>TARA_R110000751_G_scaffold106568_3_pt1 | contig 21299 bp, 15 predicted proteins | sample TARA_R110000751 | Tara Oceans TARA_R110000751 (sample SAMEA4398001) | marine metagenome | biome: Polar Biome; feature: [MES] marine water layer (ENVO:01000295) within the mesopelagic zone...; material: water (ENVO:00002006), including particulate matter (ENVO:01000060) such... | reverse complement strand
CTCACGGCCTTCTTTTTATTTAGCGGACTGAAGTCCGCTTTTTCAGTTCAAAAAATTTATTTTCCATTTTCCTCATTCCTCATTCCACATTCCACATTCCACATTCCACTTTTCACTTTTCACTCTCCACATTCCACTTTTCACTCTCCACTCTCCACTTCCCACATTCCATAAACTTAAAGACTCACAGCTCACATCTCACCACTCAACGACTCACTACTCACCAACTAACGAACTATCCTAAAAATCCCTTTTCCTTCTACACTTATATAAATCATTCCGTCAGGGCCAATTTTTACGTTACGTAAGCGACCTAAACCGTCGACTAGCTTTTCTCTTTTGGTAACACCTTGGTCGTCTACATAGAGCATTTCTAGGTATTGAAATTTTAAGGAGCCTACTAAATAGTTGCCGTTCCAGTCTGCATAAGCAGCATTATCAAGAATAGCAAAACCACTAGGCGCTATACTAGGTACCCAATAATAGAAGGGTTGCTCCATTCCTTCTTTGGCAGTGCTTTCTGCAAACTCACCACCACCATAATTCTCTCCGTAGCTGATCACTGGCCATCCGTAATTACGTCCGGGTTTTATAAAGTTAATTTCGTCACCACCTTGAGGGCCGTGTTCATGAGCGATGATTTGGCCTGTCTTAGGGTGCGCCGTCATTCCTTGCGGATTTCTATTTCCATAAGTAAAAGCAGCGGTTTTAGCTCCAGGAACATTTACAAAAGGATTGTCTGTTGGAATACGTCCATCGTCATGTATCCTATAGATTTTACCACCATCTCGCTTTAAATCTTGTGGGTTTATATCTCGTTCTCCACGTTCACCAACAGAGAAATACAAGTAACCTTCTGGATCCCATGCAAAGCGACTGCCAAAATGTTGTCCTTTTTTTGTGTTGGGAGTTGCTTTGTAGAGTACTTTAAGATCTATCAATTCATCATTTTTTAAAATGGCACTTGCAATTGCGGTATTCCCTCCCGAGCCCTCACCTTCAGAGCTGGCATAGGAAATATAGATCCTGTTGTTTTTTTTAAAATCAGGATGTACAGTCACATCCAGCAAGCCACCTTGACCGCGTAAGTACACTGCAGGGACTCCAGATATTTCATGTGATCTATTACCGTCAAAGCGGTATAATTTACCTTCCTTTTCTGTGTAGATCAAATCGCTATTAGGCAGCCAAGTCATACCCCATGGATTAGTAAGGTCTTTTACAATTGGTATTATTGTATAGTCCTTTTGATCTTCTATAAGAGGAATGTTTTGAGCAGAAGGAACTTGTTGATTGCTTTCAAAGAAAGAAGGAGCATCTTCTAATGTCTGATTAATCGAGAGATCTTCAGTAGAATTAGAGTTATTCTTACAACCGATGCTTAGAATGATCAAAAGTAGTAGTGGAGAAAATCGTTTCATGATCTGTTATTTAATTTAAAAGTAAATCTTCGACAGTCACAAAACAATAATAAAATGATAAATCCCTTAGCGTTCACTAAGGGATTTATCTGTTTTTGGTGGTTATTAAATTTAAGTGTCTTTTATAAGGAGTAGGGTAGAAGGCTAATTCAAAATAGCTACTGTGTTGAAAAAACACTGTTTCTCCTAGCATAAAAAGAAAGTTCTACTGGCTTCCATGTCTTCATTAAAAGGAAGATTTTCATCTGTAGAGCGATTTCTGGAAAGCATAGGAAAATCGGAGTTCAAGGCTAAAATTTTTATTGAGGTTTTCATGATTGATGTTTTAAGAATTGTTATTTATTTTATCTGTAACGACGTCTGGAGTTCCATGTATCTGAAAAAGTAGCTGCGTTACTTGTTCTGTTGTTTGTCTCTTGGTTTCCGTTTAAAAATCCTATTGAAGCTTTCATAATGTTTTATTTTTGGGTTATACTTAATAGACGATCACTCTTTTCAATTGTTACAGTTAGTTTTATAATTATTTTGAGGTATTTTATTAATTAACTGATGTTCAGAGTATTAAATTGCTAATTATTTTAGCAATAAAAATAAAAAAGCGATTATTATTAGTAAATAATCGCTTTTATGAGGGGTGTTTTGTTGTTGTATAGGGTCAAATTTGTATCAACTACTACTTTTTATTAAAATTTAAGGAGGTAGAACAACAGCTTTGAATTTAATATATCTTCCATTGATTAAGCTATTGTATCATATGATTACGAATCCTAAACCCTTATCCTATGCTTCCTTATGAGTTGGGAAAAGTGATAATAGCTTGTCTCTGGATAAAGAGCTCTTATGAGCTGCTGTTTACCGACAGGATTCTTCAAGAAGGAATTTTTAAAACTATAGAGGTACCTACAGTTCAGTTAAAAAGAGGCAAGAGGATTAAAAGATAGATGTACTATTAAATAGCAAGGCTTATGATCCTATTTCCTCCCATAATTTTTCAGAAGTAAGTCTATAGGTACCTACAGATTCCCAAGTACATTCTTCTGGAGAAATGACAGATAAGAAGGGAAGTCCATCTTTACGTCCTTTGTATAAGTGATAAGTTTCTCCTACGATAGGTTCAAAAGAGAATTTAGCTCCGTAAACAAGTTGGTTGTCCTCGTATTTTTTAACCATGGCTTCGTATTGCGCTTTGAGTTGGTCAAATTGGGATTTGATCTCATGGTTGACCTTGTTGATATTGGTCTGTTTCCACGAGGTAATATCTGGAGTAGTGATTTTAGGAGCCGCGACACCACTGGAATAAGGAAGAAGTGCGGCATTATAAGTGCCTGTTTCTTCATCGTAAACTACGTAATCTGGCTTTTTCTTTTCACTCATGTGGCAAATTTACAAATTGATAGCTTTTTTTGTGGAAGATTAACATGATTTTCTTAAACAATATAATTAAGGCAGGATGAAGGGTCTCGATTTGAATAATTTATCATTCTACCAAATTACGAATTATACCTCTATATTACTTTAATTGCTGCCATACCTAAAGCATTCATCCACCGTGTTAAGATCTTGAAGCAAGATCAGTTATTTTGATTTGATGTGATCTCGCTTTCGCGAAAGCGTAACAAATATCATCTTATTGCAACTAATTAACTATGACAAACGAAATTAACTATATAGACTTTGAACCTAAAGTAGCTCATAAAAGTTTCTGGAAAGGGAATAATTACGAATCTACTAAGGTGGTTATGGAACGCGTGAATGAATGGGTACGCAAGAATTACAACTCAAAAATTATAAATGTAGAAACACTTCTTGTTCCAGTTTCTGGACATAATAAGAAAGAGCACAATGCCAAAAGACTGAACATGCAAGGTGGGTATGTTTATATGATTGAGGTGGTGAGAGTATGGTATCAATAGGATAGATCTTATATTTGCTACAAAACTGATCTTATGTCCATACCTTGGAAAACTGCTATAGAATTTGAAGATATCACTTATAAAAAATCTAATGGTATCGCCCGTATTGCATTCAATAGGCCTGAGGTGCGCAATGCCTTCAGGCCTAAAACTGTGAGCGAACTCATCAAAGCATTTTATGACGCACAAGAAGACCTCTCTATAGGGGTAGTCGTGCTGACTGGTGAAGGACCTTCAAAAAAAGATGGTGGTTGGGCTTTTTGCAGTGGTGGAGATCAAAATGCTCGCGGACACGATGGTTATAAAGATGATTCTGGAACTGGGCGTCTTAATATTCTAGAAGTACAACGCATGATACGTTTTATGCCTAAAGTGGTCATTTGTGCCGTGCCAGGTTGGGCCGTAGGTGGTGGGCATAGTTTACATGTCGTTTGTGACATGACCATAGCGAGTAGAGAACATGGGGTGTTCAAACAAACAGATACTGATGTAGCCAGTGTAGATGCTGGTTATGGAAGTGCGTATCTCGCAAAAATGGTAGGTCAGAAAAAAGCACGCGAGATTTTCTTTTTAGGCCGTACCTATTCTGCTCAAGAAGCCATGGATATGGGAATGGTGAATGCTGTAGTACCTCATGATGAACTGGATCAAACCGCATACGATTGGGGACAAGAGATCCTTAAGAAATCTCCAATAGCTATAAAAATGGCAAAATTTGCATTAAACGCTACTGATGATGGTATGGTAGGTCAACAAGTTTTTGCTGGAGAAATGACGCGATTGATCTACATGACCGACGAGGCAAAAGAAGGAAGAGAAGCCTTTTTAGAAAAGCGACCGCCTAATTGGGGGAGTGATCGTTATATACCTTAATTTTTAGTTTTCAGTAGGCAGTATGCAGGTTGATTTGCTCGCTGCGCTCGCAAATGTGAGTAGGCAGGATGTTATAATGTCAACAATGGTAATGATATTCCGCACTTGATGCAGAATCCTTTACAGTTCCCGAGAGTTTTAAGGGGAGTTTCCCCCTTTCTTGCATCCGACGAGTGCAACGAGAGGAATGCATAATGTCTTCCCTATACTTAGCTTGTCGAAGTAATGACCATGAGGCAATAAAAGAAAGAGCAACGCGATTCAAAGCTATTTTTCCCTTTGGGGAAATGTCCGCAGGACAAAGGGGCTTACGATGCTGGAATGATCGGAAAGTCGATGGATTGAACTTCCGCACTTGATGCGGAGTCCTTTGCAGTTCCCGGTATTTTTTTGACGAGGTTTTCCCTTCTTGCATCCGACGAGTGCAACGGGAGGAATGCATAATGTCCGCAGGACAATGGGGATTGCGATGCTGGAGTTATTTAGAGATCAAAATATCGCAGTGTTATACGACCTCGCTTTCGCGAAAGCCTCACCCACATAGATCTACATCACCACACTACTTTTTACCACATCTTCTATATTGAGTTGTAAATGTTTAGGCAACATATTGTCCCTAGGTAAAACAGCAAGGTGTCGGTCTTCGTTGGAATCAAAAACCTGTTTCAATAAGGGCTGTGGATAGCCTAACTGTTCACAAATATCTTTGATGAGGTCTATGTGATGTATGAGGTTATTACTGCCTAGATGAAAGATGCCACGTCGTCTTCTATTGATAATATAATGCAGCTGTTGTACTAATTTGTTAATATGGGTAGCATTGATCACCACATTAGGAAAAACATCCATAGCTTGATTTAATTGAAGCTGGGCTTTTAGTTCATTAACGCGAGGAGAGCCTGCACCGTAAATCATAGGAATGCGGCATATCACATATTTAGAAACAGGCTTGCGCAGTAATTCGTTTTCAATTTTAATTTTAAACCTTCCATAAATACTTTCAGACAGTGTTTTGTCGTATTCGTAACTAGGGTAATTAGTGAAACGATCAAAGACATTTGCGCTGGATAGAAAGATTAGCTTACAGTCATTCTTTTCTATATAATCTGCAATTTCAAAATGCATGCGCACCAGACTAGTAACATTTCCCCTTAGGGCTGTTACTATAAACTTCGGTTTGAGATTATTTAAAAGTATATCGAGACTTTCCATTTCATAATCAAACTGATGAAAATGCTTGTTTTTTTCAAAAGCAGCATGATCCGTTTTGAAAGTTGCATGTACATCAAAAAAGGGTACCAGTTCTTTATAGAGTGCATTACCTATAAAACCGCTACCGCCTAAAATTAAAATTCTACTCAAAAATAAATCTGTTTACTTTTTATAAAAAGGCAATTTAACCACAGTCGCAGAAACTAACTTTTTCCTAATTTGTATGTAAATTTTACTTCCTGGAGCAGCAAAAACAGGGGGTACATATCCCATTCCTATACCTACACCCATAGAAGGAGACATAGTTCCACTAGTAACTATACCTAGATCTTTCTGGCTGCTGTCTTTTATTTCATAACCACCGCGAGGTATCGCTCGATCATCCATTTCAAAGGCAACTAACTTGCGGTCTACACCATTTTCTTTATTTTTTTGGAGTTGCTCATAATTGACAAACGGCTTGGTGAATTTAGTTACCCAGCCTAGTCCCGCTTCAAAAGGAGAAGTGGTTTCATCTATGTCGTTTCCGTAAAGACAGTACCCCATTTCTAGACGTAAGGTATCTCTTGCGGCAAGTCCAGCGGGTTTTATTCCAAAACTTGCCCCTGCTTCAAACACTTTTTTCCAGATTTGTTTTGCATCACTATTTTTACAATAGATTTCAAAACCGCCGGAGCCAGTGTAACCAGTGGCACTAATGATAACGTGCTCAGCACCTGCAAAATCTGCTACTTCAAAATGATAGAATTTTATAGCACTTAAATCTACTGAAGTTAGCGATTGCATCGCTTCTACAGCTTTAGGACCCTGAATAGCAAGGAGCGAGTAATCCTCAGACAGATCTCTTATGTCTGCATTCATGATGTTATGCTTAGAAATATGAGCCCAATCTTTATCTATATTAGAAGCGTTTACAACAAGAAGATACTCGTCTTCTTTCATTTTGTAAACCAACATGTCATCTACTATACCTCCAGTTTCATTAGGTAAATACGCATATTGAGCTCTACCTATAGTAAGTTTTGAAGCATCGTTTGAAGAAACCCTTTGTACCAACTCTAAAGAATTAGGACCACTGATCAAAAATTCTCCCATATGAGAAACATCAAAAACACCTACATGTTCTCTGACGTTTTGGTGTTCTATATTCACACCTTCATATTGAACAGGCATATTATAGCCAGCAAAAGGAACCATTTTTGCTCCTAATGATTCATGAATAGAGGTAAGTGCCGTATTTTTCATCTGTTGATTTTTATAAGGTCAAATGTAGAGTTTTCCCATTAAAACTTCCTAGTTTTTAGGCATTGCAAATTGCTAACTAATTCACAAACCTAAGAAGGGGTATTATTTTGATTTAATTAAATTGCACTATATAAAACGGACCTATTGAAAATTCTAAGCGCACAACAACTGGCAGAGGCTGATCAGTCGACAATTAGCAAGCAGCACATATCTAGTAACGACTTGATGGAACGAGCAGCCACACACGTTTTTGAAAGAATTCACCAACGATTAAATGCAGCTCCAGTTCCTGTAAAAATATTTTGTGGCATAGGTGATAATGGAGGGGATGGTCTTGCTATCGCTAGACTGATGATGGAGCAGGGTTATCAAGTAACCGTTTATGTAACCAATTGCAGTAAAAAAAGATCGCCTGACTTTTTAGTGAACTATAATCGGATAAAAGAGGTAGCTAAAGACTGGCCCATATTATTGAGTTGTAAAGATGATTTTCCAAAGATAACACCACAAGATATTGTTATAGATGCCATTTTTGGAACAGGAATCAACAGAGCTTTAGACGGTTGGATGGCCGATTTGATCCACTATTTAAATGACTCTAAAGCCTTTAAAGTAGCTATCGATTTACCTAGTGGTTTGTATGCAAATACAGCTCATCAACCAGACGATGCTATTCTAAAAGCAGACCATACCTTTACATTTCAAACACCCAAACTATCGTTTTTTCTTCCTGAAACGGGAAGCTATGTAGGTAGTTTTGAAGTAATCAATATTGGGTTAGATCCAGAATACTTGATGGAGGTTGCTCCTCTAGCAGAGTTAATAGACCGAGAAGCGGCTCAAAACAGGTATAAGCCTCGGGAGAAATTTACTTATAAAGGTGATTATGGTCACGTACTTACTTTTGCTGGTAGTAAAGGTAAAATGGGTGCGGCGGTTCTTTGTGCGGGTGCTGCTATCAATTCTGGTGCTGGAAAGGTAACGGCCTATCTTCCAAAAGAGGGAAATAATATTTTGCAGACTTCCTTGCCAGAAGTAATGACTTTGCAGAGCGATGGAAATGACTTTATTACAGATTTTAATCATAATTTGAAGGAGACTGTTTTGTGTATTGGCCCTGGAATAGGAACAGAGAAGGATACGGTTGCCGCTTTCGCGAAAGCGATACAACAACAAACATCACCTATAGTAGTAGATGCAGACGGTATAGTCATCCTAGCCCAATACCCAGAATTATTAAAAACACTGCCTAAAGACTCTATCTTAACTCCTCATGATGGGGAGTTAAATTTACTTATCGGTGATTGGAATAATAGCTACGAACGACTTGAAAAAGTAAAAGAATTTAGCGATAAATACCATCTAATTATGGTATTGAAAGGTGCGCATACCCAAATAATATCGGGGTCCGATATATTTATTAACGATACAGGTAATCCAGGAATGGCCACTGCCGGTAGTGGAGATGTTTTAAGTGGCGTAGTTGCTTCTTTTCTAGCGCAGGGATATGATCCAATTACAGCAGCTATTTTCTCTGTTTATATACACGGAGCAAGTGGCGATCTTGCAGCGCAGACTTATGCTCATGAAGGTTTAAAGGCATCTGTGATATCAAATTTTATTGGCCCTAGTATACTTCAATTGTTTAGAAATCCACCGGAGGAACAGCAGTCACAACAATAATTATATATAGTTTCTTCCTTTAGGATGTGATGCTTATTGTAATGATTCTATATTTTAAAACAAAAGTCAGGCGTGTCATCACCTAAGATCAATAGGCTTTATGTGTATTTGATGCTTTTGAAAAGCATCTTTTGTTCCGGTAAATTTAAATTGTAAATGCTATACGAGTATATTTGCATAAGATCCTATGCTACATTATTATACATATTTAAACGAAAACACCACTAAGTGGGTAAGCTTTGTGCATGGCGCTGGTGGAAGTAGCTCTATTTGGTTTCGTCAAATAAGAGCTTTTAAAAAAGAGTTCAATGTTTTGGTATTAGACCTTAGAGGGCATGGAAACAGCAAGCTGGCATTAAAAGACACCTTCAACGAGGATTATACTTTTGATGTCATCACAGACGATATTATTGAAGTTTTAGAGCATTTAAAAATAAAGAAATCTCATTTTATTGGAATTTCCTTGGGGACCATTCTGATCCGTAATTTGGCTGAAAAAAGACAAGATCTAGTGGAGAGTATGGTAATGGGTGGCGCTATCTTGAAATTAAATGTTCGTTCTCAGATATTAATGAGCGTAGGAAATGTTTTTAAATCTGTAGTTCCTTATATGTTGCTCTACAAGTTGTTTGCATTTATTATTATGCCAAAGAAAAACCACAAAGAATCCAGAATTCTTTTTGCAAACGAGGCTAAAAAACTATATCGAAAAGAGTTTATCAGGTGGTTTAAATTAACAGCAGAAATCAATCCTTTGTTGCGTTTATTTAGAGCTAAAGATATTGAAATCCCTACTTTATACGTTATGGGAGCACAAGACCATTTGTTCTTGCCCTCCATTAAAAGAGTGGTAAAAGAACACCTTCAATCTTCTTTGTATGTAGTAGAAAATTGCGGCCATGTTGTCAATGTGGAGCAACCTGAAAATTTCAACATAAAGACTATTAGTTTTTTGAAAGCGATACCTTCTTAAACCAGTTAAAAAAGAAATCAACTTTTAAAGTTCTTACTTGTATAAGTAAGGAGTTATGGTAAATAGCATATTATCTTTCTTATCATTCATTTTACAAAAAATAATTAAGTTGGTAACATTGCTGTAACTGATAAGATTTAATCAGCAATTGCCTAGTGTTCTTTAGAAACACATACCCTGTTGAAATGAAAAAAGGAGTTTATATAATCTTGTTGCTGAATGATCACCAGTTGATTTTTTAAAGATTTATATAATTTAGGTCTGAAATATTCAATATCCTTTATAATATAGGTATAAGAAGAGCGATTGCTTGGATAGAGTAGATCTTTTTGTTTAATATTACATTGTCTAAACAGCCCAAAAATGACACATGAAATTTCTTCCAAAAGATTAAGTTTAAAAGATTTAAATCACATTTCTCAAAATGTTACTGAACTTCAACTATCAGAAAGTTCGCTTCTCGCTGTTCAAGCGTGTAGGGATTATTTAGATAAGAATTTTGGAAGCGTCAATAGCAAGCCTACTTACGGTATTAACACTGGTTTCGGCTCTTTATGTCATACTTCAATAGATAGCATTCACTTGACTCAATTACAGCATAATTTGATCATGTCACATGCTTGTGGTACTGGTGAGGAAGTGCCTGAAAAAATTGTGAGATGGATGTTGTTTCTTAAGATTCAAAGTTTGTGTTACGGACATAGTGGCGTGAGCGTGGAAGTGGTGCTTCGCTTAATAGATTTTTACAATCACGGTGTTTATCCGGTCATATATGAGCAAGGATCTTTAGGAGCTTCTGGAGATCTTGCGCCGCTGGCACATTTAGCGTTGCCATTAATAGGTTTAGGAGAAGTAACTTATCAAGGAAAGAAATATACGGGTGAAGAAATTAATAAGTTAAAGGGTTGGAAATCATTACAACTACAGTCTAAGGAAGGACTGGCCTTAATTAATGGTACTCAGTTCATGCTTGCTTACGGAGTATTTCTTTCTCTAGAATCTAGAAAGTTATGGTACTGGTCTCATATTACAGCTGCTTTATCTATAGATAGCTTTTCTTGTAATATGTCTCCATTTGATGAGCGTATTCATTTGATAAGACCTCATAAAGGACAGTTGACGAGTGCTGCAATGATCAGAGAGCTATTACAAGATAGTGAGATAGCGGTAGATGAAAAACAAAATGTACAGGATCCATATAGTTTTAGATGCATACCTCAAGTTCATGGAGCTACAAAGGATGCGATTGATTATTTTATTAAAACAGTATTAACAGAATGTAATTCTGTAACAGATAATCCAAATGTTTTTCCTGAATCAGACACCATTATTTCTGGGGGTAATTTTCATGGACAGCCGCTGGCACTAGGTTTAGACTTTTTATCTATAGCGATGAGTGAGATAGGAAGTATTAGTGAACGAAGAATATTCCAATTAATGAGTGGTACACGTGAATTACCGCCCTTCTTATGTAAAAATGCAGGTCTGAATAGTGGTTTGATGATTCTGCAATATACGGCAGCAAGCATAGTGAGCCAGAATAAACACTTAGCAAATCCATCTTCAACAGACAGTATTGTTAGCTCTAATGGTCAAGAGGATCACGTAAGTATGGGTGCAAATGCCGCTACAAAGTCTTATAAAGTTATTGATAATTTAAAAACGGTATTAGCCATAGAGTTATTGACCAGTGCTCAAGCTATGGAGTTTCATGTAAAAGACACTTCTAGTTTTTTGAAGTCTATAATATCTATAGTGCGCAGCGTGGTGGAGCCTTATGATAATGATCGTGTGTTGTATAAAGACATACAGCTGGCTAAAGAAATAATGGAGTTTACTGAATTAGATATGGATATCATAAATTAGTTCATACTATGGCTTAGTATGATTCCGTTAAAAGTTTCAAGTAGTTCCTTATGAGACCAATGCAGTGCTTGTTTTTTGGTGGGAAGCGATTTTAGTTTATTAGGTTTAAAAAATCTACTATCCAGAGTTACAGAACTCATGCATGGCATCCTAGTTTCTACCATGTCTATACATAAAATTTTATCATGCTTTGTGTTGTGTAAATCTACCATAGGCTCAATATCGTAGCTGTTTTCACGTATGCTTATAGATCCTAATTTGTAACTTTCATCGCAGCAAGAAATAAGAGATTCAGATAACAGATTATTTAGTTTTAGATCAAAAGGAATACCATCTTTTATTCTTCTTATAATAAACTTGGCTAATCCTTAAACAAAAAACGCATCTTAAAAATTGCTTTTTAAGATGCGTTGGTATGAACCATTATAGCCTATAAGGTTACTCTGTCGACTGCTCTGTGTCTGGTCTTACAATTTTCACTCTTAGCTTGTCGTTTTCCTTGTCAAAATCCATGAATATGGTATCTCCTTCTTGCAGTTGGCTATTTACAATCTCTTCAGCAAGCGTATCTTCGATATACTTTTGGATCGCACGCTTAAGAGGTCTAGCTCCATATTCTTTATCAAAGCCTTTGTCTACAATGTAGTTTTTTGCTTCATCACTCAATGTTAATTCGTATCCTAAATCTTTGATGCGAGCAAAGAGTTTTGCAAGTTCAATATCAATGATTTTATGGATATCTTCTTTTTCAAGTGAATTAAAGACAATAACATCATCGATTCTGTTCAAGAATTCTGGGGCAAATGTTTTCTTTAGAGCTGCTTGTATAACACTACTAGCATTGTCACCTTCTGCTAATTTACGAGCTGCGGTACCAAATCCAACTCCAGAACCAAAATCTTTCAATTTGCGAGCTCCTACGTTAGAAGTCATGATGATAATGGTGTTTCTAAAATCAATTTTTCTTCCTAAGCTGTCTGTTAAGAAACCATCATCTAGAACTTGAAGCAACATGTTGAACACATCTGGATGTGCTTTTTCTATCTCGTCTAGTAAGATTACGGCATATGGTTTACGTCTCACTTTTTCAGTAAGTTGACCACCTTCTTCATAACCTACATATCCTGGAGGAGCACCTATTAATCTAGAAATAGCAAATTTTTCCATATACTCACTCATATCAATACGAATGAGCGAATTTTCAGAGTCAAAAAGCTCGCTAGCAAGAACTTTTGCTAGTTGTGTTTTACCAACACCAGTCTGTCCTAAGAAAATAAAAGAACCAATAGGCTTGTTAGGATCTTTCAATCCAGCTCTATTACGTTGTATGGCCTTTACAACTTGTTTCACTGCTTTTTCTTGACCTATCACAAGATCTCCGATAGAGGCATTAAGGTTACTGAGTTTTTTCATCTCCTTTGTAGCGATACGATTTACAGGTATTCCTGTCATCATGCTCACCACTTCAGCTACGTTTTCTTCTGTTACGGTGTCTTTGTGGAGTTTAGAAGCTTCTTCCCAAGCCTGTTGCGCTTCAGCAAGTTGCAGTTCTAGTTTCTTCTCATCATCACGCAGTTTTGCAGCTTGTTCATACTTCTGCTTTTTGACTACGTTATTCTTCTCTTCCTTAACCTCTTCTAGTTGCTTTTCTAATTCAACGATTTGATCAGGAACTTCTATATTGTTGATGTGAATACGGGAGCCAGCCTCATCCAAAGCATCAATAGCTTTGTCTGGTAAAAAACGATCGGTCATATAACGGTTGGTAAGCTTCACACAAGCATTAATAGCTTCTGGAGTATACTCTACGTTATGATGTTCTTCATATTTACCTTTGATGTTATTCAAGATTATAATTGTTTCTTCTACCGAAGTAGGTTCTACCATAACCTTTTGAAAACGTCTTTCTAACGCGCCATCTTTTTCAATACTATTTCTGTATTCGTCTAGTGTTGTTGCACCTATACATTGAATCTCTCCACGAGCTAACGCAGGTTTAAACATGTTAGATGCATCTAAGGAACCAGCTGCTCCACCAGCGCCAACTATGGTATGAATTTCATCTATAAAAAGAATAATATCTTCATTCTTCTCCAATTCATTCATTACCGCTTTCATGCGTTCTTCAAACTGACCTCTGTATTTAGTTCCAGCTACTAGACTGGCTAAATCTAGTGTGATAACTCTCTTATCAAAAAGAGTACGAGATACTTTTTTCTGAATAATCCTCAAGGCAAGCCCCTCAGCTATCGCACTTTTACCAACACCGGGCTCTCCTATTAATAACGGGTTATTTTTCTTTCGTCGACTCAAAATTTGAGACACGCGTTGTATTTCTTCTGCACGTCCCACTACTGGATCTAGTTTGTCATCTTCGGCCATTTTAGTTAAATCACGACCAAAATTGTCAAGAACAGGAGTTTTAGATTTTTTATTAACCTTTTTATCACCGCTAGGAGAGAAGAGGTTTTCTTTACTACTATCTGGCATATCGTCTCCAGAGTCGTCGTCACTAAAAGATTGTGCACTCACATCTTCTACATAACCATCTTCTTGCGAAAGGATCATTTTAAATTCATCCTTTACATTATCATAATCTACTTTAAGCTTGTTTAAAAGTTTTGTAGTAGGGTCATTTTCATTACGTAGAATACATAATAATAGGTGTGCTGTATTGATAGAAGTGCTTTGAAAAAGCTTTGCTTCTAAAAAAGTGGTTTTGAGTGCCCGCTCTGCTTGTCTGGTTAGATGTAAATTCTTTTTTTCATTTATTGCAGTAGATGTATTGGGGTTTGCTGGGCTGAGTATTTCAACTTTACGACGCAAACTGTCTAGATCTACAGATAAATTAGTTAGAATCTCTATCGCTTTCCCATCTCCATCGCGCAGTAATCCTAACATTAAATGTTCTGTACCTATAAAATCATGACCTAATCGCAAGGCCTCTTCCTTGCTATAGGCGATGACGTCCTTTACTCTTGGTGAAAAATTATCGTCCATATCGCTTCTTTCGTTTAAATGTATTGAATTTATTCTTTCAAAAAGCATTCCGTACTGTAAAAAAGGGTTAATACTTTGTTCGCTTTCGCGAAAGCTTAACAATAACTCTTATTTATCCCAATATTTAGCCTCTTAAAACTTATCCACATGAAGTGATTAAAAGTGTTAATAAAAACAGCTCATAATGAGTATCTAAGCCTTATTAATACTAGGGATTTACCTAAATTGCTAATTGTTAAAATAACTAATTAATATAATCTGATTTACATGGCAGATGGAGAAAAGTTAATCCCGATAAACATCGAGGATGAAATGAAGTCAGCATACATCGATTACTCGATGTCAGTCATAGTGTCACGTGCACTGCCAGATGTGCGAGACGGACTAAAACCAGTACATAGACGAGTTCTTTTCGGAATGTATGAACTGGGTGTGCTTTCTAATAGAGGTTACAAAAAAAGTGCGAGAATAGTAGGAGAAGTACTTGGTAAGTATCACCCACATGGGGATACTTCTGTTTACGATGCCATGGTGCGTATGGCTCAAGAATGGTCATTGCGTTACATGATGGTAGACGGTCAAGGTAACTTCGGTAGTGTGGATGGAGATCCGCCGGCAGCAATGCGTTATACAGAGGCAAAAATGCGCAAGATATCTGAAGAGATGCTTGCAGATATTGATAAAGAAACGGTTGATACACAACTTAACTTTGACGATACCTTATCAGAGCCTACTGTCCTACCTACTAAAATCCCTAACCTTCTTGTGAATGGTGCCAGCGGTATAGCTGTAGGTATGGCTACTAACATGCCACCACACAACTTAACAGAAGTCGTTGATGGCACTATAGCTTATATCGAGAATAATGATATCGAGATCGAGGAACTCATAACTCATATCAAGGCTCCAGATTTTCCTACTGGAGGTATTATTTATGGCTATGATGGGGTGAAAGACGCCTTTCATACAGGACGTGGGCGTATAAAAATACGTGGTCGTGTAAGAATTGAAGAAGTTAAAGGTCGTGAATGTATCCTAGTAGATGAGTTGCCTTATCAGGTCAACAAGGCTGATATGATTAAGAAAACAGCCGATCTTATTAACGATAAAAAACTAGAAGGAATCGCCTCTATAAGAGACGAGTCTGACAGAAACGGAATGCGTATAGTTTATGTTCTTAAACGTGATGCTATTCCTAATATCGTTATTAATAAACTATATAAGCATACCGCACTTCAATCTAGTTTTAGTGTCAACAACATTGCTTTGGTAAAAGGACGTCCTCAGTTGCTTAATGTAAAGGAGATGATCCATTACTTTGTTGAGCACAGACATGATGTAGTCGTTAGAAGAACGGTCTATGAACTGCGTAAGGCAGAAGAAAGAGCTCATATTCTTGAAGGATTGATTATTGCAAGTGATAACATCGATGAGGTTATTGCTTTGATACGATCTAGTAGTAACGGTGAAGAAGCCCGCGCAAAATTAATAGAGCGCTTTGAGCTTTCAGAAATACAAGCACGCGCAATAGTTGAAATGCGATTGAGACAGCTTACTGGACTGGAACAAGATAAACTACGCACCGAGTACAGTGAGTTGATGGACACTATTACTGATTTGAAAGACATTCTGGAAAAGAAAGAACGTCGTATGCAAATCATTAAGGAGGAACTTATCGAGGTAAGAGAGAAGTTTGGTGATGAGCGTCGCTCTCAAATAGAATATGCCGGTGGCGATGTAAGTATAGAAGATATGATCCCAGATGAGCAGGTAGTGATCACTATTTCTCATGCAGGTTATATTAAAAGGACAAGCCTTACGGAATACAAAACCCAAAATCGCGGTGGAGTAGGACAGAAGGCAAGTACTACTAGGGATGAAGACTTCTTAGTAGACCTTTTTGTTGGAACTAACCACCAGTACATGTTGTTCTTTACAGAAAAAGGAAAATGTTTCTGGATGCGTGTGTATGAAATTCCAGAAGGAAGTAAAACCTCTAAAGGTCGCGCTATTCAAAACTTGATCAATATTGAGCAGGATGATAATGTGAAATCAGTTATTTGTACGCAAGATATTAAGGACGAAGAGTATATCAATAGTCATTTTGTGATTATGTGTACTAAGAAAGGTGTGGTTAAGAAAACATCTCTCGAGCAATATTCTAGACCTAGATCCAACGGTATCAATGCCATCACTGTTAGAGATGGGGATACACTTCTAGAAGCAAAACTTACTACTGGAGACAGTCATGTTATGTTAGGTCTTAAGAGTGGTAAAGCTATTCGTTTTGATGAATCCAAAACACGTCCTATGGGTAGAAATGCCAGCGGAGTTCGTGGAATTAGATTGTCTCATGAAGATGATGAGGTGATAGGAATGGTAGCGGTTAATGATATGGACTCTAATATTCTTGTTGTATCAGAAAAAGGATATGGAAAACGTTCCAGTCTTGACGATTACAGGGAAACCAATCGTGGAGGAAAAGGTGTAAAAACCATCTCAGTTACAGAAAAAACTGGAGGTCTTGTAGCCTTAAAGAACGTAAGCGATGAAGATGGCTTGATGATTATCAATAAATCTGGAGTTGCGATACGTATGAATGTGGCAAACCTAAGAGTAATGGGACGCGCAACACAAGGAGTACGTTTGATTAATTTAAAAGGAAACGATTCTATTGCTGCAGTAGCTAAAGTTGTCAAAGAGGAAGAAGAAGAAATAGCATCTGAGGATGGTGTAGTTTCTGAAGCTCAAGACACAGATACTGCTGTTGTAAACGATGATAGTGAAGAATAATAAATTTTATAGTATGAAACTTAAAGTAACAATACTTTTTCTGGCTGTAGCTTCTTTAGCTATGGCTCAGAAAAGGGAAATTCGAAAAATTGAGAAAGCAATAAAGTCTAATGACATTTCAAAGGCTATTGAATTATTTAATTCAATCGATGAAAGCACTTTAGAGCCCGAGTATGAAGGAGCTTATTCTTTTTACAAAGCAGCTACTAAAGTGGGTGTTTCGGGAAAAAGCAGTGCATCGGAGAAGGATGTTTATGAGTCTTTTGACTTGATTGAAAAGGCTGAGAAATTAGGTTACGATGAAAAGGAGTTGATAACTGTAGTGGAAAGCAAAGCAAAAGATCGTTTGTTTACTCTTGCCAATGAAAAGCTCCAATCTAATGATATTAAAGGAGCGTTAACTATTGTCAACTATTTATCAAAGAAGGATCCTTCTAATATGAGTATGTACTTTAATGCGGCTAATTTAGCTTACCAATCTGGTGAATTTAAAATAGCCAAAGAAAAGTATCAAACTTTGCTGGATAATAAATATACAGGTGAAGAGATTACCTATACAGCGTTGAATAAATCGAAAGGGCGAGTGGAGAATTTTCCGAGTAAAAAGCTTCGTGACTTTGCTATAACTTCAGGATCGCATACTGATCCAACGGAGGATAAAACTTCTTCTCAGATAGGTAGCATTGTAACTAACTTGGTCTGGATGTATAAAAATGATGGAAATGAAGATAAGGCAAAATCTACCTTCCAAAAGGCTCTAAAAGAGTTCTCAAAAGATGAGTCCTTAAATTTTGCTAAGGCAGATATTTATTTGAACTTAGAAATGATAGATGAGTATAAAGCTGCTTCAAAAAGTCTTACTGAAGAAGTTAAAGACCCTAAGGTTTACGATAAACTTGCTCTAGCGGCACTAAATACAAAGGATTATGACCAAGCAATAAAGTATTATGAGCTGAGCATTGGAATAGAGGCTAATAACTTTGCCGCTCAAGCTAACCTCGGTCTTTCTTATGTAGAGAAAGGGAATTTAGCAGCGACTTCTGCAAAGGATCAATTAGAACTGTACAAGAAAGCAATTGCTTGTTATGAAAAAGCTCATGAAGTTGAGCCAGATGATAAAACAGCGATAAATACATTAATTAGTTTATACGGTGTATTTGATATGAATGATAAGGTTGCAGAAATGAAAGCCAAATTGTAATTTGTGTTTGATTTACTTATTAATTTGCTTTCGCGAAAGCATTATAAAAAAAGCTCTTAGATTTTCTTCTAAGAGCTTTTTTTATAATTTCTTTTAATAAAAAAATCAAATAATTTTCTTGATCACTCTCAGTTTATGAGTATGTATACTCTTTTCTATATTGAATATACCGCTTTGATCTAGCCGATCTATACGAACTTTACCATGAGCATGAATAATATAATTGTCACTCATAATGATGCCCACATGAGTAATCTTTCCTTCGTGATTGTCAAAGAAAGCTAAGTCTCCAGGTTCAGATTCTTCTATAAAACTAAGAACCTCACCTTGTGTTGCTTGCTCGCTAGCATCTCTTAAAAGATCAAAACCGATCAACCTGTATATAAGTTGGGTAAAACCACTACAGTCTATTCCTAGTGGTGTTCTTCCGCCCCACAAATAAGGTGTGTTTAAAAAAAGTAATGCGTTATTTATAAGTTGAGGTTTACTAAAATGAATCTTAGCGGTATCAATTGGAAACAAGTCTTGTAAGAAATGAGAAGAACTCACTTGAGCACCAATGGTTATGGTACTCAAGGTGCGGTCTTCATGTGTAAGGTGTGCAATTAAATCTTTAGAATAATAGTTGTCTTCTTTTAGTAAGTGATGATACTCTTCTGCTTCGATCTCTTGGAACTGCTCGTTGTCTATCCAGCCTTCATAGTTATCATGAGCCAGTCTTATTTTAGACCACTTTTTTCTACTCTCTATAATTTTAAAGATTTCTCCGTAGAGTACTTGAGACACCATTTCACTGGCATCACTAGTTTCAGACCTTAAAGGAGCAATAGAAATCGGACAGATACCGTATCTCATAAAACTTAATTAAGATTGTAAGATTATAGCACTAGCGCCACCACCACCATTGCATATGGCAGCTGCTCCTATTGTTCCGTTTTCTTGTTTGAGAACACTCAAAAGTGTAGTTACAATTCTTGCCCCACTGCACCCTAATGGATGACCTAATGATACGGCTCCTCCGTAAACGTTAACATTATTATCTTCAAGGCCTAGAATTTTCATATTAGCAAGACCTACTACTGAAAAAGCCTCATTAAACTCAAAGTAGTCAACATCTCCTAAATTAACACCTGCCTTTTTAAGCGCTTTGGGTAATGCTTTAGACGGGGATGTAGTGAAATACTTAGGTTCTTGAGCGGCATCAGCATAACCTATTATTGTTGCAAGCGGCACTAAACCTAGTTCTTGAGCTTTTTCTTCACTCATCAACACCAAAGCTGCTGCGCCATCATTAATAGTAGATGCATTAGCAGCAGTTACGGTGCCATCTTTTGAAAATGCAGGTCTAAGAGCAGGAATCTTTTCTAATTTTACATTGGTAAACTCTTCATCAATGGAAACAATAACATCATCTCCTCTTCTTTGTGGAACATTAACCGGAACCACTTCATCGTTAAATTTACCATTTTCCCAAGCGGCTTTAGAGCGTTGATAGGATTGAATGGCAAAGTTATCTTGATCTTCTCTTGTGAAATTATGATCTGTAGCACATAGATCTGCGCAAGTTCCCATGGCTTCCTGACTGTAAGCATCAACGAGACCGTCTTTTTGCATTCCGTCTATTAGGGTAGAAGGACCAAACTTCTGTCCAGTTCTCATTTGAACATAATGAGGAATCATGCTCATGTTTTCCATTCCACCAGCTACAACGACATCGTTATCGCCTAGTGCGATAGATTGCGCAGCCATCATAATAGTTTTCATTCCGCTAGCACACACCTTATTTATGGTAGAAGCAGGGGTACGAGCGTTAATCCCAGCTCCTATAGCAGCTTGTCTTGCTGGTGCTTGTCCATTGCCAGCTTGGACTACATTCCCCATCAATACCTCATCAACATGATTAGGGTCTAATGAAATTTTATCTAATGCCCCTTTAATGGCTATGGCTCCTAATCTTGTCGCTGGAACAGAAGATAAATTACCCATAAAACTTCCTATAGGCGTTCTAGCATAAGATACAATGACTACTTTTTTCATGACTCTATTTTTCTTTGCAAAAATAATGATTTTAATAAGCAATTCATAGAGTTCCTTGAATGCATAAATCAATTGTTTTCATTATATAATTGTATTTTAAAAGTATAGTTGTTAATTTGTTTTATACAGCGCAAGATGAATAGACTATATAATTATCAAAATGTTATTTATAGAATAATTTTGTTATGCTTTTGCACAGCACTAACAGTCTATATATTTCCTAATAATAATCGTTTTAAATACGATTACAACCAAGGAGAACCTTGGGACTATGAAACTTTGTACGCCCCTTTTTCATTTCCTATAGAGAAAGATGAAAATGCTCTTTTAAACGAGAGGCAAAGTGTTTCAGATAAAGCGCCACATTATTTTAAAATTGATCCGGCGGTTGAAAAAAATGTACGTAACAACTGGTCCAATAGATATTCTATAAAAAGTGGTGATTTACTGTCAGCGAAGGATCTTAAAAACATAGACACGGAAGTAAGTAAAATATTTTCCGAGATTTATAAAGTAGGCTATTTAGAATCACCATTAGATGTAGAAGAAAACCAACTTGTTTTAATAGAGTTTAATGACGAATTAAAATCGGCTATCTATGGTGATTTGCACAAGCCTGAAGATTTAGGTCAACTTTTAAATGATCGGGTAGGGCAGTTAAATACAGGTAGCTTCAACAGAAGAGAATTGATAGCAGACCTTTTAGAGGTGATACAACCCAATATCACCTATGATAAGGAGTTAACAGATTTAGCGATTAACGAGGAGTTAAATAAAATTCTAACTACTCGAGGAGTGGTTTCTCAAGGAGCCAGGATCATCGCTCAGGGAGAGATCGTTGAAGGAGAAAAGTTGCAAGTACTCAACACGCTCAACAACACCTATAAATCTCAAACGTGGACCGATTCACAGTACAATTGGAAGCTTGGGGGTTATATCATATTAGTGGGTATGGCTTACACCATGTTGATCTTGTTTTTATGGAGGTATAGGAAATCCATTTTTGAAAACTTTAGAAAGCTTTTCTTTATATTTTTCAACATCTTAGTAGTGGTTGTTTTAACCGCAACGGTAGTAAATAT
>TARA_R110000751_G_scaffold7210_1_pt1 | contig 21304 bp, 16 predicted proteins | sample TARA_R110000751 | Tara Oceans TARA_R110000751 (sample SAMEA4398001) | marine metagenome | biome: Polar Biome; feature: [MES] marine water layer (ENVO:01000295) within the mesopelagic zone...; material: water (ENVO:00002006), including particulate matter (ENVO:01000060) such as...... | reverse complement strand
GATGGTCTGTATGGTAGAGTTATATTGCACCCCATAGAAGTTGTTGCGTACTGGGTTGACATTGTGTTTATAGATATCCCCCTCTTTAAAAGAAAACAAGTAGGTGTTTAGTCCTACCATCCAATCGGGGTAATAAGAAAAGAATGATGTCCATCCTTTGGCTCTCGGAGAAAAGGTTAGGGTATATTGTGCCATATCACAAAGTTAACGATTTTTCTAGACAAGTTTTATTACCTGTCTTCTTTACCCAATCATAATAGTATACGGAACATCTACCGGGGTCAATATCTACTTCCTCATCATAGGGTAATTTATCCATGTATCGCCCCTTGTAAAACATCCTATGGTAGGGGCCAACTACGCCTGCATTGTGATAAAAGCTTACTGCCTTCCATTTAGATGCCGGGCAGGTAGCCCATGCAAAGTCAAAAGCTTTGGGTACTCGCACCTCATCACCCCGTTTCCATGCATTCCATAATTCTGCCCACATACTAGCACACCATATTTGTATGGAATAAGGATCGTCTTTTTTCTTAGTATTCTTTAAGTCCCCCAGGCCCATGTATAATGCATTAGAGTCTCTCTCTACATCAAGCCAGTATTGGGCATCTACATTTTTTATTAACTTCTGCGCTCCTCCCGAATGGGCTTCATTGTCGGTAACCACTTGAGGGTCAATGCCCACCAGTTCACACATCTTTAAGAAAACATCTGTTCCTTTGCTTTTAATATAAGTTGCTCCAATATAAGATATGGTATCAGAAAAAAACCACACATCATCATTGAGATAAGGACTAAAATCAAAAGGGCGAGTGAAAATAAAATCACAGTCGTGATAGAATATAGTTTCTTTAACCAGTTCGGGATGGGAGGCAAAATGTTTTGCCAATATATGGGATTGAATGGATGGTATATATCGTCTTTCGACACGGGTGTCCTCATAAAAATAAAATTTAGCACTATAATTCTCTTCTAATCGTAGCCAATATTCAGGTATTTCTGAAAGAGTGGAATAGCTACATACCACCATTATGTCTTTTGGGTCTATACCACAGGCAATAAAATTAGTAATATAAACCTCTACTTGCCATGCATAGTATTCATTTGCAGGTTGAGCAGATAGGTATAGCATCTAGATTCCTGTTGAGGCTACCCACCAAAATCCTGCTCCATCGCTCACAAACTGCACTGTATCATATTGAGTATTAAGAATTCTCGATGCCGCCCCATCAATAGTATTGCCTCCATCATCGATTACGGTGACATTTCCTACTACCCCTAACTTTACCCATATACTATACCCTTGGGTAGTTATATCTGCGACCATTAAAGATATGGTAAGACCACTTACCGTGATAAGGTTAAAGGTATTTTTTACTACCGTTGAACTAATGCCTACAGTTTGGTAGTCCATTACTGGTAGTCCCGGGCCTATTGCCGGGATGGCCCATGCGCCAACACCTACGGCATCGCTCGTTAAGACTTTGCCCGTTCCGGGTGCGCCTCCTGTTATTTTTATCTGTCCATTAAGTTCTAGTTGTTCGGTAGGGGCATCTGTGTTTATCCCAACATATCCTCTTGTGGCTCCTATTCCTTGAATGTGTAAATCGGAATTGGCTAATGTATTTACATCCCCTCCTGCATAGAGGCGAATATTGTCTGTTGTTCCTCCTGCTTGAGAGATTATATTCAATGCATTGGAATCAGAATCGCTATATATAAATGTATCTCCTGTATTTCCATATCCTGAATTAAGAGTATCAGCCGTGCCTCTAACTCCTATACTTAATGATTTAGGGGTAGCATTGTCATCTGAGACCCATAGATTGGTGTTGCGAGTGTCAGGCCCAATTATTTGCAATTGATTCTTGCGAGTGACGGTGTTAGTGGAAATAGTTCCAAATGTCCCCACCACCTCTAATGTTTCGGTAGGTGTAGGAGTTCCTATGCCCACTCGACTAGTCCCTGAATCGACAAATAATGTATCACTACCTACGTTCAAGTTATTGGCAATAGAGAATAGAGGTATATTAGCAAAACTCAAATCAAATCCTCCTCCTAATACAAGTCGATTTCCTGTTAATGTTCCATCAATATCATAAATACTATTATCGGTTAAAGGCAGATCCGCAGTTAAGCTTGCTAATAAGTTAGTATAAGAGAGTGATCTCGAATCAAAAGTCACGCCATTCCATTCCGATACATCTATAAGATCATTCGGAGAAAGGGTAATCATCGATGCATATTGGCTAATTTTTGTCATATTACAAAGTTAAGATTTTTTATTCTAATGTTTTATCCACACCATCTTCCATTGTTTTAGTGAGTCCGGCTTGGGTAGTTTTAATTTGATCTAAATCCGGACATTCTTCAATGTCTCCTGTCCATTGCGTTCCATCCCACGCATAGGCTAATTCGGTATCTACTTTCCTATACCATCCCGGTGTAGCAAATGTTAAGCTAGGAGCAATGGAACTATAAAAATAATTTCCCGGTAGACCCCAACCTCCTGTCTCATAATAGGTATTAAATGAGGTTGATGAACATGCCGTATCATTAGATAATCCATATGTTGATAGCACTGGAACGTATACCGGTGCTGCCGTGGTTGTTGTTGTGCTTGTGGTAGTTGAGGTAGTAGTTGTCGTTGTTGTAGTAGTTGTCGTTGTTGTAGTGTCACTACAGTTATGTACTTCTAGTACTTGTCCCGTAACCCCTACCTCTATAGAGAAGTCCTCGCCTTGAACATCATACCATTTTCCTAATCCATTAAATACGGGCGATGCCGTAGTTGCTCCTGTATATATAAAATCTCCTACCTCCGGTAAGTCTGTGTCTCCATTATGCCAATATCCAGTGTATGGCCCCACATATTCACAGGCTACCCATTGATCGCCTACCCCCGTATTAGCTAAATTTATAGGGAACAAAGTTGCTGCCGTAGTAGTTGTAGTAGATGTAGTTGATGTGGTCGTAGTGCCAGTACATAATACACATGATGCATAAATAACAACGGGAGTTATCATAGTATAATATGGATATTGGGGTAATACTCCACCTACAAGTTCCCAACAACTTCCATCAGTAGTTTTTACTATGTCACCCGGATTTGTGAACGCACTACATGATGAATCATATAATGTTGCCGTAAACCCGGTACTACATAAAGTTGCCGTCCACCAACATCCTACTGGCAACGTGCTTGTAGTCGTAGATGTAGTCGTAGATGTAGTCGTAGTCGTAGTGTCTGCACAATCGTGAGTGTTAATTACTATTCCGTTATAGTCAATTTGAATAACCGTATCGTTATCTAGTTTATACCATAAGTTTTGCCCATTAAATGGTATGGTAGCCATAGGGTCTGAATATATGACATCATTTAATTGGGGATATCCCATGACTATTCCACCGTTACGCCAAAAGTAAAATACGCTAAATACATCGGCTAATGCACATGCTCCTCCTCCATTTTCAGATCCTACACTAGTTTGATTGTAGGGTTGAATAGATGCTTGTGTGGATACATGAATAGTAAATACATGGGCAACGCTATCTCCAAAACAATTGGTGGCAATTAATGTTATTGTCCATGAGCCGGCTTGAGAAGGTATTCCTGCTATTAATCCCGTAACGGGATCAAAAGTTATTCCGGGTGGGAAAACTTCATCTAAACATATAAGACCTCCTCCTGAAGTAGATACGGTTCCTGTAGAAATAAGAGGCTGTGAAGAATCAAAGCACATCTGTGTGGTGCTTGCCATCGTAACAGGATAGGTCGTGTAAGCTTGGGTCGTGCAATCTACTCCTTCGATAGTGCCTCCATTGACTCCTCCATCTACATTATAAATAACACAATTGCTTTGAATGGTAAATCCCGTTGGATTTCCTGTCGCTACACTTATTATTTGGGAAACGGAATCTCCTACCGTCATACTCATATCTACTTGACTAATAACCGGAGGTAAAATTTCATTACACACGCAATCTCCCACTTCTATAACATACCCATTAACATCTACAACAATGTAAGTTTGTAGTGGCCCCGGTATAGGGCTTGTTGCATGATAAGCGTTTCCTCCATTGTAAGGCGTAAATCCTAATGCATCCACATATACTCTATTTCCTACATCAGGCAATGCGCCCGGACCATCGTGGTAATAGGTTACATCGCAGGGATATTCACATACAGGATCGGCAGTATTAGGAGCCGATGCATTATGTAGGTTAATACAAAAAGGAGTTAATTCAGGGCATATTGCCGTAATATTCCATCCGGAACTTGGGATTGGATTGTAAATAGTTAAGGTAGCTTCATCGGGGATACTTAATGTTTTAATAAAGGTTTCACTAGATGTTCCATTATCTACCAATCCATCGTATGGAAATACTAAATTTATTTCAGTAGCCGGAATTCCTGCCCCTATTAAATCAGTATAATTAGCTAAAGTATTTAAACCCACATATCCGGTATCAATACATAAAACATTATTCCAGTGAACAGTATATCGAGTAGGGTTAGTTTGAGAGTCATAGGCTATTCCTACGGGGCCAATAGCAGTCCCGTAATTTAAGATTAAGCTATGGGTGGTTAACTCGCCTGTAGGATTCGCCCACGATGCCCCTTCGTCACAAAACAATTGATCCCGGTAATCCCATATTAAATATAAATATTGCTCATTGGCAGGGCGTAAATAAGTAAACGAACCATTATAGTCATAAGGGGGGGTTAGTATTGCTCCGATAGGAGTGCTTGACCCTAGTAGGGTAGTTAAATCTATACTATTAACCGGGCTATATGCCGTATTAGACACCAAGTATTTCATCCTATTATGTGCCGTAGGGACGAATGGCTTTTTGCCTCCTGCCGTCTCTCCATAAGCCGACATTATTATTACATCTCCCGGCACTGGTATAGGAAAAATTCCCGGGAAATTATAAAATTGGTTATATAAGGATAGCCCTGTAGCTTTAAAAAGTGTGTCTACCGATGCCCATGGCGATCCCACATTGCTTGTATATGTATAAGCTTGGGTAGAGGTTAATCCTGCATCATCGCTATTGTTTACCACAATCGCCCATACCGTAACCTTGCTATGCCCGGCTTGAAATAGATTTATAATTATAGTTTTATCGCAACCTGTTAATTCAAAGGTTAAACTTCGGTCTGCTCCAGTTACATTAGCATCAATGTTGATTATAATATCTAGATTATCATTCCCCGATGCAGGATACCCATTTATCCATCCCGTTCCAAAACCATCATCGGTGGCAACTAAATCCCAACTGGTATTAGAGGTAATAGTAAAGGCTAAGTAGCCAGTATGGGCAGAATCATCAACACCAATTGATGTTCTACTTACCTCTAAAATGCATGGCTTGGCATCTCTATTGGAGGAATATAATATATATCTCTCATGGTAAGGGTCCATGCACCCAAGTTTCAAAGTGTTGATATCGGTAGTATATAGGTCTTTAAACCAATCCCTCATTCCTAAAGTGGATATTTCAAAAATGCCATCCATACCTAAACGAAGAGTCACCCCTCTCTTGGCATCCGTAAAGAACATGGCATTGCCCCAATAAGCAAAGCTTTCAGGATTTTCACTGATACCATATTCCCCGGCATAAGTAATTTGTGTTCCCAATACTTCGGGATTGGTAGTTATACTGCCCCCTCCCGTGGCATCGCTAATTAAGTTTTTCCCATAAAGGATTTTAGATACCTTATGTTCTTGAAAGGTAACCACATCCGTATCTCTAGAATGAAGTTTTTGTATGCTCCCAAAGAATATGTCTAGGTATCGGTAGTTGGCTATAGATAAATTAAACTCGTTAAGGTGATTTATCCCTGAGTTCCCCCTAAACACTCCACTATATGTTAAGCCTTCCTCTACTCTCTCCTGCCTATAGTCCTCAATAACAGTATTGGCTCTTGGGCTATATTGTAGAGTAGTTTGATTGAATGCATCTTGTATTCTATTACTTTCGAGACCATTGCCAAAGGAAAAGGAATTGAAATTTCCATTAGGGTCACTGGCATCATTTAAAGATATGGTTAATGGCGCAACAGCCGTTTGAAAATTACCCTGTGTATCGCCATGGAAACCACTCGTGTTGATGGGGTAGGTCTCTACCATCTCCTGAAATATCTCGTTGTCAACATCCTTGGCAACAGTTTCAAATATCATCGGAGTATCCTGTTGTTGGATCGTAAAGTCTACCCATATAAAATTTCTAGTACATGAACCAGTAGTTGTTATTCCCGAAGGAGATTGTCCATATCCTCCTATTATCATATAAGCAGCGTAACCTGGCCCTTGTGGAGAAGTCCAATCAATTTGATTAAACTTATTTCCCCCTATGGCGGCTTCAAAATGCCAGTTATATCCATGCCTAAACATTACATTTTTTGCACCTTCATCGCTAGTGCCATTAAGTTGTGCAAATTGTTGGTATATTTTGTCTTCCCAAAACCACTCTTCTATATTTAAATATCTATTATTAGAGATAAAGTTCTGAACGGCTTGCGTTCCTCCTCCCGATCCACCATCACTATCATAACTTTCTCTGACCGAAATACTAATAATGGCTCCTGCCTCTATAGCCCTATCATAAACTGCCGGACTCCCAGTTGCCCATGATGCTCCGGGTATTATCCCAAACCCTCCGGCACTATCTAGATTTCCTTGCCATGCGCCCTTGTATCTCATGTCTCCCCCAAAAGGGGCATGTGTTCCGTTGCCATAGCAATTTATCCTCCACGAATCCCCGGCTTTCATTCCGGCGGAAGGAGTATTTAATGGGGTTACAAATTTTATGGTCACTACATGTGAACCTCCCGGAGAGTTTAATAATAAATAATTTACTTGAGGGGTGATAGTTTGATTGGTTGCTATTGTGGATAAAGTGCCATCTCTAAACACTGAATACTTAAAGGTATGGACTGTAGCCGGGAAGACTAGTGGCTCGATTTCTATAATAAAGCGTTGATCGTAGGTTCCATCACCATAGTTAGAATTGCCATTAGCGAAAGTCCCCGGCATAGTAATTAAAGTTCCTTGTGCCGAACCTAATGGTCCCCCATAATAAATGGGGTCGGAGGCATATACCCGATCTGCCGAATTGGGGCCGTAATAATCTACTCCCTGTTTATTGCCACAATGTTGTCGATACGCCACGGAAGATGAGCCGAATCCTGTTGATTTGTAAGTAAATGTATCTGAAATCAAAAATTGATTAGGGTCAGGCTTTATCTTCATGTATAATCCCGGGGGTTGGTACTCCCCATTAGCAAGAAAACTCTGTCCTTTAACTGCTAATTCTAATACATTGTATTGTTGGTTGCTATGCGTTGGTCCTGCAAAATCACTTTTGGCAATTACATACCCGTCTACTGGGACTTTATCCTTTTCAGGATATGCCAATAGAAACCAACGGTAGATGCCATCCTCAAAGAATGTTACTGGGAAAATATTATAATATTCTCCTTTATCTTGCTTAACAAAAAACCTATAGGAGGTAGCCCAACATGGAGCCTGTGCCCCTGCCGGAAAAGTTACCTCAAGAGAATTGCTAAAATCAGAAAAGTTAGGACTAATATAAGAGGTGTTGTTATCTGAGGTCAAGATGGTTGTCATCCTCCCATAGTCATCAAGGTAAGCTATCCCTATCTCATAGTCTCTATCGCTCCTAAAACTTTGTTGTGCATCAGGAAAAGTTCCTGCTGTAGGGGTAAACCCTACCTCATAGTTGGTATTTATAAGATTGCCATCGCATAATGTAAGGTCTCTAAACTGAACATAGTTGCCATACAACAATCTACTGCCCACCATTTCTTGCGCTAACGCCTTGAGAGGGACATTATCAAATAGCCTACCTAATTCATCAGGGGCCAGGTAAGTATATACCTTGTTGTTATTGAAATCAAATTTAGCCGTGTTGGTAAGGGGATCGTAATTGTATACCGCATTAGCGACAAGTTCGCTACGTTTAAAAGATTCAATTACGCTTACATTAATATTTCTAGTATCCCTAAATAGAAGTTGAACCTCTTCTACATTTGCATCTCCACATTCAAATGTTAATTGTACTTGATTGTACTTGTTAACCATAGATGGATTATTGCCTACCCCATAGTCATAAAAGTAAATTAGGGGTGCAAACGATACTGCCGAGAATGGCCCCATCGCACTGTACTCATTGTCGCTATATTTAAATCTATATGAGAAATATAAAAATTTCTCTGATAAGTTGTTTTGTTCAGTACCATTGTCACTTAAAACAATTGATGGGGAACTCAAAGGTGGTTTCTTAATAACCAAAATATCACTTTCAGTCAGTATTCCACCCCAATCAGCCCCCAAAGTCGTGGTCTTAGATATACAAGTATTGATATTTATACCACGAGGTTCATTTAAATTGTCCGTCCAATACAATAATCCTTGAATAATATTTACTCCGGTTATTACATATTCTTTATTAAGTCCTAAAATGCTAGGCGTTGTGGGAGTTGCCTTATTGCATTGTAACACGATAGTAGTGTTGCCGGTAATCTCACTATATTCTAATACATAGTCGGAATTGTCCGAGGCAACAAACCAGTATATTTTATTGTTAGCTTCATCAGGGACTGCTCCAATAGCTAAAGCATTATCCCCGGGGGTAAAGAAATTGCTTAAATTTAAATTTCCCTTTGTGTTTTCTACGGCTCCAACATCCGAAGATTGAGATGTTCCAATACTTACATTTAATGCATGTCTATATTGAGTTTTAGGGAGGAGTCTTTCATCCAAGTCCTTGTTCATTATCCCTGCAATGAAGTTCCGTGTTATCTTTGCCATCTACTTAATCCATTTGGCTCTGCCCCGTAAATTCTGCATTAGTCTGCCGGGATGAAGATTACTTAATCTAATTTTTGCATTACGCAAATTGGACATTTTTTCTTTCTGCGATCTTCTTACCGTATATTCAGGGATGCCAAGTTTGTTGTTAAGTATAGCCCATTTGATGTAACTATATAAAAATTCTTCGGCTAACTTGTTAATAGTAACGGCACTATCATCGCCATTATATAACCCGTCTGAAATGTATTCTATTACTACCAATTGGTTTTTAACACCGGAACTAAAGTTTATAACCCCTCCGGCTTTATCGATTCTAAATGAAGGGTTTATGTTTGCGAGTTCTGTTTGGAGACCATAATAGGCTCCTCCTATCCCATAGCCAAAATACCATGCGCCATTCACCTCCCATCCATACTGTCCAAACCTGGCCCCGGGGATAAGGCACGGACTCTGCGCCATACCTGCTAATCGAGCTTTATCTAATTCAGAGTTTTCAGGCTCCAATACATCTCCGGCTAGATCAAATAGAACTTGACAATTGTTGTCTTGAAGGTAGGCTGCCGAATAATTTATTTTAGTATTTTCATGTAGTGGATATAAAACTCCATTTTTCTCTACCGATATACGAACATAATTCACATAATCGGGAGGTAATATAAATTTAAGATCATCACATACCATTAATTCTAATACCCTAATACTTCTTAAAGCATCATAGTTTATTTCCTGAACTCCCCGTTTGGCATGGAATAAAACATTGTATCTTTCTAGGTTATTAATAAGCTTGTCATCGCCCACATATAACAACATAAAGTTATTAACTATATCTGCCAAAGATATATATTGATATGACCCCCAATTCGTGCTTGTTGGTGGCGTTGTTCCTGCCGTATAATATTGATATGCCGATATATATGCCATTATCCTTCTTCTTGATTTTCTATTAATTCCTCCTGAGTGCTATATTGAACTATCTCTGCCTCCCGGATAGTTACGCCTGCCTGTTGTAGTATTTTCCATACCAAGGTGGTTTGATCGGAATAGGGCATCTCAAAATCTTGATAGTCGGCGGCACCCACATTAAAGATGGGCGATCCGGCTACTATATTAAATGTCCAACTTGGGTCACGGGGATACCTTATATAATTAGTACTGGCTAATGTTAAAATAGTAGAAGGGTATACGGTTATAGTATTACCCGGAACATTGGTAGTCGCACCATTCATAGTGTAAGCAGGGTAGGTTACGTTGGGGGTTGTTAAATTAGATTGTAGTAAATAGAGTATTTTGTTTTGATGTACTCTTTGAATAGAAGTTGTGCTATTATATACCACATCGTTTATATAATACCAATCATTTGGTAGGTAAAAATTGTTTGCCACATATATCACCATAGGAGGAGATAAGGTTGCTCCACTAGATGATGTTATTATACCAGTTGTGTTAAAGGCTCCAGTAGTTAAATCTAAACGCAATACCTTTACCGCCGAAGAATCTGTATACGCCGTCACTGTTCCTGTTGCTCCCGAAACTGCTTGCAGTACCGTATCTCCTACATTAAATGTCGTTCCCGGTGGGCCTCCTAAAACACCAGTTACATTAATCTGAATTTGGGCATAACTTATATTACTTACAGAACTAAACAAGTCAATAACCTGTTCTAATTGCTTTGGGATATCTGTATATCCACTATTAGATTTACGTGCGTTTTGTTTATTTATCCATCCATTAAAGTCATAAAAATACTCTTCAAAAACTTCCAATTGAGCTTGCCTAGCGAATAGATTAAATTCCTCGGGAGTTATATATCCGTTATTGTCCTTATTGAGTATTGCTAAAACAGTATTTCTGACTTGATTTATCATACGGATATCATTTACACAAAGATAACAAAAAAAAAGAGTCTCTTTTACAGAACCTCTAATTTAGGTATATGTCATTCCCGATATAGTAATAGGAACTCCCCCAATAGTAGGAAGAATTACTTCTTTTACAACATGAGTGTTTTCATAACTATTAATGTGTAATAGCGCACTATTAATAGCATCTGCCAAAGTTCGATTAGCAAACACTAGTGAAGTGTGAGCAACTTCATAATAATGCCCATCTATGAGACGAATAATAGATATCGTAGGCAAAGATGGTTCTATAGCAATAATAGTCCCTGCTTGAATATGAAATTGGTCTATTGACAGACCACTTACGGTCATAGAGATATACTTACTCATCTTACAAAGATAAAGCAAAGAGAGTTCTTTTCAAAACCCTCTATTGTTCTCTATGCATTAACTATAGAAGTAATAGCTTTCGGCAATGTAACTAACAAGTATGGATTCTGCCAACTTAATCTCAGAGCAGCCATTAGGCTTAACCTGATCTCTTGATATACATCTGCGCCTACTTGAGCAGCAGTTGTAATTGTTGTTGCAGTACCATCGGAGTAAGTAATAACAACTGTAACGGCTATTCCCGATGCTGTCGTAATAGTTTTAATGTTATTGCACGAAATTAGTTGGTTTCCCATTACAGGAACACCTTGAATTTGAAGAAACTTTTCCATTTTAAAAAATTAATGGTTAAAAAATAAAGTCCTTAAATATACAACTATTTATCGTCTTCTAATAATTTTACTAGTAAATCGTAAGCCTCGATCCCTTCATTAGTTTTAAAGAAACCTACCGTAGCTTTTACCCAATGCTCATTTAAAGGAACTGTAAACATCCTTCGCTTATTTCCGGGTATATTAAAAAAGATATCACGATTTTTATTTCTCCTTCTTAACCATCCCTTTTGAAATAATAAGGCTGCCGTATTCTCCAGTTGTAATTTAGGGTCATTAGCGATCTCTAAAAAGTCTTGAGGATTGCGTTCTGCATATATCATAATGTCCCTCTTTAACTCTGCCGATGACATTTTATCTACATGAAGACCTAGCATAACTCTTCCTACTGCCTCCATCACCTCAATAGACATGTCTTTAGCCATATTTTGAGCCTCAAGAACATAATGTAAATCATCAAGGTCTTCTTGGGCATCTCGTTCGTTATTAACTTCTTCAAATACCACTCCATTTAAAGGATGTACATCTAAGAAATTTTGCTTTAATATATCTCCTTTTCGGACTAATAAAGAACCATCCTCAAAAAATATAGGTTCTAAAATTGCATTGCCATCTTGCTCATCCTCAAAAAATGATTTTTGATTGGTAGCAAAGCGTAAGGCTCTTTGAGTATTTAATTCTGCATCAAAATGTAATAATGGATGTCTGTGGGTGTGCCTGGTTGGCAACATGAAACATATAGGTGTAGCCTGTGTTTTCAGTCTATATATCCTATCTTTTGGTTGAGTTTTTTCTTTAAGTGTTTTCACTTTATATTGATTTAATTTGATTTGATTAAAATAAAAAGATAGGAGGGTTTAACGCCTCCCATCTATTTCTCACACTAGGTTTATATTCCTCCTGCCGTTTGGAATAAGAAGAAGTTATTCGCTCCTAAAGTACAAAGACATCTTTCAGAAAGGAAACTAACATTCATCTCATCGATGGTGCTAGTCTGCGCCCCTCCGGCAGAACCTGTAATCCAAGATTTATATCTTCTGTCTTCCGTTTCAGATGCTCTATATCTGACATGCAAGAAAGGTCTTTTAGCATTCTTGCCCATAATCTGGTCGTAAACGCTAGTAGAACCTGCCGGGATTAATACCCCGTTGATTGCACCGCCATCTGTATCGCCTCTTAAAGTAGCATCGTTAAGATACTTCCAATCGGTTTTATAGAATTCATATCCTCTTTTAAAGCCATGGAATCCAAGGTTTAAAGCCATATCTTCATCGTTGTCAAAAAGACCATATGAAGTACCACCTGTACCATAAGAATTCTGTGCCGCTAACATATCATCGATATCAAAACCGAATTGACGATTAACGAAGATCACATTTTCTTGGATCGCTCCCTGCTTGTCAAGTCGTTGGATGATAGCATCGAAGTCGGCTAATGAAGTTGGGTTACCACCTCCAAATACGTTACCTCTATCATTAATAGCATCAAACAATCCTTGAGTACCTGCACTCTGTGGGAGTGTAGAACCTACCGGGTATGCAGAAGATACTAAGAACGCTGCTGCTCCTGATGCAGTTTGTGCCGGAACACCTTCAATCATTGACATCTCAAGATAGTCATCGAATCTCAAACGAGTATCATGCTCAGATTTCAAGTACCATAGATATCCTGTTGCACCATTTTCAGAGGTAATTTCTACCCATCCAATCTGTGCCATATCAGAACCTGCTACAGTATAGTTTTCTTTGATGATGATCGGTTTGTTATCGAAGAACACATCTTCAGAATCAAGAGAGTCTACCATACCGGCAGAACCTTTTCTGAATTCAGAACCATAAACGAAGACACTACAACCAGTAGCCGCCGGAACATTCTGATTTGCCTCGTAGTAAGCTACGGTAAACTCATCAACTGTTCCTACTCCTACAGTAGTAATAATACCTTTGTTAGATAATGCTCCTCCGTCTTCGGAGATAAAAATGGTTTGTCCAATTCTGAAGTTACATACAGGATTTAGCCCTGCTGCTGCTGGCCCCGTAAGCCACACTTGTGCGGCGGCCGTTGGTCCTGCGACATTCGCCGTTTCTGCTCCTACATACTTGGTATGTAATCTGCCTTGCTCTGCCCATTTAACCATGTCGGAATTGGTCGGTAACTCTGCACCTACCATTCTTAAAAATGATGCCACTGTTCTATTACCATATCTTTCAAATTCCTTTTCGTAAGTATCGGGTAGATACTGATTTAAGAAATTGAAATTGGTTATATAATTAGTAGGCAATGTTGTCTTTGCTGCGGACGGGGTTAATTCAAACCCCGGTATCGCTTGTACACCTGCTGCCATAATATTTTATTTTTTTGTTTTCAATTTTAAATTATTTATTTGATTTTATTAATAACCTAGAACCCAACTTCTCATTACTCAAATTTGTTACCTTAAAGCCTCCAGTTGAAGAACTCTCAGGAGATGATCTCACATCTGACATATTTATGTTCTTAGTTTCCTTTGTAACATTGTCAATTGCATCTGATTTTCCCTGATCGTAAAAAAACTTCGCAAACCCTTCCGGATTTAAAGCTACTGCTAACGAGCGATGATATTCCCCAACATTATTTACAAACCCATCTTTATTGATATGTTTGTTCACGAATCCCTCTAAAGAAGATTGGGACTGTTTTAACTGATCCACACTTGCAGGCTTATACGTTAAATCTTTTTCCCCTAATGAAAACTCAAAACCTTTGAAGTCTTCGGAAAATAATTTATCTGTTTCACTTGCAAAATACTCTCTTCTTTTGTGAGTAATATCTTGTTGAGTCTTGGACTCTTCGGAATACTTTTTATATGCCTCATAGTTTTTCTTCTCATCTTCTGAAAGACCAGTTCCGGCAGACTCTACTGGAACATTATATTCTTTTTTAAGATCATTGAAATACTCCTTGGCTTTAGAAAGTTCTTGTTTTTTAGCTATAGTACGTTTTTTCCCATCCTTCTCGTCATCATAATCCGGATCAAATCCGAAATTATTATCCATCTCAAAAGCAATGTCTTCCTCATCTAGATGTGGTTTAGTTACTCTCCAGTACTCTGCTAAAAGCTTATCCGGGTCTGCCTCGTCATAGTTTTGATTTAACTTTACGTAATCATCTAATCCTCGACCCGTTTCTTTTTTATACTTCAGAAACGATTCAACATCCTCGGGGAGGGTTGATTCCTTTTCTTCCGTAGTAAAGAGTTCATCAATAGAGTTAACTTCTCTATTGTATTTCTCATTAATATATGAAAGAACGCTATTTTCATTTATTGTTTCAGGAACGTCTTCGGTCACATTTTCTTCGACCTGGTCCGTGGTTCCTGTTTCTGTTTCTGTTTCTACTGGTTCCGACTCAACTTTTACTTCATTCGTAGTATCATTAACAACTACTTTATTAGTTTCGGTTGGCGTTACCTTCTCTTGATCTACCTTTAATAATGATGCCTCCACTTCTTGTTGAGACTTCTCTGTGGTATCATCAAGAGACTTAACTTGAAACTCTGCCATATTAGATTAGATTTAATTTATTTTAGATTATACATATAACAAAGTTAGTAATTTTTTTTAACTTTTCACTAACCCGGTTCAAATTGAGCCAAATCAAAGCCATCTAGAGTGTCTTCATTAGATTCAAAACTTATAGGTGGAGCATTCTCTGTTCGTTGGCTAATAAGTTGTGACTGTTGGCTATTCTGTTGAGATACCCTGTTGTCTTTTGACACCTCTCTTTCATCCTCTCTATTCTTCAATGCATCTGCTTCCATCTTTTTAATTTGCATCTGCATTTCAAATTCTGTCTGCATTAGTTCCTGCTTGAGTCCCTTTTCTGCCGTAAGCTTTTCTATTTGGAATGCCGCCTCTGCCTGCTCTACTTGTATCTTGGCTTGAGTCTCCATTTCTAATAATTGCATTTTAGCTTGCGATGCGGCCTGTTGGCTTTGCATATTTATCTTTGATTGCATTTCCATCTTCTGTTGCTCTGCCTGTTGATCTTGTTTGTTTTTTTCTTTTCGTTTTACCTTTAACAATTCATTAGCCAACTTTAAATTAGAGAGCATTCTAATGTCAATGGCATCTTCAAGATTTATACTATCTTGTTGTAAAGCCATTTGAATATTAGCTTCCAATTGGGCTTTCTCTTCTTCATCGGGAGCAACCTGAATAAATATTCCAAAGTCGTGAAGATATAATTCATTAATAGACTCTAGCAATTGTATGTTGTATTTTCCTATTTGATTGGCAAACTCCTCTCTAAAGGGAGCATATTGTAGAACATCTGCTATTCTAATAGATAACCCTTCGGCAAGTTGTCGTGTTATAAATAAACTTCCCTCTAATATATGTCGAGTTGCCGTATTGGAGTTTAAGGCCGCAAGCTTTTGTAAACCTACAAGAGAATTAGGATCGGGAGTCGATGCATCTCGAGCTTCATTAAGACCAGTTACATCTCTAATCATACTTAGGTAATGATTATAACTGCTTATTAAACTAGAAATCTTGGCTTGTCCACTATTGGTGTTTAACTCTTGAATAGGAATTTTAGCATGGTTATATTCCCCATCTTGCGTAAAACTTCTCCCGATAACACTACCTGTCTGAAAATATAATCTCAAAGCATCTTCAGGATTATAGGCGGCTCCGGTTCCAAGATCAACTTCATTGAGACCATCGGCATCAATAAATACTCCATCAGGAACCACTCTTTGCAATACCTGTTGCAATTTGAGGTGGGTCATCTGAATAAGATCGGCAAAAGGAATCATTCTTCGCACCAAAGATTCTATTACTCCTTTATACATTCTAGGCGCAACGGCTACATAGTTAGGCAATGCACGTTGACTTGCAGATTGTGGTCTAACCATATTTTTTGCCAACTCCCATTTTAATAGGTAATTACTTCCCAATACCATTATGCCATCATACCATACATCAATTCTGCGCTCCTGTTTTATAAACCTATCTTCATCATCTGTTTCGGGATTAAAGTTTTCATCTTTACGCAAGGTTCTTTCGCCACCATTGTCAAGAAACTTTTTCTTATAGACCATGTGTTTGGAGGTCTTATAATTATAATATAGAAGTGTCACTACATCTTTTTGAAATAAACTATCTCTATATGGTTGTAATATCCCATAATAGTCATACCATGCCGATCCTAACTGCACAATATCTTTTAATTCCTCATCTGTTAAATCAGGATTAATTTTTAGAAGTTCTGTTACTGGAACTCTCTTTACTTCCCCAAAGTAAAAACAGTCTTTAAAATATGGTGACTCAGTATAGCTATATACTATATTTGCCGGGTCTACATAATCTACTTTTACCCCATCATTAGGTAAGAATGTGTGTTTCACCACTCCCATTCCAACTACCATAAGATCATAGTCTACTCTTCTCCTTATATCATCATAATGATTATCTTGTAGTAAAGTAGATATAGCCGTTTCTTCGGCGATCTCAATGCCGGGTTTGTAATTCATTTGCATATATAATGCCAGTTCCTGATCTGTTTCGGGAAGTTTTTCTTGATCAACATTAAAGGCATTAACTCCAAACTCTTCTTGAGTCTGTAATAAAAAGTCTTTAGCTATCATATCTCCCTCTACCATCGACTGATATGCCGACTTCCTTTCTGATGCCATGGCATCAACAGCTTCGGCTTGGACTTTAAATAGTCTATCGTTCATGCCATTAACTACTATATCAACAAATTTCGGAATTATGGGAACTGGTGTCCAATCTAAATTAAGATATGACAAGTCTCCATCTACGGCAAATTCTGTTTTATATTTAGCTATCGATTGTTCTCCTCGAGCATAAAGCCGTCTACGATGAAATTCTAACCATTGATTATAAAACTGACAAGTATTGCCATCACGCCGGAACCACTCAAACTGAATGGCTTGACCGATCCGCAGTCCAAACTCAGGACTTTCTTTTTCGGAATCGGATGCTAGTTGCCCGGGGAATGATAAGGGCGATACTGTGAGTGGTGTATATTTCATTCTTTTATAATTTCGCTAATTGATCCTTTATTACTATATCTTGCAAATTTAAGTCTAATTTTTGATTCTTTTTTAATGGGAGTGTAAATATGTTTTTGATTAGCCATGATTGCTAGACCTGAACTAATTGATGCATCGTGTTTTGTTCTTCTAGTTATATCGAACTTTGCCCAATCTAATAGAGTGTTACTTAAATACATTTCCCCCACTTCATCAGGGTCTCTATACACCCCACTTGCATCTATACCCACATACTTTTCTATATAGGATTCAATAGCAGCGGCGTGACTTTGTTTAATATCTTCAGAAGAGTTAGGTATACCTCCTAATTCTAGTTCAGTTTTAGAAAGCTTATTCTTCTTTTTATCAGGTCGGTTCATAGAGAATCCTCTATACCCCCTATTTTTAAAATGGTAAAGCAATCTTGGTTTATTGTTTTCAATTAAGATAGGCATACCATAAAATATACATGCCATCAGAACCTCTTCAAAAAATATCTCTGCCGTTTGGGGTCGGGCAATATATTCTAAAAAGAAATGATTGGTGGGCGCATCATCCATATGGAAAGTTGTTAATCCGTGCAATGATCCCTTTGATCCTCCTCCCATTACCACGCCCGAAATATCATAGGGGTCACACCCAAATGAACCAACATGTTCATTGCCGGGCATTTTGTGATTTCGGTTCTCGATCACATTATTTCGTAAATGTGTAGGTGGCAACCATGACACTAAAAATCTTCCTCTTATATCCGGAGTCCATACCACTTCGGTATCTTTTTCTCCATCTTTCCAGTGAAACGATCCTCTAGTTAAATATTGAGCCTTTATTAAGTTATCATTATAATCGATCTGTTGATATATTTTAGTTAGATTAAATATAGAATTCTTACTCTCATCTCTAAAGGCATGAGCCTCAGTGCGTGGGAATTGCCTATAAAACTCATTAAGAGCATCGGCATCATTTTTTAATGAGGCTACTTCATTTCCCCAGTAGTCCACAACGCCCTGTATAATCTCGCCACCATCTACCGACTCAATAGGTTTGTTAGGAGTAATAAAAACGGGCCATCCATATTTATCCATAAAGCCCTCAAAATTCCATTCCATAGGAATAAATAAAGAATATAGTCCTGATTTAGTCTGCCCGTTAGCATTTCTAGTTAGTGGGGATGAATCATCAAATAGTTTCTTGAAGTTATTTCCTCCCTTATCTAATGCATTCGAGGTTGATCCCATAAGACATTTCCCTACCACCCTACTTCCTAGTCGCAGACAAGTCTTAGTAACCCTCCAGTTATTTAATATATTTTCAGGCTTATCCCATTTCCCCGACTCATCATGTATTAAGCGCAATAATTTCTCTCCATCATAACTATTGTCAGAAGTATTTTTCCAATCTATCACTGTATCAAGTCCATCTAATACTATATCTTCAGTATGAAAAATATTTTTGCGAGTTATTTTTGATGCAGGCACTCTAAAGGCTAACTCCGTTTTTGGCTTATCCATACCATCCTGTATAGGCTTGAAAAAGAATGGGTAATGATTGGCTATAGGAACTACCTTATCGGTAAACATCTTTTTGGCATCCGATCCTGTTTTGGAAAGAATACCGATCCGAGCATCCCGGGTGATGGTAGCCGTATGGACTGCCTCCGAAGAACTCATAAATGAAAATCCTGACCGTCTGTTTTTTAAGTAGCACATACCATAACTCCTCTTATCGGCAAGACAGGCCTCCCAATAAATATAAAATATTCTATTGGACTCTCTAAATTCAGGATTTCCAATATCTATTTTTGTCCATTGAAGATACATATAATGCGCTCCAGTAATATAGGTAGGTGTATTGTTGTTGTTAAACCAATGCCCCCGTTCTCTTTTATTGAATTCTTGCTCTATATAGTCAACCCACTTGCTCTTGAAAATATTATCTCTTTTGTTCCAATCAAATATCGTTCTTATTCTAGAAAGGTCTTTGGGGTAGTCTTTACGCAACCAATTGGTATTAATTTTAGGTAATAGTTTCGGTGCTTGGGGCAGAGCAATCTTAACTCCATTTATTTCATAGACATCTCCTATAGTTCCATTTTTAGAAATAATAATAATATCGTATTTGGGATCATACCCATACTCCCATGACCTTAATCTATTTTTATTTTTTAATGCTTGGGGAGTTAATAATGTATCTCCTATGGGCGATAATATTTTATATAACCCATAATCCATTACTTCGATCTTCGTTCGGCAAATCCTTGGGATATCGTTTTTTCGTAAGCCGAAGGATCGCCATCTAATATAGCTTTCTCGTCTTGAATACGTTGAAGAATCTCAAATGCATCAAAGACGGCAAGCTTTTTTGTTGCGGCGGCGTTCTTTAATCTATCTGCCGCTAATTCATCTTCAGGATCAGGTTTTATTATTTCCTCCCGGGCTACTTTAATTAATTGCTTGACTGCCGTTTCTCCGGCTTCAATAATTTGTTCTTTAAGATGTATTATATCTATAGTTTTAGGCATATATTTCTTGTAAACATTCTATATAATTTCTCTCCTTCTACCTCAAAAGCATACTCGCTATCAGGAGTAAAAGAAATTTTATCTCCTACTTTTAATCCCAAGCTTAATAATTGATTATTAATATACGCAATTTCTCCAATAAGAAATAATTCATTCATTTCTTCCTCATTAATATTGCCAAAGGAAATCTCTTTATTTTCTAAAGGACGAATAAAGCAATAGGGATTCGGAGCCTTCCATTCGCCATTACTTTGGTAAAGAAAAAACTGGTCATAATATACTACGTAGATATCATCCTTTACATAACAAGGGCCTGATCGTTCTCTTCCTTTCATATCATAATATTTTCTGAATACATTATGATGGACAAGTAAAGTGTCTCCCAATTTTATATCTCCCGTATATCCCATAGGGACATTTTCCACTATACCAAAGCGATTGGTAACGGTATGATCTTCCTGCGATGAACTAGTTATTAATCCCTCATTATTGATGTTATTATATCGCCTTCCTCCTTTGGGGGAAATGATAAAATTATATGGAGATACCATTAATTAAAGTTTATGTTATACTCAATAGAATATGGCATAAGGGAATTAAACTCTTTCCATAATACCACCTCATCTCCTTTGCTTATCCAAATTTTAATATTACCATTTTCAAGGCGTTGAATGGCGTGGATAATATATGATGATCCTTTTTGTATAGTATTACCGTGAACATAGTGCATGGCTCCCGATTTATAGTCGGGGCCAATGGCTACTTTACGTATATACATTAAACTTCAGAAAGAACCCCCGTTTCCAAGTTGACATTTCTTCTGCCATACTTAGTTTCAAGTCCTGCCTGTAGTTGACTTAACTGGGATGCTTTATTTTCGATATCTAATATTAACGATGCCTTATCTTTCTCAAGGCGTGATTGCGTGACTATGATATCACTTAATCTCATTCTCGTTTTAACGAATTCTTCATTGAGGGTTCTTAATCCTTTTAAGTCCTCATCTTCCATTTGCGATTTTTCCATTTGATTTGATTTGATTTAATTAATTAATATACTACTGCTAATACTGCTGCCGAACCCGGAGGAGCAGGGGGTGCGCCCGTTCCACCTACTACATATAAATCTCCCGCCACTAATCCTCCTACTGCTATGGCATCGGTGTTGTCGTTAAATACTTTGGTTCCTGCTGCTGCTTGACCTGCAAAGCCTACACCTAAATTTACGTTTTGAATAAGATCAGATATTCTAAATTCGTTATCTCTTTGAATAGTTACATTAGACCCTAAAGCTATAGAATCATTAGATGGTATCGCATGAATAGCTTGATATCCAATAGC
>TARA_R110000751_G_scaffold199470_7_pt1 | contig 21365 bp, 18 predicted proteins | sample TARA_R110000751 | Tara Oceans TARA_R110000751 (sample SAMEA4398001) | marine metagenome | biome: Polar Biome; feature: [MES] marine water layer (ENVO:01000295) within the mesopelagic zone...; material: water (ENVO:00002006), including particulate matter (ENVO:01000060) such... | reverse complement strand
AAACTCCCTCGAGGAACTTGGCGCCATGTCCGGCGCGCCGGCTGCCGAAGCGCCAGCGATCAAGATCGAACCTAAAATCGACGCACAGGGCCGCGCCTATGGCACGGGTCGCCGCAAGGAAGCCACCGCTCGCGTCTGGATCAAGCCAGGCACTGGCAAGATCACGATCAATGGTCGCGACCAGGAAACCTATTTTGCACGTCCGGTTCTGCGCATGGTGATTGCCCAGCCGCTGATTGAAGCCGGTCGTGATTCCGAATTTGACGTCATCGCCACCGTCAAGGGCTCAGGCCTGATGGGCCAGGCTGGTGCCGTTCGTCACGGTATCTCGCGCGCGCTCGTCAACTACGAGCCAAGCCTGCGCGCCGTTCTGAAGCCATTCGGCTTCATGACCCGCGACCCGCGCGTTGTCGAACGCAAGAAGTACGGCAAGGCGAAAGCCCGTCGTAGCTTCCAGTTCTCCAAGCGCTAAGGCCGTATTCCGGTTTTTTCAAATACCCGGCGGGCGCTTCGGAGACGAGGCGCCCGCTTTTTATTGTCCTGTGATGAGGGTTGGCCATGTTGCCGAAGGTTTTCATTGATGGCGAAGCAGGCACCACCGGCCTGCAGATTGCCGACCGGTTGCGCCAGCGCAGCGATATTGACCTGATTTCGATTGACCCGGCCAAGCGCAAGGATGTCGACGCGCGTGCCACGATGATGAACACGGCCGATGCCGTGATCCTCTGCCTGCCCGATGATGCGGCGCGGCTCGGCGTGTCTCTCGTCACCAACAAGAACACGGTCATCATTGATGCCTCCACGGCCCACCGCACGGCGCCCGGATGGACCTATGGTTTCCCCGAAATGGACAAGGGCCAGCGTGCCGCGATAAGGGCCTCCTCGCGCATCTCAAATCCAGGCTGTTATCCGACTGGCGTTATCGCCCTCGTGCGCCCTTTGGTGATGCGGGGCCTGCTACCGCCGTCCCATCCGGTCACTGTCAACGCAGTGTCGGGTTATACCGGTGGCGGCAATGCGATGATCGCCGAATTCGAGAACGCCGATGCTTCCAATTACACGGCTGACAATTTCCGCATCTATGCCTTGTCGCAAAAGCACAAGCATCCGCCGGAAATGATGCGGCATGGCCGTCTTGCCAACCTGCCAATGTTCACACCGGCGGTCGGCCGTTTCGCGCAAGGCATGATCGTGGAAGTGCCGCTGCCGCTCTGGGCCTTGCCGGGCAAACCAAAACGCGCAGACCTCCATGCGGCGCTGGCTGAGGCGTTCGAAGGGGAGCGCTTCGTGCGCGTCGTTCCGCTGGCCGAAAGTGACAAGCTGTCCGGATTGGAACCGGAAGGCTGCAACGGGACCAATCGGCTTGAACTCTATGTCTTCGGGTCTGACGACCAGGCTCGCCTCGTCGCCCGCCTCGACAATCTCGGGAAGGGCGCTTCAGGCGCTGCCGTGCAGAACCTCAATATCGCGTTGGGGTTGGATGAGTGGACCGGGCTTGAGGCCTGAATCCTATTTGAGCGGTAGTTTGATATCCTGCAGGCGCACGCGGACATAGGAGCCTGGCGCTTCGCCAAGGCCCATGTCCTTCGGCTGGACAGCGGCTTTCTTCTTGCCGGATTTTGGCCTCAGCCAGTCCCACCAGTATGGCCACCACGAGCCGGGGTGCTCCTCGGCCGTTTCCAGCCATTCCTCGCCGGTAGGCGTGATGTCGCCGCCGGTCCAGTGCTGGTATTTCTTGGCGGCGGGATGGTTCACGACGCCGGCAATGTGGCCGGAGCCTGACAGGACAAACTTGGTGTCGCCGCCGAAGACGGTCGCGGTGCGATACACGCTCTCGAACGGGCAGATATGATCATCGCGGCTGGCTTGCACCATGACTGGTATCTTGACGTTCTTGAGGTCAATCTTTTCGCCGAGCAGGTCGAAGTTGCCAGACGACAGTTTGTTGTCGGAATAGCAGTTCTTCAGATAGCTCTGGTGAACCGCGCCGGGAATATTGGTCTGGTCAGCATTCCAGTAGAGCAGGTCGAACGGGCGCGGCGCCTTGCCCAGCATGTATTGGTCGATCACGTAGCGCCAGACGAGGTCGATCGGGCGCAGCCAGTTGAATGTCTCGTACATCATGGCACCCGGCATCACGCCGCCATTATCCTCGATGATGCTGTCGATATAGCCGCGGCCGGGACCATCGGTGAAAACCTTGAGGTCACCCGCCAGTTCAAAATCCGACTGGGAAGCAAAGAATGTTGCCGACGCGATCCGGTCGTCATCATGGGCCGCCATGTGGGCGAGTGTGCCCGACAACAGCGTGCCGCCGATGCAGTAACCCACAGCGTTCAGTTTCTTCGAGCTCGACGCCTGCAGCGCGGCCTCGACCGCCGCATAGACGCCTTTCTTGCTGTAGTCGTCCCACGTGTAATCCTGCGTCACCTTATCGGCAGAGCGCCACGACACGACGAACACGGTGAGGCCCTTGTCGACCAGCCAGCGGATCATCGAATTCTCTTCACGCAGGTCCAGGATGTAGAACTTGTTGATCCAAGGCGGGAAGATCAGCAGCGGCCGGGAATAGGTCTTTTCCTGGCTCGGCGCATATTGGATCAGTTCGATCAGGTCATTGCGGAACACGACCTTTCCCGGTGCGGTGGCAATGTTCTTGCCAATCTCGAAGGGTGTCTCATCGGTCTGGCTGATGTGCAGCTTGCCACCAGCTTTCTTAACATCGGCGCGGGCGAGGCGAATTCCGTTCAGCACGCTCTCGCCGCCGCTCTCCATGAAGGCGCGCAGGGCCTGCGGGTTGGACCCGAGGTAGTTCGTCGGCGACATGATGTCGGTCAGCTGCTGGGTGAAGAACTTGGCGCGCAGGTGTATATTGTCCGGCAGGTCCGGCGCATGGTCAGCCAGGCCCATCAGCCAGTTCTTGTTAACGTCATATGCCTTGCGGATGAACTTGAAGCCGGGATTGGACTGCCATTCCGGATCAGAGAAACGCTTGTCGGATTCCGGTTGGGCAGGCGTGCCCATCGCTTCGGTGGCCATCTCCTGCCACAGCTTCATCCAGCCCTGCATCAACTCCAGATTGGCGCTCATCAGCGACATCGGGTTGCGGGCCAGGCTTTTGCCTACTTCCTGGAACGCCTCGCCGGCGCCCATCGGGTCGCCCTGGGCCATCGTGCCCACTGGGCCGGACCCCATCAGAACGTCGCTGATCAGCGCTTGCGATTCCGTGTTGGCCAAGGCAAGCGTCGTCATCAACACCTGCATTTGCATGGGATTTTGCTCGGCCATCAGTGAGCCGAGAGACGCCAGTGGGGCTTTTTCTTTGTTATTGCCGCTCATCGGTCCCAATATCGCCTGTTTCTGTATGCGTAACTATTCATGACAATGTTTGTGATTTAATGAGTTTAACCATGAAAAACACGACGATTCCCCTCATAGGCGTGTCATGCCTGCTGCTGGTTGGGTGTTCCAACTCGTTTGCGAAGGTACGCAGCGCCGTTAACCAGACACCGGAATGGTATGAAACCCGCCGGGTTGAAATCCGCGGTGAGGGGTATCCGGAACTGGTTGAGGTGCCCACGATTGCACCCGATCAGCTGCCCGGCAAGACGCTGCCTGCATCTGCAGAGCGCGTTACAGCCTTGAGCGCTGAATTTGCTGATAACGCACGAGCGGAATTGCCGGCCGATGGGCCGGCCGAAATCGCCGCCGTTGGGGAAGAGATCAGGCAACAATTTGCCGGTTTCGACGAGTCCTCGAATTTTCTTACTGACGCCGAAATTGCAGCCATCAGGAACAGCTTCAATGTACCGCGCGTCACCCAGGGTCTGAAAGGCCAGAGATGAACACCGAATTTCACAAGATCAGGCGCCTTCCTCCATACGTTTTCGAACAAGTGAACAGGAGCAAGGCAGCCCTTCGCGCGGAAGGGGCTGACATAATCGACCTCGGCATGGGCAATCCGGACCTGCCGACGCCGAAACACATCGTCGACAAGCTGGTCGAAACGGCCCGCAAGCCGGACGTGAATGGCTATTCCGCCTCGCGTGGCATTCCGGGCCTGCGCCGTGCGGTCACCGACTATTACAAGCGCCGGTTCGACGTCACGCTCGACAAGAACAAGGAAGTGATCGTCACGCTCGGCTCGAAGGAAGGCTTCGCCAACCTTGCGCAGGCCATTTCTGCGCCCGGCGATGTCATCCTCTCACCCGATCCGTCCTATCCGCTTCATTCGTTCGGCTTCATTATCGCCGGTGCCTCGATCCGTGCCGTGCCATCGCCGTCGCCTGAAGAATACCTGCGCAACCTCGAGAAGGCCGTGAAGCATTGCGTACCACCGCCAACGGCGATGGTGCTTTGCTATCCGTCCAACCCGACGGCGGAAGTCTGCGATCTCGAATTCTACAAGGACGCAGTCAAGTTCGCGAAGAAGCACGATCTGTGGATCCTGTCCGACCTCGCCTACAACGAAATCTATTTCGAGGAACCAACACCTTCCATTCTTCAGGTGGACGGTGCGAAGGACATTGCGGTCGAATTCACGACCATGTCCAAGACCTATTCAATGGCCGGTTGGCGCATGGGCTTTGTTGCGGGCAATGCAACCCTGATTGCCGCTCTGGCACGCGTGAAATCCTATCTCGACTACGGTGCCTATACGCCGATCCAGGTGGCAGCCGTGGCTGCGCTTGATGGACCTCAGGACTGCGTTGACGATTTCCGCCAGATCTACAAACAGCGTCGCGACGTGCTGGTTGAAAGTTTTACGCGGGCAGGGTGGACTATCCCGAGCCCGAAAGCGTCCATGTTCGCCTGGGCACCGATTCCAGAACCCCTTCGTCATCTGGGCAGCCTCGAATTCTCGCTCATGCTGATGAACGAGGCCCATGTGGCTGTGGCGCCCGGCGCCGGCTTTGGCGAACACGGCGACGGCCATGTGCGCATCGCACTTGTTGAGAATGAACAGCGTATTCGTCAGGCCGCGCGCAACATTCGAAAGTTCATGGCCAAGCATGGCGTGAAAGAGCTTTCAGCCACCGCAGCCGAGTAAGACGGGGGCAGCGGCCGGTGGTGCCCGCTGCAAATCCCCCTTAGGCCCTTCGCATTTGCGTTCAACTGGTCTATCCACCGCCCGACACTCATTGGAGGGCCAGTTTTGGGGCCATTGAAAATCGGAATTGCAGGTCTTGGCCATGTCGGCTGTGGATTGATCGAACTAGTCGAGCGTCAGGAAAAGCTGCGCTTGCCCGGCCAGGTCGAGATTACAGGCGTCAGCGCGCGGAGCCAGAGTCGTAACCGGCCAGTCGATACGGACAAGTATCGCTGGTTCGACGATGCGGCCACGCTGGCCGAAGACGCGGATGTCGATGTCTTTGTCGAGCTGATCGGCGGATCGGATGGTCCGGCCAAGTTCGCCGTTGAAAGCGCGCTCAAGGCCGGCAAGCACGTCATCACCGCGAACAAGGCATTGATGGCCAAGCATGGCATGGCGCTTGCGGCACTGGCCGCGGAAAAAGGCGTCGATCTCCTGTTCGAAGCGGCGGTCGCTGGTGGCATCCCTGTGGTGCGCGTGCTGCGTGACAGCCTCGCAGGTGTCGAGATCAAGCGGGTCTCGGGCATTCTGAACGGCACCTGCAATTTCCTGACAACGACCATGCTGGAAACCGGCCGGTCCTATGATGATGTGCTCGAAGAAGCCCAGAAGCTCGGTTATGCCGAAGCCGACCCGACGCTCGACGTCTCGGGCATGGACGCCGCCCACAAGGCCGCCATCCTTTCGGCCATCGCCTTCTCGGCCGATCTCGATTTCTCCAAGGTCAGTGTGTCCGGTGTCGACCAGATCGACCTCCTGGACCTGAAACTGGCCGACCGTCTCGGCTTTCGTATCAAGCTGATTGCCGAAGGCCTGCTGACAGACGCAGGTGTCGTCTGCCGTGTCGAGCCTATGGCGCTATCGGCGAATCATCCGCTCGCCCGCGTCAACGGTTCGCTGAACACGGTACGCATCGAAGGTGATCCGGTCGGAGCGATCACGCTGACGGGCCCAGGCGCAGGGGCCGGTCCGACCGCCAGCGCCGTCATGGGTGACGTCGCCAAGATGTTCCGCCCAGCCATTCGTCCGGCCTTTGGCCGGGCTGAACACCATCTGCAGCGCCCGTTTGTGTCCGGCGTCGGCGACGAAACGTCTGCCTTCTTCCTGCGCGTGCGTTTGGCCGACAAGCCTGGCGCCCTCGCGGCCCTGACCGAAGCGCTTGCCGCTGAAGGCGTGTCTGTGAACCAGCTCCTGCAGGACTCTGCCGATGATTCAGGCGCCAGCCCGGTCGCTATCGTCACCCACCGGTGCCCACGTTCGCACATGCAGTCGGCGCTCGCCCGTCTGGAAAAGCTGACAATGCTCATCGACGCGCCGAGGCTGATCCGCATCGAAATGGCAAGCTGATTGCTCTAATAAATTGTGCCGTGTTTCACGCGGTGCGACAGGGAATAGAATGCAATGACAAACAACGTTCTGACGCCAGGCTTGGCCGATGCAATGGTCCGCGTAACCGAGTTGGCCGCGATCGCTGCCGCAACTGAAGTTGGTCGCGGCGATGAGAAGAAGGCCGATGCGGCAGCTGTCGATGCCATGCGCAGCGCCTTCAATGATGTTGAATTCAAGGGACGCGTCGTCATCGGGGAAGGGGAGCGCGACGAAGCGCCCATGCTCTTTATCGGTGAAGAAGTCGGCACCGGGAACGGACCGGAAATTGACATCGCACTCGACCCGCTCGAAGGTACCACGCTGACCGCAAAGGCCATGTCCAATGCGCTCGCCGTGCTGGCGATTGCGCCGCGTGGCGGCCTGCTGCACGCGCCAGACACGTATATGGACAAGGTGGCCGTTGGCCCGGGCTATCCGGAAGGGATCATCAGTCTCGACGCATCGCCCGCCGAAAACGTCACGGCCCTCGCCAAACACAAGGGTGTGGCCATTTCCGAGATGACCGTTTGCGTCCTCGACCGCCCGCGCCACGAAGACATCATCGCCAGCTTGCGCGGCGTCGGTGCCCGTATTGCCCTCATCACCGATGGCGATGTCGCCGGCGTGATTGCCACGACCGACCCGCACACCGGCATCGATTTCTATGTCGGTTCCGGTGGTGCGCCTGAGGGCGTGCTGGCTGCAGCGGCTCTGAAATGTGTCGGTGGTCAAATGTATGGTCGCCTCGTCTTCCGCAATGATGACGAGAAACGGCGCGCCGCCCGCGTCGGGATCACCGATTTTGACCGCACGTATTCGCTGAACGAGCTTGCCTCCGGTGACACGGTCTTCTGCGCCACGGGCGTCACCAATGGCAGCATGCTCAAGGGCGTGCTCCGCAAGGGCGGCCGCGTCATTACACATACACTCGTAATGACTTCCGCAGACGGCATGGTCCGTCACGTCAGTTCAGCGCGCAAGGCCTGAGAACTGCGCGAGCAGGTCACAGCCACCCGATTTTAAGCTAGGATGAGTTTCCCGATTCTCTGACAGGAAGCTCATCCCGACATGGCAGAAGCCGCGCGACAGACAAGTACTCGCCTTTTCGAGGTGGACCAGTCCGCGACAGGCCGCTTCTGGACGCTTGCTGACGCAGACGAGGCCTTGGTGCGCCGCCTGGCCCCAAGCGTCGGTGGATCAGATCTTTTGGCGCGTCTTCTGGCGTCGCGCGGTGTCGATCCGGCCAATGCGGCCAGCTATCTGGCGCCGACGCTGCGTGACTATTTCCCTGATCCGTCCAGCTTCGCCGACATGGACAAGGCGGCGGAGATCGTTCTCGACGCCATTCTCGACAAGAAGCGGGTCACGGTCTTTGCCGACTATGATGTCGATGGCGGCACATCCTCTGCCATCCTCGCACGTTACTTCCGTGCCTGGGGGCTTGATCTCGGTCTCTACGTGCCTGACAGGCTCGAGGAGGGCTACGGACCTTCACCGGCCGCCTTTCGCCATCTCAAGGACATTGGCTCTGATCTTGTCATCACGGTCGACTGCGGTGCGGCCGCCATTGCCGCACTGAACGAGGCAGAATCCATCGACCTGCCCATCATCGTCATCGACCATCACCTGATGTCCGGCGAGTATCCGCCAGCCGCTGCGCTGGTCAATCCGAACAGGCCCGATGATACGTCCGGCTGCGGTCACCTCGCGGCGGCAGGCGTCGTGTTCGTTTTTGTTGCCGCGCTGAACCGGTTGGCCCGGGAGCGTGGCATCGCGCCTGAAGGCGGCCTGCCAGACATCATGCCCTTCCTTGATCTCTGTGCCCTTGGCACGCTGTGCGACATGGCCCCGCTGCACGGCGTCAACCGCGCTTTCGTGCGACAGGGCCTCACCATCATGGCCCGCGACCAGAACCCCGGCCTGCGCGCGCTCGCTGACGTCGCCGGTATCGGCAAGACCGAGACCGTCTACCACGCCACATTCATTCTGGGCCCGCGCCTCAATGCCGGAGGGCGCGTCGGCGATCCGTGGATCGCTGCGAAACTGCTTGCAACCGATGACAGGCAAGAGGCTGTCGAACTGGCCGAACGCCTTCATGCGCTGAACGATGAGCGCAAGGCTGTCGAGAGTGCGATTCTCGATCTGGCCATGGCACAGGCAGAGCAGGCGCTCGCCCGCAACCCGGAACGCGGCATTCTCGTCGCCAGCGGTGAGGGCTGGCACCCCGGTGTCATCGGCATCGTCGCCGGACGTCTCAAGGATCGCTACCACCTGCCATCCATCGTTATTGGATGGGGGGAGGGGCTTGGTCCGGTCGCCAAGGGGTCTGGCCGGTCGGTGACCGGCGTGAACATCGGTGATGCTATCTCCATGGCGGCGCGCGAAGGCATTATCCTGTCGGGTGGCGGACATGCGATGGCCGGCGGGCTCAGTCTCGAGCCGGATCAGGTCCCGGCCTTTGATGACTGGATGATTGCCCATATGGCCCAGTTTTCAGCCGAGCGGACTGCGGCCCTCGAACTGAAAATCGATGCCGTGCTTGCCCCCGGTGCGGCAAGTCCTGCTCTCGTCGATCAGATCGCTCAGATCGGCCCGTTCGGCATCGGCTCGCCCGAGCCAGTCTTTGCCCTCCAGTCTGTGCACGTCACGGGGGTTCGTCAGGTTGGCGCCAACCATGTCCGCTTCATCGCGGAAGATGCTGGTGGCCGGCTCGAATGTATCGCATGGCGCGCCGCTGATACGCCGCTCGGGCAGGTGCTGACGAATGGCGCGCGCGTGCATTTGATAGGCAAACTCAAAGCCGACGAATGGAACGGACGCCGCCGCGTCCAGCTCGACGTAGCTGACGCAGTTACAGGCTGAACAATCTGCAGATAGGGGGCAAAATCGGGTTGCCCTCATCGGAAACAGCCGCTATATCGCCACTTCTCGAAACCGGTGCGGTCCCTTCGTCTATCGGTTAGGACGTCAGGTTTTCAACCTGAAAAGAGGGGTTCGACTCCCCTAGGGACTGCCAGGTTTTTCTTCCCGTTATCAAGGACTTGTTCCGGGAAAGCTGAACTTTCCAGCTTTTGTTGTGAAGATCGCGTGACAAGCGCGCCTTCGCCTTTTAGGTTACCTCCTTGGGGAATTTGGGTTGATGACGAGAGCTGTGGCAAAATCCGAATCAGATGTGCCGGGCGCTGAGCCTGTCGTGCGGGTCATTGGCCGTGTTAAGTGGTTCGATGGCGCCAAGGGCTATGGATTCATCGTTGCGGAATCGACATCTGACGCGTCACTGACAGGCGATGTCATGCTGCACGTGTCCTGTCTGCGTGATTATGGTGAAACCTATGCCGACGAGGATGCGCGCATTGTGTGCGACGCGGTCCATCGTGGCCGGGGGTGGCAGACTGCGCATATTATCGAGATGGAGCGCCCGCGCGCCGTAATCGCCCGCGAGAAGGGCGTCGAATTCGACTACACAACCGTGACACTGAAATGGTTCAATCGCACACGCGGCTATGGCTTCGTGCACCGTGATGGCGTCGAGATCGACATATTCGTGCATGCGGTACACCTGAAAAAGGCGGGCTATGATGATGTCGAGCCCGGCACCCTGTTGGACGTCCTGATCGAGAACGGTTCCAAGGGCGAACACGTCACTGCGGTTAAACCGCGCTAGAGACCGTTTCCTGCAGCCAAGATCGCTTGCCCAGCCCTGAATGCGCGGCTAAACCAACGCCCATGACCCGTTTGATCGCCAGCCTTTTCGCCGCCGCGTTTTTCCTTGTTCAGGGCGCATTTGCCCAGCTGGAATCCGGCCCGCTTGAAATCGATACCGGCGACTCGGTGCACAAGTTCACTGTCGAACTGGCCAACGATCCTGACGAAATCCGCACCGGTATGATGGGTCGGGAATCCATGCCGCCAAATGCCGGCATGCTGTTCGATTTTGGCGAGCCCCGCCCGGCCAGCATGTGGATGAAGAACACGTTGATCTCGCTCGACATGCTGTTCATCGCGCCCGATGGTAAAGTGCTGGCGATTGCGCGCAATGCCGTTCCAGGTTCGCTGCGCACGATTGGTCCCGGCGTGCCGGTGAAGGCCGTGCTTGAGCTCAATGGCGGTCGTGCAGAGGCCTTGGGCATCGAACCCGGCGATATCGTCCAGCACGAACTGTTCGGCAATTTTGGCGGATGATCTGCACGGCGTCATGAATCCGCCGCCTCAGGGCTTTGCGCCGACTCCTTCGCGCGGCAAGTTCACCTTGCATAACGGCCCCACCTACAGGGCCACGGCCGAAGGCGACATCCGCACTGGTATGTGGGTGCTTGACCGTCACTGTAACGGCATGGGCTTTCTTCATGGAGGCATGATCTCTGCCTTTGCTGACAGCGCGCTCGCCTGGGCCGTCTGGAGCGCGACGGGCCGCATGTCCGTTACCATCAAGCTTACGCTCGAATTCATGGACATCGTGCCCGAGGGCACATGGCTGGAGGCGCACCCCGAAGTGACGGCTGTGGATGGAGACCTCGTCCATGTCAGCGCGCGATTGATGAAGCCGGGCGGGCACCTCGCCGCCCGCGCCGATGCCGTATTTCGCTCTCTGCGGCGGCGCACCACATGAGGCAGGATGGCACGCGACAACGTTGAGCGCGCACACTTGAGCGAACTGTGTTAACCCGTTTTGGATGAAAACTTCCAGGGGGCTTTATACCGATGGAATTTGACGCACTTCTTCTCTCGCGAATCCAGTTCGCGTTCGTCATCGCCTTTCACATCATGTTCCCCGCGTTCACGATCGGCCTCGCGGCCTTTCTCGCGGTCTGCGAAGGCTTGTGGTTGAAGACCGGCAACGAAGTCTTCAAGCGCCTCTATCTTCATTGGGTGAAGATCTTCGCGCTGGCGTTCGCCATGGGCGTCGTGTCGGGCGTTGTGATGAGCTATCAGTTCGGCACCAATTGGAGCGTGTTTTCCGAAATCACCGGCAGCGTGATCGGCCCGCTTCTCGGCTATGAAGTGCTCACTGCCTTTTTCCTCGAAGCGACATTCCTCGGCGTGATGCTATTTGGCTGGAACAAGGTGGGCCGCAAGCTCCACTTCACCGCCACCTGCGCCGTTGCCATAGGCACGACAATTTCCGCGTTCTGGATCCTGTCAGCCAACAGCTGGATGCAGACGCCGGATGGCTTCGCGATTGATCCTGAAACCGGCAATTTCTACGCGACCGACTGGGTCAAGGTCGTCTTTAACCCAAGCTTCCCGACACGCTTGGTCCACATGCTGCTTGCTGCCTATATCACCACCGCTGCTGTCGTCATGGCGGCTGGCGCATGGCAGGTGATCAACAACCGCGTCACCCAGCCCACCCGCTGGCAGATGCGCATGGCCGCCGGCACACTCGCCCTCTTGATGCCGATTCAGATCATGGCCGGTCACCAGTCCGGTGAAGTCGCCCACCATTACCAGCCTGCCAAGATCGCAGCAGCCGAAGGCTGGTGTGAAAGCAAGCCGGTTCAGGGAACGGTCCTGCTGGCCTGGCCCGCCGATAATGAGTGCGGCCATTCCGGCATCACTGTTCCGGGCACCAGTCCCTACCTGTTCGCCAATGCCCCCAAAGGGGAAGACCTCAAGGGACTGGACGCCTTCGCAGAGGAAGATCGTCCCCCGCTATGGCTCGTCTTCTACAGTTTCCGCATCATGGTCGGCGCAGGGCTCGTTATGCTTGGTATTGGTGTCTGGGGGTGTTTCCTGTGGTGGCGGGGTGGACTCGACAAGAAAGGCATTTTCCACTGGCTCGCAGTGCCCAGTGGCGCGCTCGGCTTCATCGCAGTGATCACGGGCTGGATCGTGGCAGAAGTCGGCCGCCAGCCCTACACGGTCTATGGCGTCTTGCGCACGGTCGACAGCGTGTCGCCCGTTTCGACCGCACAGGTCGCCACATCGCTGCTGGTCTTCATGGTCACCTACGCGATCATCTTCACCGCTGGCACGGTCTACATGGCGCGCATCGCGACCCGCGGTTTCGACGACGATCCCATGGGCAAGCCAACACGCGAGCGCCGGGCACCTGGTTCGCCTCTCGGCGCCGTGGACGATCCCGCCGAGACCGGCGAAGATATTGTAGCAGCGGACTAGGAGAGAACAGATGGCACTCGACCTTCCACTGATCTGGGGCTTCATCCTCGCTGTTGGCGTCATGATGTACGTCCTGCTCGACGGCTTTGACCTCGGCGTCGGCATGCTCACTTTCGTCGCCCGCTCCGATGAAGAGCGCAACATGATGACCGCAACGATCGAACCGGTCTGGGACGGCAACGAGACGTGGCTCATCATTGGTGGCGGCGGCCTTTTCGCAGCCTTCCCGACAGCCTACGCCATCATCATGCCCGCCTTCTATTTGCCCGTTCTCATCATGCTCGCGGCACTGATCTTCCGCGGGGTCGCGTTTGAGTTCCGTCACAAGGCAGTTCGCTCCACCACACGCAAGTTCTGGAACGGCGCCTTCTTCGGCGGTTCGGCCACGGCGGCGTTTTCGCAAGGGCTCATGCTGGGCGGTATGATTCAGGGCATCAGCGTGGAAGGCGGGGCCTTCGCTGGCGGCGCGTTCGACTGGCTGACACCCTTCTCCGTGCTTGTCGGGCTCGCGGTCGTGATTGGCTACCTGATGCTGGGCGCGTGCTGGCTCGTGCTCAAGACAGAAGGCGACCTCTTCCTGAGGGCCCGGAAATGGGCGCGCCTCTCGCTCGCCGGTGTGGCTGTCGCCTTCCTGGCAGTCAGCCTCGCCACGCTGGCTATCGACCCAACGGTTGGTGAGCACTGGGGCTTCTCGATGACCCATATCGACTTTGCGAAACTGTTGCCGCTGTCGCCTGCGCCGCTGGCTGGCATGTTCTTCTGCGCCTGGCTCTGGCGCGACCTGTCCATGAAACCCGGACAGGGTGGTGCGCCGGATTGGCGACCTTACCTTCTGGCGGCTGGCATCTTCCTGTCCGGCTATATCGGCCTTGGAGTCAGCCTGTATCCCTACATCGTGCCGTTCGAATATACGCTCTGGGAAGCAGCGGCCCGCGACAATGCGCTGGCCTTCATGTTGGTCGGTGCAGCGATCATGTTGCCGGTCATCCTGCTTTACACGGCCTTCGTCTACCGCCTGTTCTGGGGCAAGGTGAAACCGGGTGACGGTTATCATGCCTGACCCGGTATTCCGCCCCGTTGAGCCCCTGCCGGACGACGCACCAGAAGGCCCGCTGGGCAAGCGCGTCCTCTGGTTCGTCGGCATTGCGCTGATCTCAATGCTTGTCGTCGCCGCTGTGGCTTATACGCTGAGGTCGTTGTTGTTCCTCTGAGGGAACCGCCCGCTCAGATAGCGGGCTAACATCACTTTCGATTGCCATTTTCGCGTGGTCGGACCAATCTCCAGACAGCCTGCCAAGGTGAAGGGGATGATCACATGCGGACACGGAACGATGTCAGAGCCGTCACAAATTTTCTCGCATCGATAGTCGGCATTTTCCGAGGATCAATCGCTGCGTTGATCATCTGCGCGATGGGGCAGGGCGTTGCAGCGGCCCAGGCGAAGGTAATGACATGGCCATCGACAGAATTTGTGGTTGTGATGGAAAATCCGCATCTCAATGACGTGCAGCGCGCGGCCATTGCTGCAATAGGCGTTCTGGATAATCAGACCGGTCTCATGGACGAGGCGATGCAGCCGCATATCGAGAAGATCGAAGCCTATCTCCACGAGGTGGCCCTCGAATACCAGAGGATGGATTTCAAGGCACCAGCGCTCCCGATTGTCGATGGGCGCTATGAGGTCAATCTCTACCCATTCGAAGTTGGATACGGAGCGCCTGCCCGTGCGGAGTGCAAAAATCCGACGCATCTGGAAGTAGACGTTGATGCTGTCATCAAATGGGGGAAGTGGGACGACCGTCTCTACGAGCATCTGGCGCACGAACTCTTCCATGCGGTGGTCGCCTCCTATGATCATTGCGACATCGATATCAATCGGTTCTTCACGGAGGGCGTGGCCCAAGCCGTAGGCGTCGACATGGCGTACAGGTTGCGCGGGCAGGAGCCAACACGCTCAAATGCGGGGCGTTGGGGTGCCAGACGATACGACATTCCGCTGCATCATCCGAAAGATAAAAATGATGCATATGATACTGAATCGTTCTGGCGATACCTGGGCGAGCATGTCACGGCGAAGGCCCAAGGCAAGAGCGCAAGTGTGGATGAAATCCCGGCGGATTACTCATATTTGCACACAATAATGCTCGAACCGCTGTCCTCAGGCGATGACACAACCGTACTGCGTTGGCTTGACGCTGGCCTGAAAAAGGCACTCAACCAGCCGCTGGATCGTGAATACGCGTTCTTCCTGTCGACCTTCGCCGGATATGGTGAGGGACGCTATACAAGCGCGACAAGGACGCCGGATGAGGTCAACGCGCTGGTGCAGGATGCCGTGTTCGACCAGTGCCAAACATTGTCTCTAAATGCAAAACCGGCAGGCGTATCGTCCACACTGAACATACTGCCTCTTGCGGGCGAATGCATCCGGATTGATGGGGACGATGTCAGCCGCCCGGAAGGCCTTACCTTGGTGATCCAGATGGTTGCCGATTCCACGAAGCAGCTAAATCAGATCTGGCTCGGTGTGGCTGGAGATCAGAAGACATCGCAGCGCCTCGCAGCGGCGGGTATGACCGCAACGGGCAAGCATTATGCCCGTTGGCATGTTGACCTCATGCCCGAGCAGCAGATGACGCTGATCGCCACAAACATTAATACGTCTCCGTGGAACACGGTGCCATTCATTGGTGAAGTGTCTATCGATTCCACATTCGCACGATTGGATAGCACTTTCGTCGGGCCGCTGCCGTCTGCCTCTACGCCGCCCGTCTCAACCAGCACGGTTGATTCCAGAAACAAGCAGGCCGCTCGAAAGCTGACATTCAATGGTCCGTCATCAACCCGGGTGGTGATCGATGCGATTGATCGCAGCATCCACATTTCATTGCAGTCAACGCCTGATATCCTGCATGTATTGTCCGGCGTCAATGCAGAGGGAGGTGAGCTGGAACACCTGATAACCAAGGGCGAGATATTGAATGAAACGCTTGCCGACATGAACAGCACGTTCTCCAATCTGTCTGCACTCGAAAAAAGCATGCCGGGAACAACCATCGACATAGACATTCCCTATTTCGACTATGGTTTCACCGGCACACTGCCGGGAGTGCGCATCTCAACGAACAATTATGACAGCGGGCAACTTTACACTGTGGGTCCAAAAGACTCGCTGCCGGGCGGGCAACGTGAATTCAAGCCGTCGGGAACTGTCACGATCATCCAGTATTCACCGACAATCCTTGAGGGCCGTTTTGTCGCAAACTTCACCGATCCGAACGCCTTGACGCCAAAGCAAATGCAGGAATCCCAGCCGACACTGGATATTGTAGGCACCATTAATGGTTACTTCCGCATTGCTGCTCCGTGGCAGGACGACACCCGTTACGAACCGGACCTGTCCGTGCCGCCACTGGATGATTTGCGTTATGACCTCATCGCGCGGATGCCTGCTGGTCAGGAAGATCTTGTCGATGCCGTTCTGGAGGCGGCTGAAGAGGGGAAGAGGACGGGCCGTGACCCGGACATTTCATCAATTGCGGCTGCGTACGGTAAGGCGCCTGCGAACTGTGATTGCTCATGTTCCGGAATGGCGAATCTCGAGGCCATGGGCGAAGCGGTTGAAATGGCCAGCCGCGCGCCAACGCCAGCTGAACTGGCGATGGCAAAATGCGGCCTCACCTGCATGGCCGAATACCAGCGCTGCGAATAGGCTAGCGCTCCGGGACTAACCCGTTATGCCGCCGGGGTGAACAACCGGCGTGCGCCCATCCAGTCTGACAGGTGCTTCACGGCTTGCGGCAACAGGTCGGGCCGTTCGATATAGTAATGATCGGCGTCCTTGATCGTCACCATCTGCTTGTCTTCCGATCCGACGGCGTCAAACAGGCGTTGTGCATGGCTGGGCGTGCAGGCCAGGTCGGCCGTATTGCTGATCACCAGGACGGGGCAGGTGATGCGCGACGCGTTGCCAAGGCCATCGGCGCGGCTCTTGTCATAGCTCCACTGCGACAACCACGAGCGCAGCGTCGTAAAGCGGCCAAGCCCGACCGGACCGTCATTGGCAATCTTCGGATCACCCAGATAGCACGTGCCCGGCTTGCGGTCGGACGGGTCTTGCGTCGGGTCCAGCCAGCGCACATCGCTCATCGTGCCCTGCACCACAAAACACCGCTCGGCGTCGGGATCGGGCCCGGCCTTGATCTCGGCGAGCTGTGTCAGCACGCGATCGGTGATGCGCCGGTTGCGTGCCACTTGCGCGGCCCGGAACCGAGTCACGAATTCCGGCGTGTACGGAGGTCGATTCGGGCAAGCGGAATCGTATATGTTCAACTCGACATCCCGCTCGAAAGGCTTTTCCTCATCCAGGATCGACGGGTCGATCCATTCGGTCATCGTGTGAGAGCGGCTGACATGCGCCGCCAGCAGCAGGATGGCGTCGGCCGGGATCAGGCCTGCGCCGGCAAGGTCCGCCGGGTCACCCGCCGGGGTTTCAGTAATCGTCGGATGCTCGGCCTGGTCCTGGTAGAATGTCGATAATGAGCCGCCGCCTGACCATCCGCCCAGAACCACCTTGTCATAGCCGAACCGCTTCTTGGCGTCGGCAATACATGCGCCTAGGTCCAGCGCGCATTTCTCCATGATCAGCGCCGTGTCATTGCCGCGATAGCGCGGGTTGCAGTAGATGACATGGTGGCCGGCATGGGCCAGCGACGTCACCAGTGGCAGGAAGCTGCCACCGCCAATCGGATGACTGAAAATGATGACCGTATCGGCGTCTGATTCATCAGGCCGAATGCGCATGCACTCAACGAACACCTGTCCCGCAGGGCCGCCATACGTTTCCTTCAACCGTCCTGAATCCGCGTGAACAAATCCGTAGGGTTCCCTTGCGATAGCCATTCTGCGTTCCTTGCCCTTGTTTTTTATGAAGCGCATACTTGCCGAAAGAACGATCAGGGGAAAGCAGGAAAGGCCCGAGGAATGACCAAACCGTCCCGGCCGCAACCAAGCGGCATACATCACATTGCCATCATGGCATCAGACATAAAGAAGCATATCGCTTTCTTTTCGGAGGTCATGAACTTCCCGCTCGTGGCCTTGTTTGACATGCACGGTGTCCCCGGCGGCCTGCATGCTTTCCTGCGGATGAATGATCACAGCTTCTTCTCGATCGTCCAGTTGCCCGATGTCGATAAGATCCCGGTCACGCTCGGCGTCACCCATTCCGGCAATGGCGCGCTGCCCAGCGCGGCTGGCACGATGCAGCACCTTGCCTTCCGTGCTGATGACGAGGCCGGTCTCCTCGGCATGCGCGACCGCCTGCGCAGCCACGGCATCAATGTCATCGGCCCGCTCGATCACGGCTTCTGCCGGTCGATCTATTTCGCCGGTCCTGACCAGCTGACACTGGAAGTCGCGGCTCCGGTGACAACGGTTGATCCGAAGCAATGGATTGATCCCGTGGTTCTGGAAAAAGCAGGTATCTCGGCTGCAGAAGCCGAATCCTACAAGGCACCGGCACCCTATGCCGGGCAGGGGAACGAGCCCCAGCCGGCCTATGATCCGGCCCAGCCGCATATGGTCTATCCGCCGGAAATGTATCAGGCCATGCTCAAGATGCCGGACGACGTCATCGCCAGTTCGGCCAGGTTTCCGGGGCCGCCCGTCCCAGCCTAGGCAGATCGGCCCAACCAGCGCTCAAGGATCGTCGCCGTGTCTTCGCCGACACTGCGGGGTGCTTGCTTGCGGATTGACCCCGGCGTCGAGGAGAATTTGGGGAACGTGTTCTGCATGGTCACGGGGCCAAGCTCCGGATCATCCAGCGTTACGACGGACTCACGCGCCGCATAGTGGGGGTCTGCCAGCATATCTTCGGCATCATACACTTTACCCGATGGTACGCCGTGTTCCAGCAACAGCGCTTCGAGTTCCGCGACTGCCAGCGTGCGCGTCCAGTCTGCGATGATGCCATCCAGTTCCGTCTGGTTCTCGCCCCGCGCAAGGTGCGTGGCATAGCGCGGGTCCTGCGCCAGGTCCGGCCGTCCCATCGCATCGCACAGGCGTCTGAAGATCGGGTCCTGGTTGCCACCGATCAGGAAGTTACCATCCCTGCACGGATAGACATTCGACGGTGCAATTTTCGGCAGAATGGAGCCAGTCCGCTGGCGCTTGTGACCCGATGTTGAATAATCCGCGACATAACTCTCCATCACCTGCAGAACGCTTTCATAGAGCGCCACGTCGATGATCTGACCTTCGCCCGTCTTGTCGCGGTGATGGAGAGCCGCGAGGATGCCCATGCAGCCATAGGTCGCCGCCAGCGAATCCCCAATGGAAATACCCACGCGTGACGGCATCCGGTCCGGCTCGCCAACAATCCCGCGCAAGCCCCCAAAACCCTCACCGATCAAGCCGAATCCCGGCCGCTGGGCATACGGTCCTGTCTGGCCATAGCCTGACATGCGCGACACGATCAGGCCCGGATTGGCCTTGCGCAACTCCTCCGGATCGAGATTCCATTTTTCGAGCGCGCCGGGCCGGAAATTCTCGACCAGAACGTCGGCCTTCCCGATCAGGTCGCGCGCCAGTTGCTGGCCCTCGTCGGTGCGCAGGTCCACGGCCACGGAATATTTGTTGCGGCCAATAACACGCCACCATGACGGCTTGTCGCCCTGGCCCCATTCGCGCATCGGGTCGCCCTTGCCGGGCGGCTCGATCTTCACGACTTCGGCGCCCATGTCGCCCAGCAACTGGCCGCAGAAGGGGCCTGCGATCAGCTGCCCCATCTCGACGACTTTCAACTCATGCAGCGGCCCGTTTGGTTTGGATGTCTCGGTCATAGGCTGCCTGTACCGTATTCATTTCCGCTGTGACAAGCGCTTCCGCAGGGGCGCGCGACGGATGCGCCATCGGCTTTGCATTGACCCGGGCGCTGTTTTTTCATTCTCTCCCCGCCTATCAGGGTAAACAAATATCCGGGGGCAACGTTTTGCTTAAAGCAGATTATCTCATCATCGGTGCGGGCGCACTGGGGATGGCGTTCGCAGATGAGATGCTGACAGTCTCGGATGCCAGCCTTATTATTGTCGACCGCCATCACATGCCCGGCGGCCACTGGAACGACGCCTATCCCTTTGTCCGCCTTCACCAGCCGTCAGCCTATTACGGTGCCGGCTCACGTGTACTTGGCAGCAACAGCGTCGACGTGTCTGGTCACAATGCGGGCTGTTACGAACTGGCGTCCGGGCATGAAGTCATCACGTATTTTGACTCGCTCATGCGTGAACGCTTTCTGCCATCCGGCCGAGTCCAGTATTTTCCGATGAGTGAAGTGCGTGAAGACGGCCAGATCGTATCGCTCATTTCCGGCGAGACCCAGCCCGTGCGTGCGCGGAAAAAAACTGTCGACGCCACCTATTTCAAGACAGCGGTACCCTCCACGCATAAGCCGAGATACGAGGTGGCCGATGGTGTTGACCTTGTGACGCCAAACGATTTGCCTCGCGCGGCGGCGCACCACGGCGCTTTCACGGTTATCGGCGGGGGCAAGACGGGCATGGACGTGGTCGGCTGGTTGCTCGAACACGGCGCTGATCCCGACACGATACGCTGGATCGTTTCGCGCGACTCATGGATCATCAATCGCGAGATGACCCAGCCCGGCAATGCGACTGATCTCCGTTTCATGACGGGGCGCGCCCACCAGCTTGAAGCCATTGCCAGCGCAAAGACGCAGGACCAGGTTTTTTATGCTCTGGAGCGTACCGGGCAGCTGCTCCGGCTGGATCCAGCCGTCCGGCCGTCCATGTATCACGCAGCAACGATATCGCTGGGCGAGCTTACCGCGCTTCAGACGGTCAAGCATGTCGTCCGGCAGGGCAGGGTCCAGCGCATCGAACCCGACCGCATTTTCCTTGATCGCGGTGACGGTACGGTTCAGCCGGGCGAACTGTTCATCGACTGCACGGCGTCTGCGCTTGGAAATGTCGACGTCGTGCCGGTGTTTAGGCAGGATCGCATTACGATCCAGATGGTCCGCGCGGCCCTGTTCTGCATCAGCGCCGCAGCGATTGCCTTTGTCGAGGCGACGCATGAGTCACTTGAGGATGCAAACCGTTTGTGCACGCCCATTGCGACGCCAGACGCAGATACGGACTGGATGCGCCTGATGCTTGCGGACATGCAGGTCCAGAGACGGTGGAGCGCGGATCGAAACATGCGCCAATGGGCATCGCAACACAGGCTGACCGGTGCAAATTTGCGCACACCAGGCTCAGCCGGGCCTGACGCCGATCTCACGGCGATCAGGAGCCGGATCAGGCAATTCGCCGAGCCGGCAGAAAGAAACCTGCACGCCTTGCTCGCCGTATCACCCTGAAGGAATAAGGCCGCGCCTGCTTAGGTTTTTCCCGCCTGCGTCTCCGCGAACGCCTTGATCGTCTTGTAGTCCGCCTTGCCGTTCACGGCGCGGCCAAGGTCCGGCTTGAAGAAGATGCGTTTGGGTGATTTGAACCGGGCAATCTTGGTCGCCACGAAGGCGCGCAGGTCTTCCTCGCTCACCTCGCCGTCCAGAGACACGACCGCCGTTACGGCCTGGCCCCACTTGTCGTCCGGCAGGCCGACCACCAGCGCGTCGCGCACGGCATCGTGCATCTTCAACGCCTCTTCGACCTCTTCGGGGTAGACTTTCTCGCCGGCTGTATTGATGCAGTTCGACCCACGACCCAGCAGGGTCATCGACCCATCGGCCTCCACAGTGCACCAGTCGCCCGGGATGGAGTAA
>TARA_R110000751_G_scaffold55346_4_pt1 | contig 21467 bp, 22 predicted proteins | sample TARA_R110000751 | Tara Oceans TARA_R110000751 (sample SAMEA4398001) | marine metagenome | biome: Polar Biome; feature: [MES] marine water layer (ENVO:01000295) within the mesopelagic zone...; material: water (ENVO:00002006), including particulate matter (ENVO:01000060) such as...... | reverse complement strand
CTGGAACCTAAATCCAGCGTGTCTACCAATTCCACCACTCCCGCATACTTCTATCCTATACGAGATAAAAGTGGTGGCTACACCGGGATTCGAACCTGGGACCCCATCATTATGAGTGATGTGCTCTAACCAACTGAGCTATGTAGCCACTAAATCACTCCGTCTCCGAAGTGGCGCGTATTATGCTGATCTAGGTTTTTGCCGTCAACCGTTTTATGACAATAAAATGTCTGTTTGGTTAGATACTAAGCAAGTGACAGGAGAAATTGGCATCTTGTGAGGATATGATGGTGTTTTTGAGCCTAAATGTACTCGATAGTTAATGAGTAAACTAAATATATCTCCAATTGAAATCAATATACTTATCCCTGAGTAAACACAATAATGCTCAAATTAAGTGCATCTAGGTAGTAATTTTACTGGCTGTAAAAAAACTCTAAAATTCCCCTCACGATGCAAATAGCCTGTAACGCTAAATCAGAGTACATAGTATGAAAAAAATTTTAGTTATTTTATTGATCCTTGCTGCTTTTTATTATTGGTCAAGTGGTGAAACTAATACTGCCGCCATTGTTGAAAAGCCAACTCAAGATCTTGCCTATAGTAAAACCAATAGAATCAATGATGAGATTGAACTTGCTTATAAAAATCGCCAAAGTAATGTTCAAGTGAGTGGCACTGGTACCGTAATTAAATTGTTGCGTGATGATAATGAGGGAGCACGGCATCAAAAATTCATTTTGCGTTTATCATCAGGACAAACACTGCTGATTGCACATAACATCGATTTAGCGCCAAGGGTTAATTCAATTTCTAATGGCGATCAAGTTCAGTTTTACGGTGAGTATGAATGGAATAATAAAGGTGGTGTAGTGCATTGGACTCATCATGCTCCAAATGGTCATCACTATGGCGGTTGGTTAAAGCATAAAGGTAAAACATATCAATAATGTATTAGCCCGTAATATAAAAGGGTCAATGCTGACTGGGCCTAAAGCGTTAGGGTTTTGGGATTGATATAAATGTTATGCATAAACGGAATACAAAATATGATTAAACATTGGAAAGTGATAGGAAGATCATCTGTGATTGTTTCGGTATTAGCTTGCTTTGGAGTATCGATTACGGTGACTATTTTGGAATGGATAGAAAACCCTAATTCCATCTTTCATTCGGCTTCTGGTACAAACTGGTCATTTGTCACCGACACTTTTTTAAGCTGGTTTTGGCCTTTATTGATGGTGGCTTTGCCAATTTCAGTAGTGCTATCAATAATGTGGTTTAAATTGAAAAATACGAAAACCGCATCCAATTAGGTTTAGAATAACTTTTTGACTATTCTCATTATTTTCAAGATGTTACTTCAATTTCGAGTTGATTTTATCCCGAAAAAGAGAGAGATTTAATTGGAATAGGGTAAGTAAATAGCTCCCTTTTTTGGACGAGCCTATTTAGAAAATTTTTGTAGGTCATTAATAAACAATAAAAATTCACTGGAAAATTATAGATGACACTCAGTATTTTCCAGTTATATTAAGCCTTAGTTTTTATATTTATACACATAACAACAAGGAGAATCCAACTTGGATTATTTTATAGGACCATTAAAAAAATACGCAGAATTCACTGGTAGAACCAGAAGAAAAGAATATTGGATGTTTTTTCTCATTTACACGATTTTAATCATTCTACTTTCGGTTGTCGATGCTGTACTTGGTGCGGGATTTCTTTCTCTACTATTTTCACTTGCCATGTTGGTGCCGAGTATCAGTATTGCCGCTAGACGACTTCATGACACAGGGCGCAGTGGTTGGTGGCAGTTAATTTCTTTCATTCCTCTTATTGGTATTATTATTTTAATCGTATTTTTGGTGCAAGATAGCCATGACGATAATGAGTATGGAGCCAACCCTAAATCTGGCGAGTTAGCTTAAATCTATATAAGTTCATTAATCGAAAAGTGACGGTTGGCTGACTGTTGTGCTTAACACAGTTTAGTCAACTGGATTGCTTACTTGGGAGTCTGCCCAATCTATTCAGAAGGCGGACATTAATCACTAATGTTATGCATACAAATGTATGTTTAACGAAACCCATTTTAACCTAAATAGCCATCATTTAAGTCGCAAATACTGCAGTAAAATAGCGTGTCGGCATGAATGACACAATTTGAATTATTCATAATCAAACATTTACAAATTTGTTCAATGTTCAGGGCAGGCTTTCAGATACACTAGCGGCCTCTTATGTTTAACACCTTCAAGGAAATTGTTATGTTAAAAATCAGTCGTTGTTTACCTTTAGTGAGTTTATGTATACCACTTTTTCTTTTATCCGCATGCGGAGAGTCCGATAAAATTGCGGATGAAATATTAGAAGAACTTGAGACTGATTCTTACGCGGATATAGTGGTTGTTAATACGCTAGACCGTGCGGTCGCGGTACATGTCAAAAGTGAGCTTTTTAATCGTGATGTATTCAATTCTGACTTTAAACGACTAGAAGTGTTAGCTGAAGACCTAAGCGAAAACTATCGCTACGAATGGGTATCAGATAACGATAAAACCGACTTTGCTATCCAAGATGCTAATAATGGCGAAAATAGGGTAAGTAAAGAAGTGACCCTAGATGATAAAGAAGACTATTGGGTTGTGGCTTGGCAAGATGGACAGTCTCGAACAGTGGATATTTTCGAAAAAGAACAGGCGTCAGAAGCAGATAAATACAAAGTTAGAGTGTTTGCTGATGGTGCTTACACTATCGCCATTGCTGGCGCAGATTTAGCGGCTACTAGTCAAGGTGAAGTCAGTGGCGGTTATAGTCTCGCCAATTGTGATGATTTAACCATTGCAGATACTGATATTGATTTATGTACTTTGGGCACTGCAGGTAAATCTTACCTAGTGACTTACATTGAAAGTGGACAATACTTTGTGTCAGAAGAATAGCTAACTAGTCTTAAACTCGGTTTATTAGTGGTTTAAATCGAGTTTAAGTTTTTGATAGTAAGTATTTTTTGTTGAATATCCCGATAACATTCTTTGAACACTAGTCTGAAATGGGGGGCACTCGTTATAGCAAATAGTAGGGGGGCTAGGGCATAATAAATCTTACATGTTACGGATAACGCATCACTTAATGAAACATCCGTGGGATTAAACCTGCAAATTAGTTTTATCATTCGCTACACCACATTATTTTTACTAAAAAGGCTGAATTATGCTTGGATTTCGAAAAGTGACGATACTATTGGGCACTATATTGTTAACTTCCAATATTGCGGCACAGCAACCAGAAACAAATGTTCTAACAACCTATGACGCTGAGCTTAGTCACTATGTTTATAGCAACCAGGTTAAGTTTTATGATCTGCAATCTCAGGGGAAAACGCTCAAACTCGCTTATAGTTTTTTGCCTGGAAAAGCCAACAAACCTGTTGTTACCCTATTACATGGTAAAAACTTTATTGCCGACTATTGGGCAACAACAGCCAGTTTTTTACAAAAACTAGGCTACGGTGTACTGATGGTCGATCAAATTGGTTTTGGAAAGTCTTCTAAACCAACTGATTACCAGTATTCTTTTGCTGTTCTAGCCAGTCATACAAAAAGCTTACTTGATAGTCTGAATATTAAAAACACTATAGTATTGGGGCATTCCATGGGAGGGATGTTAGCGAGTCGTTTTGCTCTTATGTATCCCAATTCAACTATGCAGTTGATATTACTCAATCCTATAGGTCTTGAAAATTACTTACAATTTGTTGAGTACAAAGACACTGACTTCTTTTATCAGAGTGAACTAAAGAAGACAGCGCAAGGCGTGAAAAACTATCAACAAACATTTTACTACGATGGTCAATGGAATGAGCAATATGCGGCGCTAACTGACTTTATGATTGGGCAAATCAACGGCCCTGATAAAGCCTTAATAGCTTGGGTTAACGCTAAAACCTACGACATGATATTTACCCAACCAGTAGTAACAGAGTTTACTCAATTATCTATGCCAGTCAGTCTAATTCTAGGTACTAGAGATAGAACAGGGCCAGGCAGAAATTGGCAAAAACAAGGGAATGAATACGAACTTGGGCGTTATGACAAATTAGGGAAGAAAGTACTGAGTATTATTCCTAATGGAGCTTTGTACGAAATGCAGGGTTTAGGACATTTACCGCATATTGAGGATTTTACGCGATTTACTCAGGTATTAACTCAAGCGCTTGAACAAACTAGTCTTTAACTGAAAAATAGTGATTTCTCCAACACAATTGTGTTGGAGAAATCCAAAAAATATTAAACATTAAACCTAAAGTGGATCACATCACCATCTTTAACAATATAGTCCTTGCCTTCTAAACGCCACTTGCCGGCATCTTTGGCACCTTGTTCACCTTTAAATTCAATAAAATGCTCGTAGCTGATAATTTCAGCACGAATAAAGCCTTTTTCGAAGTCAGTATGAATGACACCAGCGGTTTGTGGCGCGGTAGAACCTTCTTTATAGGTCCAAGCGCGTACTTCTTGTACACCCGCAGTAAAATAGGTGTTTAAGGCAAGTAATTCGTAACCACATCGAATAACACGATTTAGGCCTGGTTCTTCCAAACCCATATCAGCCATAAATTCAGCTTTTTCTTCTTCGTCTAATTCGCCAATTTCAGCTTCGATTTCAGCACAAACGGCAACCACTACTGCGCCTTCAGCGGCAGCAATTTCACGTACTTTGTCTAAGTATGGATTATTTTCAAAACCATCGTCATTCACGTTGGCTATATACATGGTTGGTTTTAGGGTCAAAAAGTTCATGTAGCTAATGAGTTTTAATTCATCTTTGTCTAATTCTACTGAACGTAATAATTCGCCTTCATCCAAATGAGGTTTAATTTTTTCTAATACTTTAAGCTCAGCTTTGGCGTCACCGTCGCCACCTTTCGCTTTTTTAGCAACTCTGTGTAGTGCTTTTTCTGTTGTTTCTAAATCAGCCAGTGCCAACTCTGTATTGATGATTTCGATATCATCTTCAGGGCTGACTTTACCTGCTACATGGACAATGTTTTCATTGTCAAAACAACGTACTACATGGCCAATCGCATCGGTTTCACGAATATTCGCTAAAAACTTATTGCCTAAACCTTCGCCCTTAGAGGCGCCAGCGACCAAACCAGCAATATCAACAAATTCCATAGTAGTAGGAATAGTACGTTTAGGGTTTACTATTTCTGCCAACTTGTCTAAGCGTAAATCGGGTACAGGAACCACACCAGTATTGGGTTCAATAGTACAAAATGGGAAGTTAGCCGCTTCGATTCCGGCTTTGGTTAAGGCGTTGAAAAGTGTTGATTTGCCGACGTTTGGTAAACCGACTATGCCGCATTTAAAACCCATTCTGTTTTCCTCTTAATTTTATATAAATAAACTGACGTAGTGCGTCATAGTTAATATGTTTAATAAATTATTATTCTGCCTTGAACGCATGCAAGCGGTTCATGGCTTTTTTAAGATCGTCTTTGACTAATATTTCAAGGCAACGGGTTGCTTCATCAATAGCGTCTTCAATTTGCTGTTGTTCTTTTTGTGGCGCTTTGCCTAATACGTGACCAGTTACTCGGTTTTTATTGCCGGGATGGCCAATTCCAATTCGCAAACGCAGAAAATCTTTCTGGTTAGCCATGCTACTGACAATGTCTCGAATACCATTTTGACTGGAGCTACCACCAGTTTTAAATTTTGCTACACCTGGTGGCAAGTCTAATTCGTCAAAAGCGACTAATAAACTTGTTAATGGAATACGATAAAAATTTGCCATAGCTGCAACAGCTTGACCGCTTTTATTCATATAAGTCGTAGGAATGAGAAGTCTAATATCTTGTCCACCAATCGAGATTCGACCAGTGTAACCATAAAATTTACTTTCAAATTTTAAGGTGCAGTTGTACATTTTTGCGAGTGATTCGACGAACCACGAACCAGCATTATGGCGAGTATGCTGATATTCAGGGCCTGGATTACCCAGGCCCGCAATTAGGCTGATTTGCGCTAATTGTTTATCAGTCAAGCAACTTATTCCGCAGGTGCTTCTTCTTCAGCTGCATCACCTTCGCTTTCATCTTCAGCTTTAGGACCTTTAGCTAGTTTAACTGTTACAACGGCTAAGTCATGATCTTCTTCGCCTTTGTTTAGCTCAACTAAAGTGACGCCTTTAGGTAATACTAAATCGGTCAAGTGAAGAGTTTGATCTAGTTCAACGTTTAACAAATCAACTTCGATGTACTCAGGCAAGTCGCCAGGTAAACAACTTACTTCAACATCAACCATGTGATGTTCAGCGTGGCCACCATTTAACTTGATAGAATCAGCTTTTTCTTCATTAATGAAGTGTAAAGGTACATTGGTGTGAAGTGCTACTTTTGCGTCAATACGCAAAAAGTCAACATGCATAACAAGTGGTTTAAAAGCATGACGTTGCATGTCTTTAACCAATACTTCTGTTTTCTTTTTACCAATATTCAAAGTAAGAACGTGAGAGTAAAAAGCTTCGAAGCCTTGGGCTTGGAAAAGTTTGTTATGATCAAGGGTCAAAGAAACGGCTTCTTTACCCGCTCCATATAAGACTGCAGGTACTTTACCGGCGTGACGTAGGCGGCGGCTCGCACCTTTCCCTAAATCAGTACGGACTTCTGCGTCTAGTGCGAAAATTCCATCAGACATGTGGTAACTCCAAAAATAATAGTAAGTGTGTGTAAATTTTTGCGACCAAAATTTACGTTAGTGTTGCAAGTTTCTCTATCAACAGACAGCAAAAATACAACATCCCCAAAAAAGGGCGGCGAATATTAACACTGGAGCGAATGGGAAACAACGACTATACACTTTAATTTAGTAATAAAAAAAGCGGCTAAAGGTAGCCGCTTTTCTATTATTTATAATGACTTACTCTAATATTCAAACATCGCAGAGATAGACTCTTCATTACTTACTCTACGAATCGCTTCAGCAAGCATGTTAGATAGAGTCAGTTGTTTAACTTTAGGTATGGCTTTAATTTCTTCACAAAGAGGTATGCTGTCGGTAATGATAATTTCATCAATGACAGAATCACGTAAATTCTGTGCGGCATTGCCAGAGAATATAGCGTGTGTGGCGTAGGCATAAACATTTCTAGCGCCATGGGCTTTTAATGCTTCTGCGGCTTTCGCCAATGTGCCGCCAGTGTCAATCATGTCATCTACAATGATGCAATCTCTGTCCTGAACATCACCAATAATATGCATAACCTGGGCAACATTAGCCTTAGGGCGACGTTTATCAATAATCGCCAAGTCAGTGTCGTTCATCAACTTAGCTAAAGCACGAGCACGTACTACACCACCAATATCAGGAGACACAACCACTGGATTATGGAAATCACGTTGACGCATATCGTCTAATAAAATGGGGGTACCAAAAGCGTTATCTACTGGTACATCGAAGAAACCTTGAATTTGTTCTGCGTGTAAGTCGATGGTTAGTACCCGATCTACGCCTACATTTGACAAAAAGTCTGCAACAACTTTAGCTGTAATAGGCACACGCGCTGAACGTACTCGTCTATCTTGTCTTGCATAACCAAAGTAGGGAATAACCGCAGTAATACGTCCTGCTGATGCGCGACGAAAGGCATCGATCATGACAATCAATTCCATTAAATTATCATTGGTTGGCGCACAAGTGGATTGGATAATGAATACATCTGAGCCACGCACGTTCTCGTGAATTTCTACACTGATTTCTCCATCACTAAAACGCCCAACACTTGCATGTCCTAGTTTGGTATAAAGCCTATCTGCTACTTTTTGGGCCAATTCAGGTACTGCATTTCCAGAGAAAATCTTCATATCCGGCACGGTAATATCCTCGGTGCTTATTAATTGGCTGGGGCAGCTGAGTTGAACCGAAAACTAGGTTAAGGTTCAAAATCATACTTTCTCAGCATAGGCTTCTTTCAAAAATGGCTGGGGTAGCTGGACTCGAACCAACGAATGACGGGATCAAAACCCGTTGCCTTACCACTTGGCTATACCCCAATTAACTTAGTTAAACTGTGCTTTGATCTGACTGTGTAACAGAGATGTATTTACACCATTTGCAACAAAACTTGTACTGCCTTCTGGCAATAAAGCTTGAACATCTAACGCTTGCTGATGATGCTCAAATATTGCAAATACACATGCGCCTGTACCGGTCATTCTCGACGGCGCGTATTCTAACAACCAGTGTAATGCTTTTGCAACATTCGGATAGCGATCACAAACTATTTGTTGGCAATCATTGTGGGTGTTTGCAAAACTATAATCCCTAAAATTAATTTTTGCTGTATTTCTGGGCAGTTCAGCCAATGAAAAAATTTCGGCTGTGGATACATGGCTTTGAGGAAATAAAACTAAATAAGTTTGTGCTGCTAAGTTTACAGGTTGCAGTTTTTCGCCTACACCTTCGGCAAAGGCTGTTTTCCCTTGAATAAAAATAGGTACGTCTGCACCTAAGCTAAGTCCCAGCGTCGCTAACTCGGCTTTAGAAAGTTGACAATTCCATAATTGGTTTAGTACTAACAGTGTGGTGGCTGCATTTGATGAGCCACCACCTATACCGCCACCCATAGGTAAACGTTTTCTAAGATAAATTTTGCAACCAAGATCTTTAGATTGGGAAGCTGGCACACTTTGTTTTAATAGTAATGCCGCTTTAACTATCAAATTTTCTGCATCGGCCACACCCAAAATAGGGTCGGCCAAAGTGATTTTCCCCGAAGTATTGATATCGAATGCTAGCTCATCACCATAATCTAAGATTTGAAATAGACTTTGTAATTGATGGTAGCCATTTTCGTAACGGCCGTTAATGTGTAAAAATAAATTCAGTTTGGCAGGACTTGGCCACCAAGTCTGCAGGGGGTTATTCATGTATATCCCATGTATTAACTCGAATTAACAGCTGACTGTTATCTAAACTATTATTTAAAACCACTTTATGGGGTAACCAACTATCACCTACTAATTTATAGTTGTCGTAATTAATTAACCAATTTTGGCAATTATTGCAGCTTGGTTGCAATTGGTTAACCCAGCCTTGATCACTTATTATGACCTGATCATTGTGCTGATGTTGTCCTTTTACCCACAAACGTAATTTTTCTACTGGTATTTGCCAGCCTGTGACACGCCAAATTAACTGATTTGCATCAGTATCTTGATAAGTTTCATCATCAGCAATTAGCGTGACACCTTCATCATTACCCTGCATCTTTACAAGAGACGTACCAATAATAGAAGTCATATTGAGTTGATATTGTTGTGGTGACTGTTGCCACCTAAAGTTGGCACTTTGTTTCTTTTCAGGGCCTTTGAAGCCTAATCTACCTTTAATAGTCCAGTTATCTAGCCGTTTTAGTGACAGCTGGTGTGTAGTTGAATTTAAACTCACAATAGGAGCGGGGGGGGTAGCACAACCAACCAGAAATAAAATAAGGGCAAGGGAAAATGAGGCTTTTTTAATAGGGAGTTGGCTAACTAACACAGTTTGAATAACACTCGTCAAAAAATAAATCGATTGAGTCAATAGGAACATACAAGTGACATCGCTTTCAATAGTTTTACCTTTTGCGTACAATGCCGCCACTTAATTGGCCCTTTGTTGTAGTTTATCTAATCACTCCATGACCCTAATTGCTTTTGGTATTAATCACAAAACCGCTCCGATAGCATTGCGTGAAAAAATTGCATTTTCACCCGATGCAATAGTGCAGGCGTTGGCATCTTTGCGGCAAGTCACGGGTGCGAGCGAATCTGTGATTTTGTCAACCTGCAATAGAACTGAAGTTTATGCCCAGCTTGATGATAAACAGACAACGAATATTGCCAATTGGTTAGCTGATTTTCATGGCGTGCAATCAAAAGAGTTACAAGAAAACAGTTATCTTTATACCGAGCAGCAAGCAGCCAATCATATAATGCGAGTGGCCTGTGGATTAGATTCTATGATGTTAGGGGAGCCGCAAATTTTAGGGCAAGTAAAACAAGCTTTTACTGATGCTAGAAATTCTGGGGTGATAAAGGGCCACTTTGAAAGACTGTTTCAACATACGTTTTCAGTGGCTAAAAGGGTGCGCAACGAAACAGATATTGGCGCCAATGCCGTGTCTGTTGCTTATGCATCGGTACAATTAGCTAAACATATATTTTCATCTTTGGAAAAAAGCCGAGTGTTGTTGATCGGTGCAGGTGAAACCATAGAACTTGTGGCCAAACACCTCTACGAACAGAATGTTAAATCACTCACTGTGGCAAACCGTACCTTGGCTCGTGCTCAGCAAATTGCCGATCCCCTAAACGCTTCTGTATTAACCTTGGCGCAAATTCCTCAGCATTTAAAAGAGGCTGATATCGTTATCAGTTCAACTGCCAGTCAGCTCCCCATCTTGGGTAAAGGGTTAGTACAAAGTGCGTTAAAAGAGCGTAAACATAAACCCATGTTTTTTGTGGATTTAGCGGTACCTCGTGATGTTGAAGCAGAGGTAGGAGAGTTAGATGACGCCTATCTTTATACAGTGGATGATTTGCAGCAAATAGTAGAAAAAAACTTAGCCAATCGACAAGATGCAGCAGCACTTGCGGATGAAATGGTAGAACAACAAGTACAACAATTTATGCGTTGGCAACAAAGCCAATCATCAATTGATATTTTAAAAGGATTTCGCGATCAAAGTGCGATGCAGCGAGATACTTTAGTGAGTAAAGCGCTAAACCAACTAGCGGACGGCAAAGATGCTGAGCAAGTGGTCATAGAACTTGCTAACAAATTAACCAATAGTCTTATTCATGCCCCCACCAAAGCGTTAAAAAATGCGGCCAGTGAACAAGATTCACAACAGCTTGCATTACTAATTGATGCATTAGACTTAAAAAAATCAGATAATTAGCGACTAAGTTAGTCTGCGTACAGGAATATAATGAAAGAATCGGTTCAACGAAAACTAGAAGCCTTGGACGAGCGTTATGAAGAGGTGCAAGCCCTATTAGGTGAAGCTGATGTTATTGCGGATCAAGAAAGATACAGAGGCTTAACGAAAGAATACTCGCAGTTAGAAAATGTCGTGAAGTGTTTTCGTGATTTCCAGTTGGCTCAACAAGATTTTGAGTCCGCGCAAGAAATGATGCAAGAAGACGACGCTGAGATGCGTGAAATGGCGCAAGAAGAATATAAAACAGCCAAACAAAAAATTGAAGTGTTTACTCAAGAGCTGCAAATATTATTGCTGCCTAAAGATCCTAACGATGAAAGTAACTGTTTTGTAGAGATACGCGCAGGGGCAGGGGGTGATGAGGCGGCTATTTTTGCTGGTGATTTGTTCCGTATGTACAGTCGTTATGCTGAAAAACAGGGCTGGAAAGTTGAACTTGTGACGGCTAATGATGGTGAGCATGGTGGCTATAAAGTGGTGATTGCCAATATTATTGGTGACGGCTCTTATGGGGTAATGAAGTTTGAGTCAGGTGGACATCGTGTACAACGCGTGCCTGATACTGAGTCACAAGGGCGTATTCATACCTCAGCATGTACTGTGGTGGTAATGCCTGAAATACCAGAATCTGAAGCCATTGAAATCAATAAGGCAGATTTGAAAATTGATACTTTTAGAGCCTCTGGGGCCGGTGGACAACACGTCAATAAAACTGACTCGGCTATTCGTATTACCCATAATCCTACAGGCATAGTGGTTGAGTGTCAGGATGAACGTTCACAACACAAAAATCGCGCCAAAGCCATGGCTATATTACAGTCTCGTTTGACTCAATTAGAAGAAGATAAACGCCAAGCAGAAGAAACCTCTACGCGCCGAAACTTAGTGGCAAGTGGAGATCGCTCAGAACGTATTCGCACCTATAATTTTCCACAGGGGCGGGTCACAGATCATCGAATTAATCTAACTTTGTATTGTTTAGATGACGTCATTGCGGGTGACTTAAATGCGGTGCTAGAGCCTATCAGACAAGAACATCAAGCTGATTTGTTATCCTCCCTTTCTGACGAATAGATTGTCTTGGATTATCCATTGTTGACTATTGAGCAAGCATTGTCTTGGTCTAAAGCCAAGCTCAGTGCCGATGGTGTAAGCGATGATGGTTTACATGATTCAGCGGCTGTTGACAGCAAAGTATTGTTGGCAGCCTGTTTACACAAAGAATTGGTTTATTTGCATACTTGGCCTGAAAAAGTGCTAGATAAATTGCAGTTGCAAGAGTTTCAAGAGTACGTTGAGCAAAGATCTTTAGGTCATCCCGTTGCCCATATTATTGGTTATAGGGATTTTTGGACATTGCGTTTAAAGGTCACTGCAGCCACGTTGATCCCTCGACCTGAAACTGAACGCTTAGTTGAAATTGCGCTTGACCTAAATTTACCTGAGAAAACCAAAGTGTTGGATTTAGGCACGGGAACTGGCGCTATTGCTTTAGCGCTAGCGAGTGAACATCCTAGTTGGCTGATTACAGGCTTAGATAAAAGTGCCGAAGCGATCGCATTGGCTAAAGACAACGCCATCTTGCATAACCTTGAAAGTGTTGAATTTATTCAAAGTGATTGGTTTTCTGCCGTTTCACGTCAACAATTCGATCTTATTGTCACAAACCCACCCTATATCGAAGAAAATAACCAATATTTGCGACTTGGAGATGTGCGTTTTGAACCTAGTAGCGCGTTAACCGCGGGGGCTGATGGCCTTGATGATATTCGTTTAATTGTTGCTCAAAGTAAGGAGTATCTGGCTGGTAACGCTTGGCTGGTAATTGAACACGGTTACCAACAAAGTGCTCAAGTGGCGGGTATACTTAAAGAACATGGTTTTAAAAAAATTCGCAATGAATGCGATCTAAATGGCTTGCCCCGTATTTCCTTAGGATGCATGTAAATTTTATTAATATTTTATAGTGGATTTTTTTGTCCTTTGGTTGTTGTTTTCATCAATTAGTTATAACTTAACACACAATTTTAGCAGCTTAGTCTTAGCTTAAGCTTGTTACCAAGTCATTGATTTAAAGGAATGTGTAATGTCTGACGAAATTTTGTTTGCCGAAGATACAGAAGATGAAGTTCAGTGGCATGGCAAATGGAAAGTGCTAATCGTAGATGACGAGCCTGAAGTCCATGCAGTGACTAAACTAGCCTTAGGCGATTTTGTTTTTCAAGATAAAGACCTTGAATTCATTAGTGCCTTCGATGGTGAAGAAGCGAAAAAAATGTTTCTTGAACACGATGATATTGCAGTGGTACTGCTTGATGTGGTTATGGAAACCGATGATGCAGGCCTAAAAGTAGCTGAATTTATTAGAAATGATGCGGATAATCACTTTACTCGCATAATATTACGCACCGGCCAACCCGGCCAAGCACCAGAACGTGATGTGATCATTAATTACGATATTAATGATTACAAATCTAAAACTGAATTGACTGCGCAAAAACTCTTCACCGTGGTTATATCTGCACTGCGCTCATACCGCGATATCATTGTTATTGAGGAAAATAGGCAAGGATTGGAGAAAATAATTTCTGCATCTGCGGACCTTTTCAGTATCCATTCCTTAGAGAGTTTTATTGAAGGCATAGTTCAGCAATTGGCTTCCTTATTAGGGGGAACAAAAGACACAGCTTATTTAACTTCAGCAGTGGTGGGTCCTAAACCGATAGAACAATATAACTGTTCGGAGTTGTATGTATTTACCGGTAGAGGCGAATATGAAAACAAAGAAGGTAATCGACTTGAAGAAGTGATTGGTGGCCGCGAATTAATTTCATGCCAGCAAGCCTACGCCAATAAAACCATGGTCTGTGAAGATGAATATTTAGTGGTTTATTGTGATAGTAAAATTAAGAAAGGGTCGTTGCTTTATATGTCGGGTTTGCCGAGAAAATTGACAGCAACCGATAAACATTTAATCGAAATATTTTCCCAGAATGTACAAATCGCATTCGATAACGTGTTGTTAAATAAAGATATTGAAGATACTCAAAAGGAAATTATTGAGCGTTTAGCTGATTCATTGGAAGAAAATTTTGGTAGTGAAAACCACACCAAACGCATGATAAAAATTTGTGAGGTGTTGGGCCGAGCTGCCAAGTTATCCAAAGACGAGTTAAAGACCTTGTGTTTAGCTGTGCCACTACACGACATTGGGAAACTTAGAGTTTCAGATAGTATCATGTTGAAACCGGGAAGCCTTGATGAGGATGAAATGCGTAAAGTGCGTAATCACGCAGAGATAGGTTACAACTTATTAAGAGAGTCTAATCGCCCACTTATCAAAGCGGCTGCACTTATTGCTCGCGACCACCACGAATATTGGAATGGTAAAGGTTACCCAAGAGGTAAATCTGGTGAAGGCATTCATATATTTTGTAGGATCGCCAGCCTAGCTGATGCCTTTGATGCGATGCGAACTAAGCGCAGTTATAAAGAAGCATGGCCGCTAGAAAAAGTAATGGAAGTGATTGTTGCCGAAAAAGGCCAACAATTTGATCCAAAAATGGTGGAACTATTGCAAGAAAATATCGACGAGATAGAAGATATTATGCAAAGTTTGAGCTGCGAAAACTAATTGGTAATCCCCTAAAATTAAGGTGTATTTAGAATGTACGAAATGATTAAACATACTCATTTAACTGCCATTGCATTAAGTGTAGTGTTGTTTTTGTTGCGATTCATACTTAACGCAATGCAATCTCCTATGCTGCAAAAGAAATGGCTCAAAATTCTTCCACATATTGTCGATACTTTACTACTGGTTACTGCCGCCACATTATGCGTCATGCTCAAGCAATACCCTTTTGTCGATGCATGGGTCACTGAAAAATTATTAGCCTTGGTGATGTACATATTTATGGTGACTTTAGCCTTAAAGCTTGGCCGTAACGGGTTTATGCGCGGCATAGGTTTGGTAGGAGCAGTAAGCTGGATTGCTTATGCAGGCATGGTTGCCGTCAGTAAACAGCCAATTTTCTTTTAGATTAAGCTTCGCTGCATTAATAGTATGAATTAACAGCGACTTAGATTTATTTTATGAAATTAGCGGCAATTACAGTAAAGGTTACCCCACTTAAACCGATAAAAAGGAGTGAGTATATTTAGTGGGGTAAAATGAGTGAAAGAGTTAAAACAGGCTATCTATAAGGGGGATTATTTGATGGCCAGTTTGCAGTTGGCTAAGGTGTTCGAGCCTAACAACTGTCTGCCAGACAATTATTTAAACAAGGTAGACTTGTGGGTTGAGCAAGCCAAAGCCTTCATTAGTTCAGCTAATTCCGACGCAAATAATTTTAAACAATTTATCCACTTCTTTTATGTTGAGCTTGCTTTTAGTGGCGATGAGAAGAACTATTTTACCTGTCAGTACAGTTTGTTAGATCACGTCCTTGATTTTCGAACAGGTATCCCTGTAAGCCTTGCTATTGTGTTCCAATCCATGGGGAAGTCACTTGGTTTTGATGTATGTGGGGTAAACTTCCCAGGACATTTTTTAATTAAATGTCGATTTAGTGATCATCCTAATATTTATTTAGATCCCTTAAATGGTAAACAACTGAGTCGCCATGATTTAGAGGCCCTGTATTTTTCTATTTTGCATGAAATAGAAGATGAAAAAATGCCTGAAGAAGCCTTGGATGAAGCAAGTTGTGACGAGACTATTGTTAGATTATTGCATAATTTGAAAGCTTCATACATTAACGAAAAATGTTATTCAAATGCACTGACTGCAGTCGAGTTATTGGTGAATTTGTGTCCCAATGATCCTTATGAAAGAAGGGATAGAGGGTTTTTATTACATCAATTGGATTGTACTCAAGTGGCTATTGCTGATTATCAATATTTTATCCGTAAGTGCCCTAAAGATCCTGCCACACAGCTTCTTCAAGCCCAATTACAGCAATTGAGTGAACAGGCCCCTGCGGTTTTTCATTAGTAGGATATTTCACGTCCTATTTTAGGACGTGGTAAATGGCTTGAGTCAATTGTGTCAGTTGTGGTGGCGCAATAATATAGGGGGGCATGATATACACTAGTTTACCGAATGGTCGGATCCATACACCTTGCTTCACTAAGGCTTTTTGTAACTCAGCCACGTTAACAGCAGACTTGCATTCTACAACACCAATAGCGCCCAGTACTCTCACATCCGCGACTGCTTCTAAATCCATGCACTGTGCTAATTCAGTTCGAAGTTGTTTTTCAATCTGAGATACTTGTGTTTGCCAAACATTTTGTTGAATGATTTTTAAGCTTGCATTGGCGACAGCGCAGGCAAGGGCATTGCCCATAAATGTTGGGCCATGCATAAACACGCCAGGCTCACCTTGGCATACTCCTTGGGCCACATCTTCAGAACAAATTGTGGCAGCCAATGTCATATAGCCCCCAGTTAAAGCTTTACCTAAACACATAATATCGGGGCTGATATCGGCATGTTCACAAGCAAATAATTTGCCGGTACGGCCAAAACCCGTGGCAATTTCATCACAAATTAACAGTAGGTTGTAATCGTCACAAAGTTGCCTGCAACGTTTTAAATATTCTGGGTGGTAAATGCGCATTCCGCCGGCATTTTGCACTATGGGCTCAATGATAAGAGCTGCTAATTCATTGTGATGAGCCTGAATAAGTTGCTCTAGTGGTTTGATGTCGTCTTCATTCCACTGTTTGTCAAAGCGAGTTTGTGGAGCCGGTGCAAAGATTTGTTGCGCTAAGGCGTCTGTAAATAAGCTGTGCATGCCATTTATTGGATCACATACAGACATTGCCGCAAATGTATCACCATGATATCCGTTACGTGGTGTGATAAATCTGTGTTTATTGGTGTTGCCTTGACACGCCCAATATTGCAAAGCCATTTTCATTGCCACTTCAACTGAAACAGATCCTGAATCAGCCAGAAAAACGCGGTCAAGGCCTTGGGGTGTGATATTCACTAAAGTTCGACAGAGATCAATGGCTGGCTGATGAGTTAGCCCACCAAACATTACATGGGCAAATTCATCCACTTGATTTTTTATGGCTTGATTTAGTTCGGGATGGTTATAACCATGAATAGCTGTCCACCAAGATGCTACGCCGTCCACCAGTTTTTCACCTGACGCTAAGTGGATATATACCCCTTCTGCTCGTTTTACTTCGTAGCAGGGAAGAGGATTAATTGCAGAGGTATAAGGATGCCAAATGTGTTGTTGATCAAAGAGTAAATTTTGATTGGTCAAAATGTGTTCGCTTGTAAAGTTTTGAGTTTAAATTAAGTTGACAATGCTGCCCTGCGCCATAGACTAAGCGCCTTGAATCATTTAGTAAAGTCTGAAATAAAAGGTTGTGCCATGTCTTTAAATTCTGAGCCTCTAAGCTCTTCGTCATCACTCAATCACGCTAGCATTCGTCATGACTGGACTATTGAAGAGGTGAACTCCCTTTTTAATCTGCCGTTTAACGACTTGATGTTTCAAGCACAAACAATACACAGACAATATTTTGATCCCAATCAAGTGCAAGTGAGCACTTTGTTGTCGATTAAAACCGGCGCATGCCCTGAAGATTGTAAGTATTGTCCGCAAAGTGCACGTTATGATACAGGCCTAGAAAAAGAACGCTTAATGGAAGTTGAAAAGGTCATTCAGCGCGCCAAAGAAGCTAAACAAGCTGGCTCTACACGTTTTTGTATGGGAGCCGCATGGCGTAATCCACGTGAAAGAGACATGCCTTATGTTACCGAGATGGTCAAAGAAGTGAAAAAGCTGGGTTTAGAAACCTGTATGACCTTAGGTATGTTAACCCGTGACCAAGCGTTGGCATTGAAACAAGCAGGCCTTGATTATTACAATCATAACCTCGATACCTCTCCAGAATTTTATGGCGATATTATTACCACTCGCACTTATCAAGACAGGTTAGACACCTTAGACAACGTCCGAGGCGCGGGCATGAATGTCTGCTCTGGCGGCATAGTCGGTATGGGTGAAACCGCTTCTGACCGCTCAGGTCTATTAATGCAATTGGCTAACCTTGAACATCATCCAGAAAGTGTGCCTATTAATATGTTAGTCAAAGTGAAAGGCACACCTATGGAGAATGTAGAAGACTTAGATTATTTCGAGTTTATTCGTACTATCGCTATTGCTAGGATCATGATGCCAAAATCCTATGTACGTTTATCTGCTGGTCGGGAAGCGATGAATGAACAAATGCAAGCCATGTGTTTTATGGCGGGGGCAAATTCAATCTTTTATGGCTGCAAGTTGTTAACCACTTCAAACCCTGAAACACATGAAGATGTGATGTTATTTAAAAAGTTGGGGATCAATTCAGCGCAAACCCGAGATTATTCTGATGAAGCACATGAAGCGGCATTGTTAGAAGAAATTGAAGACAAAACCACTGAAAATTTATTTTATGATGCCTCCAGTAAACAAGCTGAAACTGTTGCAGGCTAATGGCATTTGACTTTATCGCTGCGGCCTTAGATAAGCGCCGCAGCGAAGGACTGTTTCGTTCGCGCAAAACCGTAGATTCAGCCGCAGGCCCAATGATTGAAATTGGCGGGCAGCACTATATTAATTTTTCCAGCAACGATTATTTAGCGATGCGTCGTTCTAGCGTGGTAATGCAAGCGTGGGTTGATGGTGTGAGTGAGTATGGTGGCGGCAGTGGTGCGTCACCTTTAGTTACGGGTTATACCAATGCGCATCAGGCTTTAGAAGATTATTTGGCAACAGAACTTAAGCGAGACAAAGTCTTATTGTTTAATTCAGGTTTTGCTGCCAATCAAGCTGTGTGCCAAGCATTGTTTGGTCATAAACACAGTGATCAGCAAGATCTGATTATTGCCGACAAGCTGATGCATGCTTCTTTTATCGAAGGAGCGCAAGGATCTTTGGCTAAGTTATCTCGCTTTAAACATAACGATCTGAAGCACTTGCAAATATTGTTAGATACTATTAATGCACCCCAAGCACAAAATACTATAGTGGCCACCGAAGGCGTCTTTAGTATGGATGGCGATCAAGCTCCCTTACCTGAAATAGTGGCTATGAGTCACCATGCCAACGCCTGGTTGATGGTTGATGATGCCCATGGATTTGGTACCTTAGGCGAAAATGGTAGGGGCGTGATAGAAGCCCATAATCTGTCGCAACAACAAGTGCCTATATTGATGGCTACTTTTGGAAAAGCGATAGGCACAGCGGGCGCATTTGTGGCTGGTAGCCATGATTTCATCGACTATTTGATTAACTTTGCCAAGCATTATATCTACAGCACGGCTATGCCAGCCGCACAGGCTTATGCCACCTTAATGAGCTTACAAGCTAAACTAGGTAACGAGCGTCGCAGTATTCTTGCCCAGCGAATTGCGCTGTTTAAATCATTGGCCAAGCAAGCCGGATTACCACTATTACCCTCCAACTCGGCAATCCAACCTTTACTTATTGGTGATGCGCAAAAAGCGTCTTTAGCAAGTGACAAACTTAAGGCCTTGGGACTATGGGTGACGGCAATACGCTACCCTACAGTGCCTAAACATACTGATAGATTGCGTATTACCCTTACAGCGGCTCACGAACCCCGGGACATTGAAGCCTTAATTGATGCGTTACAGATTGTATTGCAAAAAGATAACGAGGTACTTGGGGGATGACTAATACTTCTATTGCTAGTCGTAATAAAATTCGCATCGCCCAGCAATTTAGTCGTGCTGCTAACACTTATAATTCAGCCGCGGATGTACAGTTGGATATAGCCTTTGACGCATTGGCGTATCTACCTTCCCATTATCAAAATGGCCTAGATATTGGCTGTGGAACAGGGCGAATTAGTCAACAACTTAGTACAAGATGCGATAGGTTAATCGCCATGGACTTAGCCTTTGGCATGTTGGCATACGCTCAAAAAAATAATGTTGTAGCCGACCCATCTATTTGTTGGTTACAAGGTGACGCAGATTGTTTGCCATTGGCGGATGATTCAGTTGATATGCTGTTTTCGTCTATGGCTTTGCAATGGGCTGACAATCAGCAAAAAGTCATGGCCGAAATCACCCGAGTTTTGGCAGCAGGTTCAAATGCTATATTGGCCATTATGTGTGATGGGTCATTTAAGCAACTAAATGATACTTGGTTAAATATCGACAATCATCGTCATGTGAATAACTTTGCCACAGCCCAGTCTTGGTGTGATGCGGCAAGATCACAAGGGTTGCAGGTGAATATGCAAGAAAAACGGTATGTGACTTGGCACCAGGATATTAGGAAATTATTATCTTCAATCAAGTCCATTGGTGCAAATGTAGTGTTAAAAAGTCAAAATTTAGAGCCAACGGACGCTAGGCTTCATCAAGGTAAAAACCTCCTCAACCGGGAGACCTTGCAACATCTTGAAACCTATTATCAGCAAAAATACGCTGAAAATAGGCAACTTCCTCTGACATATCAGGTCTGCTTTTTACACTGCAGTAAATAATTTCAATTCGTAGTTAAATAGGATTCCATGGGACATTTATCAGTTAAACGTCGTGCTTTTTTTGTAACCGGTACAGATACCGAAGTGGGTAAAACCTTTGTCAGTGAAGCATTACTCATATTACTCAATAAAAAAGGTTTGTTAACCTGTGGTTATAAACCTATCGCGGCAGGTTGCGAGCGGACACCTGAAGGCTTACGTAATGAAGATGCCTTAGCCTTGCAACAGCATTCCAGTATTGATTTACATTATGATGAAGTGAACCCTATTGCTTTTGAAGCGGCGATTGCGCCGCACTTAGCGGCGCAAAATTTAAGTGCAGACACCACCTCTCAGCCTATCTCTATTGATACCGTGCGTGAAGGGTTTAATTGTATATTTCAGAAACATCCTGATGTGATAATTGTAGAGGGCGCGGGGGGCTGGCGTTTACCATTAGGTATCGATTATGAAGGTCAACCAAGATACTTATCAGAGTTTGTAGTGGAACAAAATCTGTCGGTCATTTTAGTTGTGGGTATGCGTTTAGGGTGTTTGAATCATGCCGTATTAACAGCCGAATGCATTCGCAACGACGGCTTAAAAATAGCGGGCTGGGTCGCCAACCAAATGGAGCCCGATATGCCCTATTTAGATGAAAATGTTGATAGTTTAAAAAGCCTATTGGATGCGCCGTTTCTTGGCTTGGTGCCAAGAGTAAACACAGCAGAACAAGCTAGCGCCTACCTTGATTTGTCTGCCATTGATATTATAAATAGTGAGAAAGGGTCATTCGATTTATTTGGTTTAATGGTAAAATCTGATTTTGTTTAGTCTCTTTGCACATTCAGTGGTTTGTATTTCCTTTTATTTCTCCATGGCACTCAATTTCTGCCTTCTTTGTGCGCCAAAAATAATTCAGTATACAAAATAATCAAGACCATTGAAGACTAATCAATTGC
>TARA_R110000751_G_scaffold39719_13_pt1 | contig 21468 bp, 21 predicted proteins | sample TARA_R110000751 | Tara Oceans TARA_R110000751 (sample SAMEA4398001) | marine metagenome | biome: Polar Biome; feature: [MES] marine water layer (ENVO:01000295) within the mesopelagic zone...; material: water (ENVO:00002006), including particulate matter (ENVO:01000060) such... | reverse complement strand
GAAATTGCCCCGCCGTACGGTGCGCCAGTGCCAGAAAAAACAACCCCGTTCCAAGTCTGTCCAGCGTCTGTAGTTTTAAAAATATTCCCCGCGTTATCCTGAATGACTCCTCGATTTGCAGTTGCAAAAGAAATATCTCCAAAAATAGTATTACCTCCAAAATCGCTTAATGGCGACTGGTAGACACTCCAAGTCACACCCCTATTTGCCGAATGAATAATACGTCCTGCGCTGGTTGTAAACCAAATACTATCTCCAGAATGAGCAAACTGAGATAAATAACCAGTTTCATTATTCAATGGTGCTGGCAAACTTGCAGAGGGAACTCTACTATACGTGGTGCCCCCGTTGTTAGAGGTGTAAATCTCCCAATATCCATTTGTAGGATCTCCTATAGCAAGACCATTATTTGCATCAAAGTAATGTACGATGTTGGGAAAACTAGCTGCATTATTAAAAGAAGCCGCTGTTTGTTGCATCCAAGTTACCCCAGCATCTATAGTTTTCCAGATGCCCCCTTGTTGTCCCGCTTGTCTAGGGTAAGCTGCTACAAAAGCAGTATTTGAATCGACGCCACTTAAGTCTGCTATTCCTAAGGTGGTATCTCCTAGGTCAAAAATTCCTGCAGTCCATGTCAATCCGGAGTCGTCTGTTTTAGAAAATTGCTGGATATTATTTGCTGTATTAACACCGTCATAACCAATAGCCCATGCTAGGTTTACATCTACTACATGAAACTTGCTTAAGCCTGTAAAGTTAGCTGGGAATCCAGAAGAGGTTTCTGTCCAAAATTGTGCTTGCGCTACCAGGCCAAAAAAAATAAAAAAACCAGTGTATATTTTTCTCATCATGACTTTAAGTTCAATAGGTAAAGTTAGAGAAAAATATACACTGGCCTAGGGGTTGAGCATAGCTTTCTAAACAAGATTGTTTTTTATAAGGTATTCGGCAATTTGAACAGCGTTAGTAGCGGCTCCTTTTCTAAGGTTGTCTGAAACAATCCACATGTTAATTGTTTTTTCTTGAGAATGATCTCTTCGTATACGGCCTACAAAAACGTCGTCTTTACCATGGGCAATTAACGGCATAGGATATACGTTTACAACTACATTATCTTGAACAGTTACTCCAGGTGTTTCTGATAAAAGTCTTCTTACATCAGACTCGGTAAAATCAGTTTTAAATTCTACGTTAACACTTTCAGAATGCCCTCCCACTACAGGAATGCGGACAGCAGTTGCGGTAACAGCTATCGTATAATCATCTAGAATTTTTTGAGTTTCCTTGATGAGTTTCATCTCTTCTTTTGTGTACCCGTTTTCTTCAAAAACGTCACAGTGAGGAATGGCATTTTTATGAATTTGGTAAGGATAAGCCATAGGACCTTTTTTACCTGCATATTCATTTTCTAATTGCTCTACAGCTTTTACTCCTGTTCCTGTAATGGACTGATAGGTAGAAATTACCACCCTTTTTACACCGTATTTTTTATGAAGAGGTGCCAAGGTCGCTACCATTTGAATAGTAGAACAGTTAGGATTTGCAATGATTTTATCCTCTTTTGTAAGAGTGCTGGCATTGATTTCTGGGACGATCAGCTTCTTATCGGTATCCATCCTAAAGGCACTGGAATTATCAATCACAGTAGTTCCCACTGCTGCAAATTGTGGTGCAAATTCCAGACTTACCTCACCGCCAGCTGAAAAAAGAGCGATGTCTGGTCTACTATCGATAGCCTGTTTCATACTTACTACCTTGTACTGTTTGCCCTTAAAAATGACCTCGGTACCTACAGATTTATCGGAGGCAACAGGAATAAGGGTAGAAACATTAAGATTGCGCTCCTCAAGGATGCGCAGCATGACCTGGCCTACCATACCGGTAACGCCTACAACAGCTATTTTCATGATTACATAATTTAAGCTGTAAAAGTATTACGCGGATTTTTATTAACCTTCTAAAATTCTTATAATTTTAGAAGGTTAGAAAATTTGTCCTCTTTAAGTAAGTGTTCTATAAAGAGCCATTGCTGTCGGACTAAAAAAGCCGTCTTATTTTTCAATAAGACGGCTGCATTCGATCGGTTAAACTCTCTACTAAAAGTGATGTTGTTAACGTATGTGCTATTTCTGTAATTTGATGGCATCGCGTATTTCCATAAGAAGTTGTTCTTCTTTTGTAGGTCCTGCTGGTGCTGGTGCTGGTGCTGCTTTGGGCTTTCTAGCTTTGTTGTATGCTTTTACAATTAAAAACAGAACAAAACCAACGATTACTAAAGAGATAATGGTGTTGACCCATGCACCGTACATAATTGCGTTTTCTGGTTTTGTCACTACGCCATCAGCGCCTAGTATTGCCTCAGACAATACGAGTTTAAGATCGGCAAAATCAATACCTCCTGTAAAATGACCTATGATAGGCATCATAATTAGATTTACAAACCCTTTTACTACAGCACTTACAGCCCCGGCTAATATCACTGCAACGGCAAGGTCTATAACGTTTCCCGTCATTATAAAATCTTTGAATTCTTTAAACATATAATTGTATTTTAGATGGATTGATTCTGTAAAATTAGTTCAATTCCGTTTATTAACACAAATTTAAGAAAAAATTATTTGACCTATAAAACTCAAAGGAGCTAAAAAACTAATTACTTGGATGCATTATTTAAATAGACGCGTCTTACCCGTTTTTGAATACCTGTGAGGAGTTCGTAAGAAATGGTGCCGGCATCTTCAGCCATTTGTCTTGAAGTGTGAATGTGAGGGTCAAAAATAACAACTTCATCCCCCACTTTTGCCTCTATGGAGCTCATGTCTACCATGAACATATCCATACATATAATACCTAATGTAGGGGCTGACTTCCCGTTAATTCTAACTTCTAGCTTCCCATACCCATAGATGCGATTAATTCCATCGCCATGACCTAGTGCAACAACGGCATAGGTAGTTCGACCCTTTGCAACAAACTTGCGGTTATAACTTACCGTCTCACCAGCTTCTATAGTTCGTATCTGTGAGATGTTGGAGATAAGGGTCGCAATAGGTTTTAGATGTGCATCATACTGCGCATCGTTTCCATAACCATACAGGCCTATTCCTGAGCGCACCATGCTAAAATGGGCGTTCTTATAATTGAGAAGACCGCTGGTATTGGATTCGTGTTTAAGAATCTCATAACCCAAGTTTTGTTGGACTTTTGTTGTGATTTCTTCAAATAAAGCGATTTGTTTTTGAGTAAAAACAGTTTCACCTAGATCTTCACTGGCTGCGAGATGTGATTGTAAACCTCGTACTTTGACTTCTGGGCTAGAGGATAGCTTTTCCAAGACGTTGTCTACATCTTTATGATCTATTCCTATGCGATTTAATCCAGTATTGAATTCTAAATGTATGGGATAGGATTGTTGTTGTTTCGCTTTCGCGGAAGCGGTAAAAGCATCGAGCATCTCCATACTATAAATAACCGGCTCTAAACAGCGATCTATGCATACATCCAGATTGTGCTGCTGTGGATGGAGAATGAGAATGGGTTTTATAATTCCGTTATCTCTCAATTCTACGCCTTCCTCCATATAAGCGGTCGCAAAATAGTCTGTTCCTAATTCTTGTAGTTTTTGGGCAATAGGTACCATTCCATGACCATAAGCATTAGCCTTAACGACCGACATAAATTTAGTGTCTTCACTTATTTTGCTACGCAAATAATGGTAGTTGTGGGCTAGCGCTTCTAAATTTACTTCTAATCTGGTCCCTTTTAATTGCATTTAGGAGGTGTTTTTATCATTCACTTGATCCGTCTTTACGTCTGTATCTTTCAATTTGTCAGAAAGCATGGCTTTGTAATAGGCTGCCCGACTCAAGGGTTCGTATTCTTGTTGCTCTCCTAACATGACTACTTTTTCATCAGCAGTTTTGCGGTAAGAATACTGGGCTAGATTTCCTGTTCTAGTACAAACCGCGTGAACTTTAGTGACATACTCTGCTGTTGCCATCAGTGCAGGCATCGGACCAAAGGGGTTTCCTTTAAAGTCCATATCTAATCCGGCGACAATCACTCGTATACCGCGATTTGCAAGAGCATTACACACCGCAACTATTTCATCATCAAAAAACTGGGCTTCGTCTATTCCTACAACTTGACAGTCACTTGCAAGAAGTGGGATATTTGCCGCAGCAGGAACTGGTGTGCTGGGAATCTCGTTAGAATCGTGAGAAACTACCATTTCTTCATCGTATCGCACGTCAATAGAAGGTTTGAAAATCTCCACTTTTTGCTGTGCAAACTGCGCTCTTTTTAAACGTCTGATCAATTCTTCTGTTTTACCAGAGAACATGGAACCACAAATTACTTCGATCCAGCCAAATTGCTCTTCATGATTAACCGTATTTTCTAGAAACATTTTGTAATTTACAGGCGTTTAAAGTGAAGAACCTTTTCTTCACTCAAATATCAAAAATACAAATAAACCAGCGGCAATATTCCCATTATGAAAAAGAAAATAGCAGCAGACCTTACCAACCTTGCGCACCGTGTTCTTCAACTTCAACAAAAAGAAGACATCATTGAGCTACAGGCCATTGCCAAGGAATTGTATGAAAAACTTACTATACTTGTTTTTACAGAAAAGCACTTTTCAGATATACAACCCACAGCTGGAAATGCAGAAATAGAACGCAGACTGTCTAGCGCATTTACAGAAGCACAACAAGATGTGGACAGCATTACAGGAGATGTAGAAAAAGTGATAGGAGGTGCACAGGAAAAAGCGCAAGAAGCCTTTACAAATCACGATCTAAGCGACCTTTTCATGCCTGCAGATGAAGAGGATACGAGAGAAGAAATAGAGCTGCCTGGAATAGCTACCATCAGTAAAATGGTGCAGGAAATGCCTGATGAATTACCAGAAACTAGCGCAAAGATTAGCATCCCTGAAGATAAAGAGGAGCCAACTGAAATTCCTGATCCCAAACGATATGCCAAAAACGACCTGGAAGAAATCACAGCAGATTTTCAGACCATGCCTATTTTTGAACGTAAAGTGAATGATGCAAAATCTGATGAAAAGCCGGTCTCTCTAAACGACCGTCTTCATAAAGGCTTGAAATTTGGAATGAATGACCGACTGGGTTTTATCAAACACCTTTTTAATGGAAGCGATCAAGATTTTAATCGAGTGATCTCACAACTCAACACCCGAAGTACTTTTAAGGATGCCCAAAACTTCATTAACAGCATGGTAAAACCAGATTACAACAACTGGGAGGGAAAAGATACCTATGCCAATAGATTTATGGAGCTTGTGGAGAGGAATTATTGATGCCCCACATAAATTAAGTTCTAACGCCTTAGTAAATTGGATTTAATGAATTGAAAACGGACACAGTGTGCGACCCAAATAAGACGTTCATTTAATCTGTTCACTGGTGGAAGGAATTGGTTCTTATCTCGCTTTCGCGAAAGCAAAACTTCTAGCCCAAAAAAAATCCTAAAAGTTAGTTTTTCAAGACACCACATTAAAAAAGCCTTTCAGAAATTCTGAAAGGCTTTTACAATTTTATATCTCTCAAAAAGTTTATAAAGATTTCCGTCTGTGCGAAAATTAGCTATTCAATGCTTCAGCACCACCCACGATCTCAAGAATCTCGTTTGTAATAGCTGCTTGACGTGCTTTGTTGTAAGTCAATTTCAATTGATCTCTTAGCTCAGTTGCGTTGTCTGTTGCTTTGTGCATTGCTGTCATACGAGCACCGTGCTCACTAGCCCAAGAATCACGCACTCCTTTGTACAATTGCATCTTAAGTGACTTAGGAATCAATTCTTCAATGATTTCTTCCTTAGAAGGCTCAAAAATGTAGTCCAGCTCGGTTTCTGCTTGAAGGGCATCCTCATCTTTTGCCACTGGCTTAAGAGGAAGAAAGTCTTCTGTCATTACGATTTGTGTAGCAGCATTTTTAAAGCTGTTATAAACGATAACGATCTTATCAAATTGACCTGTTGTAAACAGCTCCATCAATTCTTCGGCAATTACAGCTACGTTATCATAAGAAATATTCTCAAATAAATCGCTTTTATTAGATTGTACGGGAGATTGTTTGCTTACAAAGTCGTTTGCTTTCTTACCTATAGTCATGTAAGAAACGTCCACACCTTTTAATTCGTTTTGATTCAGTCGAATCAGCTCTTTAATAATATTGGTATTAAAAGCGCCTGCAAGACCACGGTTAGAAGTAATTGCAACCACAAGAGCTCTTTCTACATCTCGTTGCTCTGCATATTTACTTCCAGCATCGCCGTCAGTAGTAGCACTAAGGTTTTGAAGAAGTTCTGTAAGCTTATCAGAATAAGGACGCATTGCTGTAATAGCATCTTGTGCTTTTTTCAACTTTGCCGCACTTACCATCTTCATTGCAGAGGTAATCTGCATGGTAGATGATACAGAGGATATTCTGTTTCTTATTTCTTTAAGGTTTGCCATTTTTTATGAGGTTAGAGTATGGAGTATAGAACATGGACATCCATATTCTATACTCTAAATTCTATATTCTTAGTAACGAGAAGAAAGATCCTTAGCTACTGCAGTAAGTGTTTCAATCACTTCATCAGTAAGTTTTCCAGCTTTAAGAGTATCTAGAACCCCTCTATGCTTTGCATTAAGTAATTCTAAGTAATCTCTTTCAAATTCTTTTACTTTATTAATAGGCACATTTCTCAACAAGTTCTTGGAACCCGCATAGATAATCGCAATTTGATTTTCTACTGGGAAAGGATTGTTTTGTGCTTGCTTAAGAATTTCAACGTTTCTCTTTCCTTTCTCGATAATACTTAAAGTAGCGGCATCAAGATCAGAACCAAATTTTGCAAAGGCTTCTAATTCACGGTAAGCTGCTTGATCCAGTTTTAATGTACCAGATACTTTCTTCATCGATTTGATTTGTGCGTTCCCACCTACACGAGATACCGAGATACCTACGTTTATCGCTGGGCGTACACCAGAGTTAAACAAGTCTCCATCTAAGAAAATCTGTCCATCTGTAATAGAGATCACGTTAGTCGGGATATATGCAGATACATCACCAGCTTGTGTTTCAATAATAGGTAGAGCAGTAAGCGATCCACCACCTTTTACGATAGGCTTCAAACTTTCTGGTAAGTCGTTCATGTTTGCTGCAATTTCATCATTGTTGATGACTTTTGCCGCGCGCTCTAACAATCTAGAGTGAAGGAAGAATACATCTCCAGGGTATGCTTCACGTCCTGGTGGACGACGTAGCAAAAGAGATACTTCACGATAAGCAACTGCTTGTTTTGATAAGTCATCAAAAACAATAAGTGCAGGACGACCCGTATCACGGAAATACTCCCCAATAGCTGCACCAGCAAATGGCGCATATACTTGCATAGGAGCAGGATCAGATGCATTTGCTGCCACGATAGTCGTGTAAGCAAGTGCGCCAGCTTCTTCAAGCACATTAGCAATTAATGCTACGTTAGAGGCTTTTTGCCCTATCGCAACGTATATACAATACACTGGCTCGCCAGCATCATAAAATTCTTTCTGATTGATGATTGTATCGATACAAACAGTAGACTTACCCGTCTGACGGTCACCGATTACCAACTCACGTTGTCCACGACCTACAGGAATCATCGCATCAATAGCTTTGATACCGGTTTGCATAGGCTCTGTAACAGGCTCACGGAAAATTACTCCCGGAGCTTTACGCTCTAGTGGCATCTCGTAAAGATCACCTTCTATAGCACCTTTACCATCGATAGGCTCACCAAGGGTATTTACGACACGACCTACAATTCCTTCTCCTACTTTCAGGGAAGCAATTCGCTCTGTACGTTTAACAGTATCACCTTCTTTAACCTCAAGTGATTTACCTAGAAGTACAACACCAACGTTATCTTCTTCAAGGTTAAGAACGATTCCTTCCAGCCCACTTGCAAAAGAAACAAGTTCCCCGTATTGTGCGTTAGAAAGACCGTAAACACGTGCGATACCATCACCTACGGTAAGTACGGTTCCCACTTCATCAAGTGATGCAGTCGCATCAAAACCTGATAGTTGTTGCTTAAGTATTGCTGATACTTCTGCTGGATTTACTTCTGCCATGTTCTTATTTTTATTCTTGTTAAATGTCTATGCGTCGACAAGCGCTGCTGGACAGTTTTTATTTGTTGTTATTTAGTTTATGCCTCCACAAGGAGTAACACGAACCTCTTTTTGTTTCACTTTCGCGAAAGCGAAATAAAAGAAAGAGAACTACTGATCAATCGATTACTAATTACTAGCAAAAGTTCTTTTTAGTTCACCAATTTTATTTTGCACACTTGCATTAATCTCTCTATCCCCTACTCTAAGTATAAAACCTCCTAAAATACTAGGGTCAATTACTTTCTCAAGTGCTACTTCTTTACCTGCTAATTCTTGGGCCTTAGCAAGCACTTTCTTCTCAAGATCTGCTGTGATTTCTACAGCAGTTGTAACCGTTGCAATCTCACGCTTATTCATTTCTTCAAAAAGAACGATAAAGCTTGTTGCTACATCCAGAAGGATATCTGTACGTTTATTAGCTACAAGTAGATCAAAAGTCTTCATAGTCACCTCATTTGCATCCTTGAAAACTTGATGTAATCCAGCGCGTTTTTGTTCGGGCTTAACCAGTGGGCTAGAAAGATAATCGCGTAACTCCTTGTTTTTAGAAACAGTAACAAGGATGCTTTTCATATCTTCATTTACAACAACAGCATTGTTCTCATCTATTGCTAGAGAAAGAATAGCTTTTGCGTAACGTGATGCAGCTCTTGATAATTTCATAGTTTCTAGATATTTGCTTCTGCAAGCATTTTATCGATAAGTGCAAGTTGCGCATCTTTTTCAGAAAGCTCGTTGCGTGTTAATTTCTCAGCTATGCTTACAGAAAGTTCTGCAACTTGAGATTTAATGTCTGCAAGAGCAGCTTTTTTCTCAGATTCTATAGCTTCTTGAGCACTAGCAATAATTTTATCTGCTTTTTCTTGAGCCTGTCCAGCAGCATCTGAGATCATTTTTTCTTTGATCTCGCGAGCTTCTTTAATCATCTCGTCCCTGTGGACACGAGCCTCTTGAGCTGCCGCTTGATTGGAAGCTTCCAGATTTACCATCTCTAGCTTTGCGTTTTCTGCTGCAGCGAGTGCATCAACAATTCCTTGTTCACGTGAGTCTAAGCTACTCAATATAGGCTTCCATGCAAACTTTGCCATAAGGAATATTAATCCTATGAAGATAACAAGTTGCCAGAAGAAAAGGCCTAGCGAAAAATCATTTATTAACTGATCCATGATCTGTATTTAATATAATTGTTTTAATCTTTAATTTATAAATCATTACCTATAACCAACCGTTATAGGTAAATGATTTATGTGGTTGTTTTACTGAGCCTATCCTAAAAGAAGCGCAGCAAAAGCAAAACCTTCAAGAAGTGCTGCGATGATAATCATCGCTGTTTGGATTTTACCAGCAGCCTCTGGCTGTCTAGCGATTGCTTCCATTGCTTTTCCACCGATCATTCCTAGACCGATACCAGCTCCGATTGCAATAAGTCCTGCACCTACAATAGTTGGGATTTCCATAATAAACTAATTTAAAAATTAAACAAAACGTTCTCTTACTTCATCTACATCATCTTCTTTTGCACCGGCATGTTCTGGATGATCATGCTCTGCTACCGCCATACCTATGAATAGGGCAGAAAGTAGGGTGAATATATATGCTTGTAGAAAAGCTACTAATAATTCTATTAATGTGATAAACAAAGCAAGAATAAAGTAAAAGACCCCATATCCTATACTTGCTCCAGTGGTAACATCTAAATCTGTTTTGGCAACGGTAATCGCTCCTAATAAGGTGAAAAGTACCACGTGACCTGCAGTTATATTTGCATATAAACGTACTAAAAGCGCAAATGGCTTGGTCAATGTTCCTAGTAATTCAATAGGTATAAAGAAAATTTTCATGACCCAGTGTACACCTGGCATCCAGAAAATATGCTTCCAGTAATCTTTGTTGGCACTAAAGGTTGTAATGAGATAGGTCACTAAAGCCAAACAAACCGTTACGGCTATGTTACCAGTTAAATTAGTTCCTAGAGGAGTAAGTCCTAACAAGTTTGCAATCCAGATAAAAAAGAAAACCGTTAATAAGAAACCCATAAACTTGCGGTACTTTTTCTCTCCCACATTAGGCTTTGCGATCTCGTCACGAACATAAATTACCAAAGGTTCTAATACGCGACCAAAACCTTTAGGAATGGAACGTTTTTTATACTGCTTTGCTAGCCCACCAAAGATCAAGAAAATAATCAGTCCCACTAGAATCGCGGTAACCACATTCTTGGTAATTGAAATATCAAAAGGCTTTATATTTTCTGGATGGTGAACATCTGCGGCGATAAAATCATCTGGTCCATTGACCTTATATATTTTGCTATGATGCAATTGATAATAGTTGCCGTCAATTTCTGCAATCTCTTCACCATGGTGGAACAGAGATGACATAAAAACTCTTAAACCATTATCCCATATGATGACGGGTAGTGGTAGACTTACAAAAAAGTGATCTTCAACCTTTTCAAAAAGAGTAAAATAATGGGAATCTTGAAGGTGATGCGCTATAAAATTATCTACTTCAGTCTTGGTGTTTACAGCATCTCCTTCGCCATAATCGCCACCATCAACTTCATCAAAGACGATTTTTTCACCCTTAGTTAATTGTTTCTCGTGGTCATTTTGTCCATTCGCTTTCGCGAAAGCAATAAAAACCAAAGCGAAAAAAGCTGTTTTTAGGTAAGCTCTATACATGTAATACACCGTAAAAAGTTATGTTCTTTAATTCGGCTGCAAATGTACGACAAAAAAGAAATTAAAAAACAGCCTTTTATTAGTAAATTTTTTATTAGAATTTTTAATTTTCTAAAGACTCTAAAGTGTTATTATTGAGCCACTTGATCACCATAAAAGCTTCTACAGCTAGAAAGGTAAAATAAGGAATTAGAAAAGTAAGTATTTGACCTTTAGTCAAAGGTGGTTCTTGACTTAGTAATTGAGGAAATAAAATCAAGGCGGCACCAAATTTCACGAATACCGTTACTAAAAAAACATAGCCCAATTGATCAGGAACTAATTGATATAAATAGTGCATACAACAAACTGAAGCAAATGTAGCAGAGCCTAGAAATATATAAAGTTTATATAGCTGGAATACTGGAGATTCTTCTATAAAATAATGCAAACTAATACTTACTGAAGTCAATACTAGAATAAGTAAAAATGCTTTAAGGTAAAAATTCATAATTATGGATATGTGTTTAAAAGTAATCTTAAACAGATTTTTCTTTTTTACTATTATTCATGGGGGTTGACCCCGGCTCCATCGTACAACTGGCATTAAAAGTAGCCCCTGGCTCTACAGCTAGTTTTTGTGTCGTCACCTCTCCTGTGATATGTGCCGTAGACTTTAAAGTAAGTAATCCTTGAACTAAAAGCTTTCCAGAAAAAACACCTTCAATGTCTGCATTGTTACAATCTAAGGTACCCTCTACTTTACCGTCTTTCCCAATCACCACTTTTGCTGATGTTTTAAGAGTGCCGTTTATAGTTCCATCTATTCTAAAACCACCCTCACTAACTACATCTCCGTCTATAGTTGTTCCATGACTTATTCTGTTTTGTGACTTACCTGATTCCATATAAGAGTTGCTGTTCTTTTTATTGTTAAACATACTATTTGCCTTTATAACATTTCTTTCTCGTACTTATCCAGACTTTTATAAACCTGTATGATCTTATAATTTTCTGAAGCTATAGCTAAGTAAGGTTTTGAAACTTTATAATCATTCTCAGGTTTTGCCAAAAGATCCCCTAGACCTTTTGCCCCTAATTTTGAACTTAGCCCATGTACTATTACAAGTTTTTCTTCCTTGTTGTATACATCTATAGAAACTGTAAAAGCAAAGTTTTCCTTTTTAAAGGCCTCCACTAGTTTTTCCTTTAGGTCATCCATCTCGGTAACCTCTGTGATTTTAAATCTGTATAGCAATTTAAAATCAGTACGTCCATTTTCTGGAAGAAACACCTCTGGTATTTGAAGAGCTTCGGCATCGGCAGATAGCTTTTGAGCACTTTTACCTACTTCTGTATTAGGGAAATTTAAAGCTACGTAATCTATACCCTTTTTATATTCTTGAAAACCGTACAGTCTTCCAGCAGCAAATGCTTTTAACAACTCCAGCCTTGGCACGATATCATCTCCATTAAATAAGGTGGAGTACCTCTCAGTGCTAGTGATCACTAGATCGTATTTTTCTTTTTCGTATTCCTTATACAATCGATTATAAACCGCCAGCGGACTCGCACTGTCGTCTAGTTGTGCATCAGGGTTTCTCAATATTTGAGCATATCTCGTATCTGGATAATCTGTTATGATTCTATTTTTTAACTGTTCCGCTTTCGCGAAAGCGTCACTACTATTATCTTCCTTGTAAATTAAATACAGGTTGTAGAGTGCTGGCAATAAAAGCTTTTCGGCTGGGTCGTGCGTCAATAAAGTATTAAAACGGCTGATGGCAAGATCGTTGCGCTTAAATTTCTCCTTATAGATAACTCCTAGTTGATAATAGGCAAAGTTTCTAGCCTTTGCAATACTGTCCAGCAGTATTGCACCTTCTGGAAGTCTGCTGGTATAAAACTCTGTAGTGAATTCTGGTCGTACTTCTACTTCCTCAACGACATCCTCTTGTTCCACTTCTGCTTGCAGCTCTACTTTTTTATTCTTACGTCGCCAGTTGTCATTGAGGTTTCGTTTTCCCCATTTTCTTCTAAAGTCTAACTTACCACGAGCAACCGTTTGCTGGTTAAAAAAGTAGAAAGAACTTCCGCCAGGAGCATTAGAGCCTATATTAGATCCAGGGGTTCCAAAAGCAGGTCCTACATTACCGCGATTAGTAACATTATTATTGTTGATTGTTTGAAACGCATTTTGTTCTTGAGCTGCTTTTGCTGCTTCTACTTCTGCTTCCTTTGCGATGCGTTCTTCTTCTGCTTTTAAACTGTCTATGTATTCTTGATAATATTGTGCTTGCTGTTCTAGCGACATATCGAGAACCTTAAAAATACTATCGGCGCTGCGACGTATTCCTTCGTAAAGGATCACATCATCTAGATTGTTTCTCTTTTTAGTAACCAATCTATGCTCTTTGGTGCGCTCCACGTAATTTGCAATAGCACTGTCAAAATATTTACCGGCGTTCACAAATTTAGACTGATCAAAACTTATCTTTCCTAGAGCAGTATAATTGTTAGCTCTCAAATAGTAATCCTGTCCGTTTTTTGCGCGTAAGGATTTATTGTAGTATTCTTTTGCTCCTTCTATACTGTCTTCTCTCTCATAATAAATTGCTTTACGAGAATAAATCGCATCCAACCAAGGTCTGTTTTCTCTGTTTTCTTCTAAGTCAACGATAGTCGCGAGCAATTCTTCCCTATTATCTTTAGAGGTGTCAAAATTTTTGATCTTTTCTATAAAGGCATTGATATAATAACGACGTGGTATTTTGCGATGCATTTCTATGATCTCATCATAATGTGCAAATGCACTGTCGCGCTGACCAGACTTAGCAAATAGTTGTGCGGTAATGAACTTATAACGCGCTTGTGTTTCTTTATTTTTAGTCTGTTGCTCAGCACGATTCATATAGATAAGAGCGCTATCTAATTGCTCGAGGTTTAAAAATGCTTGAGACAAAGTAGCGTTTGCAATAGCAAGATCTTCCATTTCTATTGCTCCCTCCTCTTCCTTGAGCAACTTACTTAAATTCTTGATCGCAGTTTCATTGTTATTCAGCCGCATATTTGTTTTCTCACGCCATACTTTAGCCTGATTTATTTGATCGCTTTCGGGCATGAATTGTAAGATGTAATTGAAAGCCTCTAATGCCGGGATAAAACGCTGGTCGTAATATCGCGCTTTACCGAGCAGCATATAAGACTCATCAATTTGCGGGTTGTACTCCGTCTCATTGATAAGCATGGAGTGTTTTTGTACGGCTTTTACCGCTTTTTCTTCAGCACGCTCAAAGTTGGGATCTGCTGGCTTATCGCCTGGCATAAAGACTTGGTCTTTTAACGTCATGCGTTCTACAGGTAATACATCCCAGTAATTCTCTTTATAGGTTTGTTCCAAGCCATCAAGGCCTGCTTGTAAAGCGAGATCGCCATTATACAAGACGTTGTATTCTGTTCCTACCGCATGAAGATTCCGGCTTATAAAGGAATTTTTCTTCCTGCTACAACCGGCAACAATTGCTATAAGCAAGAATGCGATACAAATATTGTAGAAAAACTGTTTCAAAAAATAGGTTTTAAACTAACTTCCATAACTCCAAATACCGCGTTGATATTGTAAAAGATCGTAAAAATAAGGATTTTTTACTACCGATGATGTTTACAGCCCGAAGATGGTAAATTTATGAGGCTTTTGATTGATAACAGATCGTTAAAGGTTTGACTAGAAAAACGGTTGGTCCTATTTTAAGTATCGGCAGGTGTTTTTTTTGATGCTTCTACCTTTTTACCGCTTTATATAAAAAACTTTTTTACATTATTTCTCTAATTTTTTTCGCAACTATCCCATTAATAAATAGATAACAGTGTTTTTTTGGGAAGTTACAGGTAACGGTCTAAAAACCTTCCTCCCTATACATGTGAATAGCAAAGTAGCTTTTAGACTGGAAGACGTGTTTTTTAAATCTCTTGAAAAGCAGACGATTTAAAAGAAATCAAACACAAAGATCGCTGGAGAGTGAATTAAAAGCTATTTGTCTATAGTTAAATCTTAGGCCACTGCAGCTAAAAATGCAAGAATAATGGCTTGAATTGTGCCTTAGTAATTCATCGTTTAAAACTTAAATGGTTTTTTTAAAAATATAGATTTTAACCCGTATTCTCTGCCGTTTTCAGTTTCTTCAATATGGGGTTTGGGAGAAATAATCATCGCAACGGCTATAGGTATAAACATAGTCATCATTCCTTGCTCCATAAACTGCGATACGATAAATCTTGAAATTAAAAATAAGGCGGTAAAAGAAACACCGTAAATAAGAAAGGATTTGATTTTAGGGCTCATGGAAATTGGTTTTTTCCAAAGGTATATCATTAGACCTTAAATACCTTCTTGCTGAAAATTGATTTCAACCCGTATTCCTTGCCAGATTGCATTTGTACCACATGAGGTCTAGGAGCAATCAACCACGCACAGGTTAATGGAACGACAGTAGTCCAAATAGTAGGCTCTATAACAAACTGCATCGTTATATATCGCGCTAGCAAAAAAGCTGCTAAGAAAATAATCACATGTATACCTAACATTTTATATCTAGGGTTCATAACTATTCCTCTTCTATGGTTGCTGCCACTGGCGCATGACTCTCTGAAATGCCTATAAAATAATCTTCTAACTCTTTAAAAGTAGCACTACTCTTTTCAATATCTTTTACCACTTTCCCTTTTTCTAAAAGTACCACCCGTTGAGCAACTTCCGTCACGTGAATCAAATCGTGACTTGAAACCAATACAGTCACCTCAGGATCGTTTGCGAGTTCTTTGATAATTTTCTTTAATCTGATTTGGGTAGAAGGATCGAGATTTGCAAAGGGTTCATCAAGAATGACTACTTGTGGGTTACCTATTAACGCGGCTATGATTCCTACTTTTTTCTGATTTCCTTTAGAAAGGTCACGCAAGTATTTTTTTTGTCCTACGGCTTCACCGTTAAAGAAATCACTGTAGCTGGCGATAAGAGCATCAATAGCTGCTTTGTTTTGGCCACGCAGTTCTCCAATAAAATAAAAATATTCTTCTGGTGTGAGGTAGCCTATTAAAAAGCTCTCATCTATAAAAGCACTTGTAAAAGGTTTCCAGTCTTCACTTTGATCTATTCTCACGTCGCTTGAAACAATATGACCGGTAGACGGCTGTATCAAATCTAGAAATAGGGAAAACAGAGTCGTTTTTCCAGCACCGTTATTTCCTACTAATCCTATGGCCTGACCTTTAGGGATTTCAAGATGTTCTATGTCTAGTACGCTTGTACCGTTGTATTGTTTTGAAAGCTTATTTATAGTAATCATAATGGTGTAGTGTTAGTTGTTGGTTTTAATTTCGCACCGCATCAAGTGCGGCATGAACTTCATTTTTGTTCCGCTTTCGCGAAAGCGAAATTCATATAATCCATGTGCACCGCTTAGTTCTTTTGTGCGTAAGCAGCTATAGTGTCGTACTTCTCGTTTTTATAAATGTCTTCAATCAGGTCAAAAATCTTATTCCTAAAAAGCAATCCTAATACTCCTGTAGCCGCAATCGCTATAAACCCAGCAGTCTCATTAATGGTCAGTGCAAAGGCATAATAAATAACTACTGGTAAGACCAATTTAGGAAGAAGTAAGAGTAGTGTTTTAGCATTAAAAGCCTTGGAATCGCCAAAAGCTTTTTTAGTCGTCATTAAATCAACAGGTGTTTTTACAAATGCGCCACCCCATAAAACGACAGAGCTATTAAAACCGATGTTGTAAACGGCTCCCGCTAGTATTCCAAACCACCAATCCCATCCAAAATAGATGTAAAACGAGCACAAAAGTGTACTTATCACAGTAGCTGCAACCATAAGCCACCATTTACTCAATAAAAACTCCCGATAAGGTATGTTTTGTGCCATCATTAATTTGTAATAACTACTGTCCCAACTAGGAACTAGACCACCAAAACTGAATAAAAATCCGCCGGTACAAAACAAGCCTGCAAAAACCTTCATACCATTGATATCAGCATACACGTCTTGCATAAAAAACAAGCCGTAGAGCACAAAAAAGAATCCCATGAAAAAGGTCATTTTTGCGCGTTTGTTACGTTTGATCAACTTGATATCATTCTTTAAATAAGTGGACAGTTTGCCAAAACGGTCAAGAAAACTTAAATCCTCTGTACTCGCTTCTTGAGCTACAGACTTTAATCCTTCATCCAGATACAACTGCTTTTCAAAATAATGGTAGGCGTAATACACTGTGCCTATCAACAGCAATAAAGGAATTATAAATGCCCATGCATTTTCATAGAAAAACATAAGCACAGTACCTGTATACAACGTAATATCAAATATGCCATAGTACTGAGACAAGCCTAAAGCCGCCATTACGGCAATAACTGGATAAAATACTTTATCGATGTTATTCATAAAAACGTTGAGAAAATTAGTCGCTAGAGTAATCAACAACATGGCGAGGTGCCAGCTTATAACCCCGGTAATACTGTAGCCTTTAACTATTAAGACCACGCTAAATGGAATAAAGAAAAACGCAGGTAAGAAATTGAAAAAGGATACCACTGTTTTTCCTAAGGCATAGTTGACTATTTTTCCTTTCTCAAAAGGCAGGTATAGCAGCGGTTTTATGTTGGCCACTGGCATTTTTTGAAGCATATAACGGTAGGCTATATCTGCAAAAATCCAATAAATTAAAAACTGATTAATGACCTCAAAAGGATTGCCCGCAATGATTTTCCCCTCTTCAATAAACTCTTCTATAATAAAATAGCTAAACCCTCCTATCAATCCAAAAAACCCAATAAAGTACAATGCCCCAAAGCCCATCAAAATTTTAATAGCAAGATTTTGTTTAAATGCTGCACTTCTAATAAAGCTTTTCCATTCTAGATGGATAAATTGTTTGATCATGGTCAGTGAGTTTAAAGTATTAGTTACAAAAATTATAAAATTGTTACAGCTAGATTTTCCTTTATTACTTTTGCAACTTTAAAAATACGACATGATTTTTCATAAGCTTACTATAAAACAAGTTACTAAAGTCACTTCCCAAGCAGTAGAAATACTATTTGAGATTACTGAAAACCTGCAAACTGACTTTGCCTATGCCGCCGGTCAATACTTAACTCTCAGAGCTACGATCAACGGAAATGAGGTGCGTCGAGCCTATTCTCTTTCTAGTGCACCGCACGAAAAAAACCTGAAAGTCGTTATAAAAGCCGTAGAAAAAGGAGTGTTCTCCAACTATGCCATGACACTACGTGCAGGTGACCAACTAGAAGTTGCTCCTCCTGACGGTCTTTTTATTCATAAAAAAGGAGACGGCCCACAAAACTATCTAATGATTGCAGCTGGTAGTGGTATCACTCCTATTACCTCTATTATCAAAGATGTTCTTACTCAAGAACCAGATAGCAAAGTAGCCTTGATCTATGGAAATCAGTCTGTAGCACAAACCATTTATTACGAACAGTTCAACGATCTTAAAGATCAATATGCAGATCGGTTTTTTCTTAAATATTGTTTCTCCCGTGAGGAACGCGATGAGGCATTATTCGGTCGTGTAAGTAAATCTAACCTCAACTTTTTCTTGAAACAAGTGGTAGGCGATCTCGCTTTTGCAAAAGCCTACTTATGTGGACCTGAAGAAATGATTGCTATGGCAACAGATAATCTGATAGAAAAGGAAGTAGTTACCAAAGAACAGATCCATTTTGAGCTTTTTACCGCCAAAGAAAATGACATGGAGATTACCGAAGACAGTCACCTGACCGAGCTTACGGTTATACTCGATGATGAAGAGCACAAACTTACCGTAAAACGCAGTGATAATTTACTGGACGTGATGCTTAAAAACGACATTGAGGCCCCTTATAGTTGTCAAGGTGGTATTTGCAGCTCCTGCATTTGCCAGATACAAGAAGGAACCGCACAAATGGCAAAAAATGCAATCCTAACCGACAAAGAAGTAGCCAGTGGCTTTTCTTTAGCTTGCCAAGCTTATGCTACTAGCGCTAAATTAGTGTTGAATTTTGATGAAGTGTAATTTTCCTTTTCCCAAAGGACAGAATTAACTCTGACATTAGAAAAATGTAACACTTACAAAATGAGATTACTCGTATTACTTCTATCGTTAATAATACTCTCAAGTTGTACAAAAAAGTCACAGCGTAGGCTAAGAGCAGATGTTTTTAAAGGAAAAACCTTTGACTTCACAACTCCTTATGGATCTGATGTCTTGGAATTTAATGATTCTACTTACAGGGTTCTCAATCGAAATGGCTCTCACGATTCCTATTATATTCAAGAAACAAATGATAGCACTATACTTTACCTTGAATTCTTTGGTTCATATAAATTAGCGATTGATTCCTTTTCAGAAAACCAAATTAGCGGTAGATATTTTCTCAAAAATGAACCTCGTAGATTTACTTTAAAGGAAAAACCTGTTCAATGGGATAAAAGTCTTTTAAAAGGAAAATGGGTCAATGAGTTTTATTTGGATCCTAATGATCAACCCATGGACATCAATGAATTCCCTCCATTTCCTCCTGGTCCCGATGGGTTACAAGTGAAATGGCCACCAACTACAGAGTTTAAAAAGGATACGTTACATTATGATTACTGGTACTCAACAAAAATAGATGCTTACCAGATTAATAATTCTAACGAATATATTACTTTGAATGTTTCAGACTTTCTAGGAAGAGAAAACACATTATGGAAAATAAAAACATTGAATGACTCTACATTAATTGTTGATCAATATTACAGTGATGAAGGGAGATCCGGTATAGAAGAAAACGTGAGGTTTGTAAAAAAGAATTAAAAGCAGGTTTTTACAGATTTGACATACCAAGTTTTTGTCTTGGCATTGTCTAAATCAGTTCGGGAAGTTTTTTATTAAACTTCAAATTAATCTAGTTTAAAGACATTTAAAATGGAGGTTTAATTCCTAGATTTATAGATCACCCCCAAACATGCCAAGATGAATACTTGGCATGTTGGTTTTGAAGAAAGATTCAGCTAAATAAATAGGTTTCGACTATTGCTCAACCAAACATCGTAGGTTCTTTTTCTCGGTAGTCAATAGTAATCCATAAATCAAAATATCGTTCTTCCCAAAGGGCAATATTAATTCTGCTCTTTGGGAAATAACAATTCCTAAATCCTCATCTCAGGAATCTCTCCATCAATAATCAAAGTCCCTTCCGTAGCATTTTGAATTTCTTCTACGCTTACTCCTGGAGCGCGTTCTAATAATTTAAAACCTTTTTCAGTTACTTCAAGGACCGCAAGATTGGTCACCACTTTGTTGATGCAATTCACACCAGTTAACGGCAAAGAGCATCTTTTTAAAAGTTTAGATGCTCCTGCTCTATTGGTATGCATCATCGCAACGATAATATTCTCAGCACTGGCTACTAGATCCATAGCACCACCCATTCCTTTTACCATTTTACCCGGTATTTTCCAGTTGGCTATGTCGCCATTTTCAGCTACTTCCATAGCTCCTAAAATGGTAAGATCAACATGTTGTCCTCTTATCATCCCAAAACTCATAGCGCTATCAAAAAAGCTCGCGCCTGGCAATGTGGTGATGGTTTGTTTACCCGCATTGATCACATCTGGATCTTCTTCTCCCTCAAAAGGAAAGGGTCCCATTCCTAAAACACCGTTCTCTGACTGGAACTCTACATCAATCCCTTCTGGAACATAGTTAGCTACCAAGGTTGGTATTCCTATTCCTAAATTGACATAGTAGCCGTCTTTTACTTCTTGCGCTATTCTTTTTGCTATTCCTATTTTATCTAACATTTCTATTTAATGTGCTAATTAATTGATGTACTAATGTGTTAATGATCACATTCTACTTTTAGTTGTTGAAATTATTTTTGACAGTAACTTCTCTATACTTTCTATTTCTTTAAATAATTCTTGCTTTGGAGATAATAAACTATCTGATTTTGTACATAGGTATAACCAGTACCTTGTTTCTGCAACTTCTTTTGCTGCTATCTTCAATTTATGTATAAAGTCTTTTCTACTTTCGGCATGTTGAGATTCATTAATATTTGCTCCTATGCTAGTTCCACTTCTAAAGAGTTGGCTAGAAATTTCGTAGTGCTTTTCTTTTTTCAATAAAGAAGTAAATTCAATAATTTCAAGAGCAAACTCAGTTGATTTCTCAACTATAATATTTTTCTGCATATCAAATTATTTTTATTCATCAGCACATTAGCACATCAGCAAATTATTTATTCTCGTTTTCTCACTGTAAGTTGCTCAATCCTCTTCTCATACTTCTCTCCTTGAAAAATACGTTTTACAAATATTCCTGGAACATGAATTTCATTGGGATCTAATTCCCCAGCAGGAACCAGTTCCTCTACCTCAGCAACAGTAATAGTAGCTGCGCCAGCCATTAATGGATTAAAGTTACGAGCTGTTCCTTTGAAAATTAAATTTCCCGCCTCGTCTCCTTTCCATGCTTTTACAAAAGCAAAATCTGCTTTGAAAGCCTGTTCTAGAATATGTGGCTTTCCATCAAAATCTCTAACTTCCTTTCCTTCGGCTACTTCAGTACCATAGCCTGCTGGTGT
>TARA_R110000751_G_scaffold143418_5_pt1 | contig 21481 bp, 18 predicted proteins | sample TARA_R110000751 | Tara Oceans TARA_R110000751 (sample SAMEA4398001) | marine metagenome | biome: Polar Biome; feature: [MES] marine water layer (ENVO:01000295) within the mesopelagic zone...; material: water (ENVO:00002006), including particulate matter (ENVO:01000060) such... | reverse complement strand
TAGTGCGTAGTTTTCGTCGTTTGCGACTATTTAAATGCGGCTTTTATAGAGGCAAACCGCTCCTCTGCATGCACCTAAAGCCTCAAGAATCTTGTCGAATCCAATATCAGCCCCAAAAGTGTGTTGGTTGCAAACTACCAACGCCGAGTATTGTAACACAAGCGTTGGGGAAATCACTAATATGGACAGGGATTTCCACGAATAGTTCGCTCGTTCTCGTTACTTGATTAAAGAATATACAGACATAAATGGCGGATTCTGCCCAGTTTGCTTAATTAACCTATTTCGTCGGGTAAATAGTTAATTCCCATTAGGCACCTGTTGATTATTTGGCGTTGGTTAATAGCTAAATTTAGCCAATGAAGTAGGGGAAAGCCTTCGGCCAATGGGGCAAAAAATAAAAGGCGCTAAGGCGCCTTTTATTATTAGTTAAAACATTTAGCCTAAACTTTATGTTTCATCATACGTTCTTTGTCTCTTGCCCAGTCTCGGTCTTTAACAGCATCACGTTTGTCATGTTCGTGTTTACCTTTACCTAGGTAAATTTCGACTTTTACCCAGTTTTTCTTCCAATACATGGCTGTGGCGAGTATTGAAAAACCTTGGCGTTCAACTGAGCCAATTAGCTTGTCGAGTTCGCGCTTTTTAAGCAGTAGTTTGCGTCGGCGAATGGGTTCGCACACCACGTGACTTGATGCTTGGTTAAGAGGTTGAATGGTACTACCAATTAAAAAGGCTTCGCCTTTGTGAAGGGTAACGTAGCTGTCTGATAAATTTACTTTCCCAGAACGAATGCTTTTGACTTCCCACCCTTGTAATTCGACGCCCGCTTCGATTTTATCTTGCAAGATATAATCGTGCCGTGCCTTCTTATTTAAAGCGATGGTATTGCTTGTGGCTGATTTTGACTTCTTTCTATTCATGGGGAAGTATTATAATGGTTGTTATTCGCGGTACAACAAAAATCACTGATATTGAAATAGATATATGATTTTATGCTAGTATTTTGCGCTTATAAAAACTGACTGACCCATTTCAAGGGGACTTGATGCCTAATGTGACCCGCAGCGCTTTGGTAGCTTTTAGTGCTGAAACAATGTTTGATTTGATAAATGACGTGCCGCGTTATCCTGAATTTTTACCAGGCTGTGCCGAAACCAAGGTTATCCATGCTGATACTCACAGCATGGAAGCCTCGCTACTTATTTCCAAGGCGGGAATAAAGCAATGGTTTACCACACGTAATGAGCTATCCCGGGGCGAGTACATCAAAATGCATTTAATCGACGGGCCGTTTTCTGAATTGCGTGGTGGCTGGACTTTCACCGCGCTAACTGACAGTGCCTGCAAAATTGAGCTGAATTTGGACTTTGCCTTTTCTAGTCGGTTAGTGGAAATGGCCTTTGGTCGAGTATTCAATGCTATTGCATCCAATATGGTGGTTGCCTTTACCACGCGAGCAAAAGAGATATATTAATGAGCGACAAACAAATAAACCTTGAAGTAGCTTATGCACTGCCTGATCAGCAAGCGTTATTAGAGGTGGTGGTGGAAAGCGGGCATACGGTTGAAGAAGCCATAGCGGCTTCCGGTATTTTGCAACGCTTTGCTGATATTGATTTAAGCAAGAGTAAAGTGGGTATTTGGAATCGCACCTGCAAATTAACGGATGTGCCCCAAGACGGCGATCGCATTGAGATTTACCGTCCGTTAATTGCCGATCCAAAAGAAGCTCGTCGTCGCCGAGCAGAAAAGGCCAAAGACGAAGGACGCGCAAACAAAGTGACCGGTGGTAGGGCGTAATACCCACCCATATAGCCTGCGGTATTACGCGTAGTAGTCGAACCTAAAAGCGCAGGCCCAGCGCATCACATAAAAACTTTTGTAAAGGCTGCGCTCGGCCATAACGAGTCGCAATCAATTCACACACCTTGCCACTTAACAGCTGCTCTTTGTTTATGGGGCACATAGCAATAAAGTCTTTGCGTTTGATTTCTTCAATCATGGGTGACTCAGTGTCATAGCCTTTGGGGGGGCGAGTTAATGCGTCTCCCGCCATATGGTAATACTCAGTAAAAGGTTGATGTTCTATGGCATCTTGGTACACGGCGGGTTTACGCTGTATGTGTTCACGGATCGCACGCAGCGCATCAGGTTGCGGGTGCCAAGTTCCCACAGCTAAGAATATTTCTTGGGTTGATATATGCAGATAAAACCCTGGGGAGTGCACGTCTTTGCCTATTTCGTGGCGAAATTGAATACCCACGTTCGTTTTATACGGTGACTTGTCTTTGGAAAAGCGCACATCGCGATATACCCGCATGAGTGAGCCACCAACTTTTTTCGGTGACGCCTCATAATGGGGCGATATCATGGGGATCCAGTTTTGCATTTCGCTGATAAACGCCAAGGCAGGGCTACGAACTAAGTCTTCGTAACGCTGCTTGTTGTTATTAAACCATTCGCGGTCGTTGTTTTTCTCTAACTCGTGCAAAAAGGTAAATAGCGAAGGTGCAAAGTGGGTAAACATAGGCAAGCCTTGTGGATTGATTTCCAACAGCTTACCCATTGCTAAGGGCAAATCAAGCGAGCTAAAACGGACAATTGTTACATGATCTTTTTAGTCGACAAAAGAGTCCGCAAATCGCTAGCTAGTAGTTTTTACGTTTTAGTCCTGTGGTGGCGAGTATTTTGGCTGAAATTTCTTCAATGGAATAGCGGGTGCTGTTTAAGAACGGAATTTTTTCTTTGCGATATAGGTTTTCTACTTCTCGCAATTCCATGCGGCACTGCTGCATAGAGGCGTAGCGGCTATTGGCTCGTCGCTCAGAGCGGATTTGATGCAAACGTTCTACCTCTATGGTTAAGCCGAATAATTTGTCTTTGTAGCGTTTCAGAGCCGGCGGCATTTTAAGTACATCGCCCATGTCTTCTTCGGTGAAAGGGTAGTTTGCCGCTTTGATCCCATACTGCAACGCTAAGTATAAACTGGTGGGCGTTTTACCCGAACGGGATACTCCCACCAGGATAATATCGGCTGCGTCATAATCCCGTAAATTCGACCCATCATCATTGGCAAGGGCGTAGTTGACCGCTTCGATTCTGATGTCGTAAGTCTTTTCGTGAATACTATGGGTACGATGTTTTTCTGGCTTCGATGGCACCCCTAATACGATTTCCAATGGGGCAACAAATTGGTCGAGAAAATTGTAGTTAATACCCACTGATTTGGCGATCACTTTACGCACATCTGTGTTTACTATGGTGTAAAACACAAGGGGGCGTTGACCATCATCTTGAAAACTTTCAGATATTTTTTTAACAACTTGTTGCGCATGTTCGATCGTTTCCACGAAGGGAATAGTGATATGTTCGAACTTTATCGTGAATAAAGACAGCAAAGCGTGGCCAAATACCTCCGAAGTTATCGCTGTGCCATCTGAAATATAGTAAGCCGTTCGCATAACATCTCCTTAACAATGTAGTAATATAATTACACAAATAAATTAAATTTTACTTTCTTCTATGCTGCATTCTAAAATCCCTCACGTAAAAAGCTAGGCGCTTGAGAAATATAATTTTTTTCGACGTTTTGTGAGCGGCATTTTGACTAACTATCTGGGGTTGTCATTGTTGGCAGCTTACACAATTGAGTTCATCTTGGAGACGAATTAAATGCAAGAAAATGTACTTTGGTATCAGCAATTGGGAATGGACGACGTGGGCGTCGTCGGTGGTAAAAATGCATCCCTTGGCGAAATGATTTCTAATCTTTCAAATGCTGGTGTACAGGTACCCGGTGGTTTTGCCACAACGGCATCAGCGTTTAACCTTTTCCTCGAACAAAGTGGCCTTGAGGCTCGTATCCACGTTTTACTCGACAGTTTAGATGTGGATGACATTCCTGCATTGGGCGAAGCAGGTAAAACGATCCGCCAGTGGATCATAGATACGCCATTTTTACCGGAACTTGAAGCCGACATCACCTCAGCTTTTAAAACATTGCAAGGGGATGCCGGAGACGAAGCTTCGTTTGCCGTTCGCTCATCCGCTACCGCAGAAGATATGCCAGATGCATCATTTGCTGGTCAACAAGAAACGTTTCTAAACGTAAAAGGTATTGATGCGGTGATGGTTGCCATCAAACACGTATATGCCTCTTTATTTAACGACCGTGCCATTTCTTATCGTGTACACCAAGGGTACGACCACAAAGGTGTGGCGTTATCTGCCGGTATTCAGCGCATGGTACGCAGTGACTGTGCTGCCTCAGGCGTTATGTTCACCATAGACACAGAGTCAGGTTTTGAAGATGTGGTATTTATCACTTCGTCTTACGGCTTGGGTGAAATGGTTGTGCAGGGTGCGGTTAACCCAGATGAATTTTATGTGCATAAACCAACTTTAGATAAAGGCTTTCCCGCGGTTGTACGTCGTAATTTAGGCAGTAAATTAACCAAGATGATTTACTCTGACGACTTGAATCACGGTAAACAAGTGGAAATCGTTGATATCGACAGAGCCGATAGCGTTGTGTTTTCACTGACCGACGATGAAGTACAAGAATTAGCCAAACAAGCGCAAATCATCGAGAAGCATTACAAACGTGCAATGGACATTGAGTGGGCCAAAGATGGTATTGACGGCAAGCTGTACATTGTTCAAGCGCGCCCAGAAACCGTGCGTAGTCGTGAAGATATTCAAGTTATCGAGCGTTTCCGCTTAAACGGTAAAGCCAACGTGGTCTGTGAAGGACGTTCAATCGGCCATAAAATTGGTGCAGGTGTGGCCAAGGTGCTGGGCTCTATCGAAGAGATGGATCAAATTCAAGCCGGTGATGTACTGGTAACTGACATGACGGACCCGGATTGGGAACCCATCATGAAGAAGGCGTCTGCGATTGTGACCAATCGTGGTGGCCGTACGTGTCACGCCGCTATCATCGCCCGTGAATTAGGTATTCCGGCAGTTGTCGGTTGTGGTAATGCCACTGACCTGATTAAAAACGGTGATAAAATCACAGTGTCCTGTGCTGAAGGCGATACTGGTTTTATCTACGGTGATGTGCTTGATTTTGATGTGGTGACCTCACGCATTGATTCTATGCCTGAAATCCCGATGAAAGTGATGATGAACGTGGGTAATCCCGATCGTGCTTTTGATTTCGCCCGTTTACCAAACCACGGTGTTGGCCTTGCCCGTCTAGAGTTCATTATCAATCGCATGATTGGTGTGCACCCTAAAGCTTTACTCAATTTTGACCAACAACCTGAAGAGCTCAAACAAGAAATCAACGCAATGATCGCCGGTTATGCGTCGCCTGTTGAGTTCTATATTGAAAAATTGGTTGAGGGTATCGCCACGATCGGCGCAGCGTTCGCACCGAAGAAAGTGATCGTGCGTATGTCTGATTTTAAATCAAACGAGTACTACAACTTAGTTGGTGGTTACCAATACGAGCCAGACGAAGAAAACCCTATGCTGGGCTTCCGTGGTGCGAGCCGTTATATTTCTGAAGACTTCCGTGATTGTTTTGCCCTTGAGTGTGAAGCCATTAAACGGGTACGTAACAAAATGGACTTGACCAATGTTGAGATCATGATCCCATTTGTGCGCACACTTGAAGAAGGTCGTAAGGTTATTGAGCTACTCGCTGAGCAAGGCCTAGTGCAAGGTGAGAATGGTTTACGTGTCATCATGATGTGTGAATTACCATCAAATGCTTTATTAGCCGATCAGTTCTTGGACATTTTCGACGGTTTCTCAATCGGTTCGAACGATTTAACCCAATTAACTCTGGGACTGGATCGCGATTCCGGCGTAATTGCCCACCTGTTTGATGAACGAGACCCAGCGGTAAAAGCGTTATTGGCAATGGCAATACAAGCTGCCAAGAAACGTGGGAAATACGTGGGTATCTGTGGCCAAGGGCCATCTGATCACGAAGACCTAGCTGCATGGTTAGTTGAGCAAGGTATCGACAGCGTATCGTTAAACCCAGATACCGTTGTTGAGACTTGGTTGTACTTAGGGGAAAAACACGCGAAGTAAATAACGCTAAAATACACTACTGACTAACAATAATAATAAAAATCAGTACCCTACAGGTAAAAAGGCTGTCATATGACAGCCTTTTTTATGGGGAATGATGGGACGTAACCAGCGCCTAAGTAAATGGGGCTAGCAATTACAAAACGCTAATCCCGTAATTTTCGATTGAGTAATATGCGGTCAAGTTTGGCTGATGAACGACTCATACTATTTTGGCAGCGTTTTAACCAAGTTCTTGCCATCGGTACATCAACACTGAGTATTAACAAGCCTGCTAGCACTAACAGCATTGAGCCTGGAATAATAAACAACACTATGCCTGCAAGCAGAAGCACAGCGCCGAATCCGATACGTAGTTTTTTCATTATTAGTACATTCCTTTATTCATCATTACTGTTTACGCCACAAAGCGGGATCTTGCAACAAAGTACTTGTTACCAGTTATAACCATTAAATGGGCAAAACGCTCGTTAGGATATTATTTTTAATAAAACCTAATTAATTCCTAACACGTATTAGATGTTCGAGGCGCTTGGGTTGTATAATACTGCGCAATTGTTAACCCGTGAGAATAAAGAACATTATGCCCCTGCATGAATTACCTGCCTTAGACGTTGAAACCGGCCCGCAATCCAATTATCAATCTTTTTTATCGGCCCTCAGGCGCAGTGAGTTTCGTGGGGACATTGAGTTTAGTTACGCCAGTCGGTTAGCAGTAGCAACTGACAACTCAATTTATCAGTCTCTTCCTCAAGCAGTGGTGTTACCGAAGTCGGTAGCTGACTTACAAATTATTGGTGAGCTTGCAAGTCAACATGATGATGTGACCTTTAGCGCCCGGGGCGGCGGTACAGGTACAAATGGTCAGTCTTTGACATCAGGTATTATTGTGGATGTGTCACGGCACATGAATCACATTCTTGAGATCAATCCGCAGGAACGCTGGGTAAAAGTGCAAGCTGGGGTGGTGAAAGATCAGCTAAATGATGCGCTGCGCCCTTATGGCTTATTTTTTGCGCCTGACTTATCTACCAGTAACCGCGCCACCATAGGGGGCATGATTAGCACTGACGCGTCTGGTCAAGGTTCATTAGTGTACGGTAAAACCAGTGATCATGTGTTGGGGCTGACGTCAGTTTTAGCCGACGGTACTTTGCTTGAAACTGCACCCATGAGCATGGAACAAGCTAAACAAGTCGCGGCTAATAACAGCACAACCGGGCGTTTAGTTAAACAAATCCTCGAAACGTGCGTGGACAAACGACAACAAATTTTAGCTAAATTTCCACGAATGAACCGCTTTTTAACTGGCTATGATTTAGAGCATGCGTTAAGCGATGATTTGTCTATGGTGGATGTGAGCCGGGTTATCGCTGGCTCTGAGGGCTCATTAGTTTTTGTGGCAGAAGCCAAATTAAACGTTACGCCGATTTCTAAACATAAAGCGTTAGTAAACATTAAATATGATTCATTTGAATCGGCTCTTCGCCATGCTCCGCATATGGTTGCAGCACAAGCAACATCAGTTGAAACCGTTGATAGCAATGTATTGAATCTAGCGAAACAAGACATTATCTGGCATCAGGTAAAAGACCTCATCACGGAAGTCGAAAATAAGGAAGTACTCGGCTTAAATATGGTGGAGTACAACGGCGACTCTGATGATGAATTACAAGACAAAATCACCCAGCTTTGCGCGAAATTAGATAGCGCATTGGCACAAAGTGATGAGGGTGTTATCGGTTATCAAATTACCTTTGATAACGCAGATATCGGCAAAATTTATGCGATGCGTAAAAAGTCGGTGGGTTTGCTGGGCAAAACTAAAGGCCGTAAAAAACCACTGGCCTTTGTTGAAGATACCGGTGTTCCACCTGAGAATCTTGCCGATTTCATTATGGAGTTCCGGGCGTTATTGGACGCCAGAAACCTGAATTATGGTATGTTTGGTCACGTGGATGCGGGGGTGTTACATGTGCGCCCAGCACTGGATATGTGCGATCCTGAACAAGAGCAAATGATCCCGGATATTTCTAATCAGGTATCGGCATTGGTGGCCAAATACGGCGGTTTGTTATGGGGCGAACACGGTAAAGGTTATCGTAGCGAATACGCCCCTGCGTTTTTTGGTGAAGAGCTTTATGCTGAGTTACGTAAAATCAAAAGCGCTTTTGATCCCCTGAATAAAATGAATCCCGGTAAGATCTGCACGCCCTATGAAAGCACCGCGTCGTTAGTGAGCGTCGCAGGGGTAAAACGCGGTGCATTTGATCGCCAAATTCCGGTTGCTGTGCGTGATGCCTTTGAACCGGCCATGAGTTGTAACGGCAATGGACTGTGTTTTAACTATGACACCACGTCAACCATGTGCCCGTCGAGCAAGATCACGTCAGATAGACGTCATAGTCCAAAAGGACGAGCGGGAGCGATGCGTGAATGGTTGCGCTTGTTGGCAAATAATAATGTTGACGTGAACGCGCTGGAGCTTAATGGCAAAAGTCAGCATTGGTTTAAAAGATTGAATAATTCTATGGGTAAGGCCCAATCGACGGATTTTTCACATGAAGTGTTAGAAGTGATGGACGGATGTTTGGCTTGTAAAGCATGTTCTAGCCAATGCCCGGTAAGTGTGGATGTACCGACTTTTCGTGCGCGTTTCTTATCGCTCTACTATCAGCGATATTTGCGCCCAGGTAAAGATTACCTAGTGGCCAATATTGAAGCCATGGCGCCATTGATGGCGAAGGCCCCGGATTTGGTGAACTTCTTTTTGAAACAAAACTGGATGAACAGCTTAATAAAAAAATCTGTGGGTTATGTGGATTCACCGCTATTGTCTTCACCGTCACTTAAAAAGCAGCTGGCGGGACATCAAGCGAGTCGCTTTGACTTGGGCACGTTGCAAGCACTAGGGGCAAAAGAGCGGGCTAAAAAAGTATTGATAGTACAGGACCCGTTTACCAGCTTTTATGAAGCAGATTTACTGAGTGATTTAGTTAAGCTGGTTGAATGTTTAGGTTATGAGCCCATTTTGTTGCCTTTTATGCCAAATGGGAAACCTCAGCACGTTAAGGGCTTTTTGAAAGAATTTGCCGCTACTGCTAAAGATAGCGCTGATTTTCTCAATAAAATCGTCCCCTTAGGAATACCCATGATTGGGGTCGACCCCTCTTTAGTGCTTTGTTACCGAGACGAATACCAAAAAACACTCGGCGCGTCCCGGGGGAGTTTTGAGGTGCAGTTGATTCATGAATGGCTTGCGAGCGTCGCGTTACCTGAAGTCGATCAACAAGATAAACGTGAGTATGCGTTTTTTGGACATTGTACCGAGAAAACGGCCTTGCCAGAAAGTGAGAAACATTGGCAGCAATTGTTTGAGCGTATGGGCATATCGCTTACACCTATTGCCGTTGGTTGTTGCGGCATGGCGGGCACCTTTGGCCATGAAGCGAGCCACCTTGAACAATCAAAAGGAATTTACGCCCTAAGCTGGGAGAAAGCGGTTGCTAAATTTGAGTCGTCTCAAATCCTAGCCACAGGCTACTCTTGTCGCAGCCAAGTCGCGCGTATTGAGGGTGATAAACCTAAACACCCATTACAGGCGATGCTGGCGCACTTGTCTTAAAATAAAAGAAGTACAATAAAGGGTAGGGAATACTGAGTGTTCACTGCCATTTTTTGTGCTGTTATTGCAACATTATGAAGTGAATTTACTTAAACCGAGCACTGACGTTAAAAATAACGCTTTGGGCCGCGAAAGTACGCATGGTTTGGCGAAGCGAGTGAGTCGTTTTCGGTTGCTGCGACTGGTCAGGCGATTACTTTGCTAAACTCTCTATTTCTTAGCTTCGTAATCTGTTGTTTAGAAATTCCTTCTAGGCCGATTATATGTTTTGGCTCAACAAACATGAGAAATGTTCTTTTGTCTCTTGTAACCCAGCCGTAGCAAATGAATGCTTTGTCTTCAGCGAAGTCCTGCTCTTTCTCAACAAAGCCGCCTGTAACTAAAGAAGCATTAGGATCGCTAAATGAGGTTGTAGTTATATGGATGAACCCAATCTCACTTTTAACCAGCACTCTGTCTGTGTGGCCCGCTGAATTAGTGCGATTCAATATGATTTCTGCGCTTTTCCCAAGTTTATTTAGGTGGTTCTTTACAAGTTCAGCTAGTGATTCTTTTCTTTCATGTACTGTGTTTCCAGTAATCATAAGTTCGTCCTTGTTGTCGTCTAACAATACTTTTATCGGGACAAATTTCGTGATTGCATCCGCATTTTATCATGGAATTGTTTCACCTTTTGTCATAAGTTATTTTTAACACAAGTAGTAACTTATTGTACAGATTGAATTTTTTCTTGTTCTACTTCTCTATCATCGGTGAATATGATGGAAGCCGAGGGGCATAATTAAACGAGCGCATCCCCAACATATGTCTTTAACTGGTACTCTAGCGGATCATGATCGATTAAGATTAAATTTACTGATTAACAACGTCATACCAAGGTCTTAATGCTCACTAGGTTACTCTGTGGCAGAGTAAGTTCGAGAATATATCAGGAGTCAAAATGGAAACCGCCTTACCCAATCGACCTGACTGGCAAGCAATACTCAAGTCAGGTAATCGCATTTTTGTTGGCTCTAATGCGGCCGTTCCTAATGCACTTATCGATGATTTAATTGCCAATAGTGGGGACCTGCACGACATTGAATTGGTGCATATTAATACGTTGTCAGAAAGCCGTTGGGTAGAGCCGCAATTCAATGATTTATTTAAAGTTAATACGTTATTTATTGGCGGCGAAAAAATTCGTCAAGCGGTAGCTGAGGGGCGAGTGGACTACACGCCGTGTTTTCTATCGGAAGTACCATCATTGTTTGAACAAGATATCTTGCCACTTGATGCGGCGTTAATTATGGTCAGCTTGCCTGATAAATACGGTTATTGCTCATTGGGTGTGGCGGTCGATGTAAATTTGGCTGCCGTTAAAAAAGCCAAATATGTGATTGCCCAAATAAACCCGCTAATGCCCCGTACCAGTGGGCAGACATTTATCCGCATTGATGATATTGCGGCATGCATAGAGGTTGAACAAGCCTTGCCTGAACTACCGTATTTCGAGCCAGATAAAATCACTGAACGCATAGGCCAATATGTCGCTATGTTAGTGGATGATGGTGCAACGTTGCAGCTCGGGGTGGGGAAAATTCCTAATGCGGTATTGTATTATTTGCAGAACCACCAAGACCTGGGCGTGCACAGTGAGTTAATTACGGACGGTATTATCGATTTGATTGCTAAAGGGGTGATCAACAACCGTAAAAAGACCTTTCATCCGGGCAAAACGGTGGCGAGTTTTTGTTTAGGCAGTAAGAAGCTTTATGATTTTGTGGATAATAACCCTCATGTTGAGTTTTATCCCAGCGATTACCTTAACTCGCCGGCGAATATTGCGCGAAATCATAAAATGGTCGCCATTAATAGCGCACTGGAAGTCGACCTAACAGGGCAGGTGGTCGCTGATTCAATTGGGCATCAGTTTTACAGTGGCATAGGCGGGCAAGTGGATTTTATTCGTGGTGCTGCTATGTCACTAGGCGGCAAGCCCATTATCGCTATGCCTTCTACGGCTAAAGGGGGCACTATTTCGCGTATTGTCCCTTTTATCTCCGAGGGAAGCGGGGTAGTGACAAGTCGTGGACACGTGCATTATGTGGTTACCGAGTTTGGTGTGGCTTCGCTTAAAGGGCGCAGTATTCGTGAGCGTGCCTTAGAATTAATTCGGGTGGCTCACCCTAAATTTCGTGAACAATTGCTTGCTAAGGTACGTGAGCATTATTGGGTGCCGCATTATCAAAAAAACTATCCCCGGGAAGTGCCTGAACTTGGGTCTTTGGGGTTCAAAACACTTAGAGTCGATAATCAGGCCTTCGACTTGCGGCCATTAAATCCGGCTGATGAACGTCGTTTGCAAGAGTTCTTTTACTCACATACCAAAGAAACTTTGTTTTACCGGTACAACCACTATCCGACCCAAATGACCCGAGAAAAGTCCTGTAATTTAGTCAGCGTTGATCAAAGTCATGACTTGGCCTTGTGCATTGTTAGGCAACAAGGCTCGGTTGCAGAAATTCAGGCGGTGGGGCGTTATTATTTGTATGCTGACAATCAAACCTGCGAAGCGGCTTTTGTTACCCGAGAATCGTTTCACGGTAAAGGCATGGCCAAACAACTACTGGCAGAAATGATCCTTATCGCCAAGCAGCGTGGTTTGAAAAAAATGCTGGCCATGGTCAGAGCCGATAATCGTAATATGCTTAGAGTCTTCGAAAGCGCTCATTTTGAACGCCAACCAACTGAAGAGCCTGGTGAAGTGAATTTAATCTTAAGTCTGGATAAGCAGCAATGAGTTTTGTTTTTATTAGTCACCCTAGTTGTGGTTTGCACGATGCAGGTGAGGATCACCCTGAGAGTCCCGATCGATTGCATGCTATTAATGATCAACTCATTGCCTCAAGGCTTGATTTTGTTATTGATAAACAGCAAGCAAGCAAAGCTACCAAAGCGCAATTATATTTAGCCCATGACAACGCATACGTGGATCATGTCTTTGCCAGTGCGCCAGAACAAGGAGTCGTAGAATTAGCGCCGGATACCCAAATGGCGCCGCGAAGTTTAGAGGCTGCCTTGTATGCTGCTGGCGCAAACGTAATGGCGGTCGATTTAGTCATGCAGGGTAAAGCCGATCAAGCGTTTTGTGCCGTGCGCCCACCGGGACACCATGCTGAATATGCCAAGTCTATGGGCTTTTGTTTTTTCAACAATGTTGCCGTGGCTGCCGCTTATGCTATGGCACAATATGGTCTCAAGCGCATAGCCATAATTGATTTTGATGTGCATCACGGTAACGGCACCGAAAACATTTTTTTTAACGATGACCGGGTGCTGTTTTGCTCGTCTTTTGAGTCGCCTTTTTTCCCCTATAATATGGGGCCGGGTAACGAACATATTTTAAACTTACCTTTACCCGCTGGCACCTATGGGGAGGAATTTATGCAAGCAATCAGTGAGCAATGGCTACCTAAAATAGATGCGTTTGCCCCCCAGTTAATTCTCATTTCTGCTGGATTTGATAGTCACTATGAAGATGATATGGGCCATTTCAATTTAGTCGAAACGGACTATCACTGTCTGACCGCTGAGCTTAAAAAACTGGCAGTTAAACATTGTAGTGGCCGAATGATATCCACTTTAGAAGGGGGTTATGTATTAAGTGCATTAGGCCGCAGTGTTACTGTGCATATTAAAGGAATGATGGAGTAATCAGTCACACATTTCTGCGATATTTCGCGCGCTATATTCTAAAAAATCAATTAATTGCCTGGCCAAGGATGGCCAAAACAGTACAAAGTTGACGATTAAATTAGGGCAAGTACTCGATTGAAAACGGTCCGGTCGTTTCTGAGACAATATATATTGTGAACAACAGGACCGTTACATCTTACCTATGGCTGGTCTTTTCTTTCGCCTATGGGTTTATCGTCACCTTTACAAATCGTGTCGTAACCGTCTCGGTAGTAGCGTAAATCTTCGCACGCTTCTTCGTAATGCTTTTTAGCTGTTAACGCTTGTTGCGGATATTGTTTATTGTTCATGGTTTTTCGCCATTCAGCGCATTGTTGCTCTTGGCGTTTAACTTCAAGAATATCTTCACAGGGTTTTTGGTGATTGGCGCATCCTGAAAGGGCGGTAACGATTAGTGTGCTGACGATAAGTAACTGAATTTTCATGCTACCTCTACATATTTACCGAGATCACTTTTAAGTGATTCGAATTTTTGTTGGTGAGATTCAAGCATAACCATATTTTTCAAATGTCGATACATCTGTTTTAACGTATTGACCGCGCGAGTTTCTGGTTTTTTCATCTGAGCAATGAGTTTTAAATTACACTGCAGGATATTCAACGCAATCCCCGTATTAACGGGGGCCACTTTTTGTGCTGCCATAAAGGCGTTATAGGCTTCTTGAAAACGCCCACTGTTATAGTGCTCTATACCCTGTTTATTGAAATTTTGATAGTGATGCTTACGTTCAGCTGTTTTTTCGACACTGGTTTTCAGTGCAAAAAGGGCACTTTCGTCCAGCCTTTTTCCACTGTTGAGCAAGGTTTGGCTAAGCCGTTCAGCATCATCGTACTCACCTAAATCCAGCATCACTTTTATTGAGTCGGGTGCAAACGCAGTGGGATATTTCTCGAAGCGTATTGCTATCTGGCGCTGACATTCACTCAAGGTGCGCTTGGCTTCTAATAAGCGCCCGTCTAGATAACTGATACGGGCAGTCAAAATATTCTCGTATATACCATAATCAAAATCTTCATCAATTCGCGCTAGGGCTTCGTCATGACGGTAGCGTGCTATGGCCGTGAGCATTTCGTGCTGATATTTACTGCGTATTTGCTTATCGTCACAGTTTTCCGCTGCATCTAAAATACTGCGAAAATAATTACATAAATGTGAGATGTCTCTATGAATAGATTTTTTCGATTGCTCCCACACATCTAAACTGCGCTGCTTAACCATCTCGTAATTATGATTTTGCCTGGCTATTTTACAAGCTGCCAATTGACGCTCTACCGAGTAAGGTGCTAAGTCAATTGCCCGTTCAATTGCAACCTGGGCATTGACGTAATCATGTTGCAATAAATAGCTCTGGGCTAATATATCTTGGGCTTCAAAAAGCAGTGGGTTACGAGAGGTGACATCTTGCGCCAAGGCAATGGCATTATCGTATTGCGTAAGGTACATTTCGGTTTTCGCAAGGGCAAGGCTCACCCAAGGCTGTGGTTTTTGTTTTAGCAGTGGGGTTAACATGTGTTTGGCTTGTGAATACTCGCCGGCTTTCCAGTACAACTCGGCCAATAGACGACAACAGGTTTTTGCATAACGGGTTCCAGACAGGATCAAACGTCTACAGGCACTTATGGCTGCGGGGATATCATTTTTTTGCATTGCGGCATAAATTGCACACAAGGCAACACGCTTTTGGTGTGCTTTGGATAAACGTAGATTTAACTGAGCTTGGGAAAAGGGTTTGATCAGGTAGTCATCGGGTTGTTGTTCAACACTACCAAAGACTACCGGACGTTCTGAATCGGCACTGACTACTGCGAATACAGTCTCGGGCTTGACCAGATTTTTTTGTCTGGCTTCTTCAAGGAATTGAAAGCCATTTTTTTTGCCGGAACCTAAATGTAGGTCGCAAATAATGAAATCGAATTTTTCTTTCTTGCAGGCCGCTAGGGCTGAATCTGCATTTTGCACCGCCACTACCGATTGTGCACCCATGTTATTCACCACACCGCGTAACAACGTCAGAAAAGGCCGTTGGTCGTCGACTATCAATACGCGTTTGTCTGAATAATTCATTATGTCATCTACCTTTAGTGTCCGTTACATAAGGTGTTTGTGGTGTGTGGTCTGATGATGTTACATCGAACACGACATTAATGGGTAAATATTTTCTCGTTTAGTGAGTGTGTAATCTACATGGATTTAACTGAATTTGGTTATGGTATTTCATCCTTAAGTATAAGAAGTATGGGGATGGTCGCTTTATTGTTTTCAGCAAATGGCAGCCAAGAACAAGAATTGTGATAATCTATCTTGAGGGTAATTATGTTGAACATATTTCAATTTTTAATGACAGATTCATTGGAAAAATCCAATGATAAGAGAAGGTTAGGTGTTTGATTTTTGTATAGTGGGCGGCGGAATGGTTGGCGCAGCAACCGCCTTAGGTTTAGCACAAAAAGGGTTCTCGATTGCATTGGTAGAAGAGTACATGCCCAAGCCATTTGATTCGGCTGATGGGCCTGATATGCGTGTTTCGGCCATCAGTGTGACATCGCAAGCCTTACTCGAATCGTTAGGTGCTTGGCAATATATCGAAGACATGCGCACTTGTAGCTACCGTCGTCTGTCTGTTTGGGAGCGTCCGCAGTGTCGTACCGATTTTGTCAGCGACGATATCAATGCCCCGCGCCTGGGTTACATTATTGAAAACCGTGTTCTACAGTTGGGCTTACACCAAGCATTGGCGCATTTTGCAAACGTCACATGGTTTAGTGACAGCCCAGTACAGAAAATCATTACTGGCGCCGCACCCGAAGTTCATTTAACCGATAAGCAGCAGCTTCATTGTCGCTGGTTGATCGGTGCCGATGGTTTACATTCACAGGTTCGAGATGCAGCTTGCATTGGTACCCAGGGATGGCAATATCGTCAGCAGGCATTTGCTATTCAAATCGAGACCCGCGCTCAGCAACAAGATATTACCTGGCAACAATTCACGCCAACTGGCCCAGTTGCGTTTTTACCCATGTACCAACAGTATGCATCTTTGGTGTGGTACAACAGCACGGCCAATATTAATCGCTTGAAAGCGTTATCACCCATTGCATTAAAGCAAGAAATCATACGTTGTTTTCCAGACGAGCTGGTGGACTTTGATGTGCTTAAAACCGCCCATTTTTCGCTGATGAGAATGCACGCCAAGCAATATGTTAAAGAACGGGTTGTATTGATTGGTGATGCAGCTCATGCCATTAACCCCTTAGCCGGGCAAGGGGTTAATCTGGGCTTCAAAGATGTGTCGGCTTTGTTAGCGTGCGTGACAGATGAACTGCCAAAAACTGACGATTTTCTTCGTTATGAATCGAAAAGACGCAAAGATAATTTGCTGATGATGACAGCGATGGATGCAATCTACGGCACATTTAAGCAAACTAACCCGGTCATAAAAACATTACGTAACCTTGGTTTTACGTTGGCCAACAACGGAGGCGTCGTTAAGCATCAAGTCATGAAATACGCCATGGGGTTAAACTAATCATCTGACTATTTTATCCGCTGTTATAAAAAGAAGTACGCACATATTTGGTAATCACCTTAGGAGAACAATAATGATAAAACATCTGCTGGTTCCATTCGCTTTGAGCGCCTTTGTTAGTGCGTGCTCTGTGCAGCAAGAAAAAAGTGTCAACAACGCGCAAAGTGCAACGCAGACTGAGCATGCCCAAAACCTGATGACCGTTGAGGGAAAACAAGCCGCTTTGCAGGCACTCGTCAATCAATATACCGTGCAATTCATGCATTACGAACCGCTTCTTGCCACAGCCATAGGTGTACCCGAATCAATTGCTGGCAAAGGCTATAACACGCGCTTTACTGATTTTTCGCCTGAGGGAATGCGTAAGCTGCAGGAGGACATGAATACCGGCTCTCAGGCGGTGGCTAAAATAAACGATGATGGTTTCTCGAATGATGAAAAACGTCACCAACAAATAGTGACTGATATTTTACGTTATTACGCCGGTTTTTCTGAGTTTAATGGTGGTTACATAGACACATGGGCGGGGCATTTACCCTATATTATTAATCAATTAGCGGGCCCGCTAATTGATGTGCCTAAGGTCATGCAGGTTCAGCAACCTGTTGCCAATCTAGCTCAAGCAAAAGAATATATTGAGCGTTTACAGCATTTTGATTTTTTAGTAGCTGGGGTACTGGAAAAATTTCAAGCCGATAGAATTAATGGTGTGCAACTGCCGCAAAAGCTATACCCACAAACCTTGGCCTATTTCGAAAACTTTCTTGCAAGTCCAGTGGCTGAGCATGCTTTGGTGACGTCGTTTGAGAGCAGACTTGCTACGTCAGATATTGGCCAAGAGCAGCAAGATGACTTGGTTGAACAAGCTAAAAAAGCGCTGACAAATGTGGTGTATCCTGCCTACCAAACGGTGAAAGACACCTTACTTGCAACCCAAGCACATGCCCCTAAGGGCGATGGCATTTGGGCTCAGCCTAATGGCGCTGCCATGTATTTGCACGAGGTACGCTATTTAGGTGACTCGAACATGACGCCGGATGATATTCATCAGTTGGGCCTAGATGAAGTGGCGCGTATAAGCCAAGAAATGGACATCATTTTACGGGCACAAGGATATACAGACGGTAACGTGGGCGAGCGCATGGTAAAGCTAGCCGAGCAGCCAGAGTTTCTTTACCAAGATAGCGACGAAGGACGTAGCCGTTTGTTAGAGGATTTAAACGGACAAATTTCAGCAATAATGGCCAAAACCGACGGTTACTACGGTACATTGCCGACCCAAAAGGTAGAGGTTAAGCGCATTCCTAAAGTGACAGAAGCGGGGGAGGCGGGTGGCTATTATTCTTCCCCCTCATTGGATGGGGAGCGCCCAGGTATATTCTGGATCAACTTGCGAGATATGTCTGCGGTACCCAGCTTTGCGTTAAAAACACTGACCTACCACGAGGCAGTGCCGGGCCATCACTTTCAGATTGCCCTTAACATGGCGCAACAAGACATAGGGCTGTTAAGACAAAATGCGCCTTTTAATGCGTATGTTGAAGGTTGGGCGCTGTATTCTGAGCTCGTCGCCAAGGAAATGGGCATGTATCAAGACGATCCGTTTGGTGACTTAGGACGTTTGCAGGCTGAATTATACCGAGCGGTGCGCTTAGTGGTTGATACTGGCTTGCATCGTAAACAGTGGACCCGGGAAAAAGCCATTGAGTACTTCCATCAAACCACAGGCACAGGCATGACAGACGTGATTGCTGAAGTCGAACGGTACATGGCATTACCTGGCCAAGCCTTAGGATATAAACTGGGCATGTTGCAGTTTGTTGAGCTGCGTCATTTGGCCGAGCGTGAATTAGGCAGTGAATTTGATTTGAAGCGTTTTCATGATCTCTTGCTTTTACCCGGTGCTCGCCCCATGTCTGTAGTGAGAAGCGACGTAAAACGCTGGATCAACAATAACGGGATTTAAAGCATGTCTGAATGTCCACGTTTGATTATTAACATTGAAGGGAGGCTCCTTTGACGGTTTTAATTATTTTAGGCGTACTATTGGTTGCCTTATTGGTGGTGGTACCTTTGCTTGAGCGTTCAAGTTTTAGAATATCCGCTGAACAAACGTCAAAAATGAGCCGCTGGATATTACCTCTATTAGTGGTAATGGTAGTGGTACAACTGATTATGCATTTCACTTCGAATTGATCGAGCTTGGCTAGTGTCACTAGCTAAGCAGTTTGACCCTTGATTTGCTTTACCTAAACGGAAAAACTATGACATCAAAAATACTGTTTTTAGCGGGAAGTGCGCGCAAAGACTCGTTGAATAAAAAACTAGCCAAAGTGGCCTATGAACTCGCAGTAGAGCAGGGAGCAGATGCGACATTTGTTGATCTGAAAGATTATCCGATGCCGCTTTATGACGGCGACGATGAGAGTGCAACCGGCTTACCTGAAAATGCCGTCAAACTCAAAGAGCTGTTTATTGCGCACTCAGGGTTATTTATTGCTTCGCCTGAATATAACAGCTCGTTCTCCGCCTTGCTTAAAAACACCTTAGATTGGATATCTCGCCCACATTCTGACAAAGAACGTCCGCTATCTGCTTTTCGCGATAAAGTCGCTGCATTGGCGTCTACATCCCCTGGTGCGCTAGGTGGTTTGCGAGGCTTAGTACCGCTTCGAATGATGCTGGGTAATATTCAGGTGATGGTGGTGCCAGAACAAATTGCTATTGGCGCAGGAATGTCCGCGTTCGATGAAGAGGGTAAATTGACTGATGAGAAACAAAGCAGGGCATTAGGCTTAGTCGTTGCACGACTGATATCTGAAACGTCAAACTAACCTTAGCCAGCTTTAATAAACATAAAAAGACCCCCAGTAATTGATATGTTCAACTATTGGGGGTCACTTCAGATGAGAGTCAGCGGCTTTTTGTATTTAGCTCAGAGCAATTAAGCGCTATTTGCTTTGATCCCAAATGCCTTTTTCGCTTTGGCCTTGAATTTCGCAGTCACCTGTTTGGTATTCAATAGTTTTACCGCTTTTATGTTTGGCAAAATAATCTTTTGAAATAGCCACTATGGTGGGCGTTAACATGACGATGGCAATGATGTTAATAACTGTCATTAGGCCCAATGCCATATCGGCCGCCGCCCACACCTCTGGCAGGGCAGCCATTGAACCCCACAAAATCATGGCTAGATAGCCGGTGGTGTAACAGGCGCGTCCAAGTTTGTTATCTAGCTTGAACATGTGCAGGTTACTCTCGCCATAAGCGTAATTGGCCACCACAGACGTAAAGGCAAACAAGCTGATCGCCGCTGCAACAAATTCAGTACCACCGCCACCTAAATGGCTGCTCATGGCATTCTGGGTCAAACGAATGCCTTCCATTTGATCACTTGATGAACCGCCAGCCAGAAGAATGACAAACGCAGTACAAGTACATAAAATCATAGTGTCGATAAACACCCCAAGCATCTGTACATAACCTTGGGAAACTGGATGATTAGGATTCGGTGTGGCACTCGCCGCAGCATGGGGTACACTGCCTGAACCGGCTTCATTTGAATATAAACCACGTTGCACGCCGTTCTTAAAGGCCGCGCCTATAGCGCCTGCTCCGGCTTCTTGCAGCCCAAATGCAGATTTGAAAATATCCGCCAGCATAGCCGGTACTAGATCGATGTTCATAAAGGTGACGAACAAGGTCACAGCAATATAGCCAACAGCCATAAAGGGCACGACCCACTCGGCAAAACGCGCAATGGCGCGCAGTCCGCCGACCACAATTAATGCGGCTAAAGCAATAATCACCAATCCTGAATGCAGGGTAGGGATATCGTATGCGAAATTAAGGGCGTCAGTGATGGTATTGGCTTGCACGGCGCTGAAGATAAAACCATAACCCAGAAACAGAAACAGGGCGAAGGTAATGGCTAACCAGCGATTATTCAGCCCCTGTTGTATGTAATAGGCTGGGCCACCTCGATATTCACCGTTATCGTCACGTACTTTGTAAAGCTGACCTAATACACTCTCGGCAAACCCCGTGGCCATACCCAATAAGGCGATAACCCACATCCAGAAAACAGCTCCCGAGCCACCTAAAGAGATAGCAACGGCGACACCCGCTAGGTTACCGGTACCAACCCGGGCAGATAAACTGGTGCACAAAGCTTGAAACGAACTGATACCTGATTTATCACTTTTGTTGCTACCCTTCATTACACCAAACATGTGGGTAAAATGGCGTATTTGGATGAAATTGAGTTTATAGCTAAACCAGAATCCGGCGATGATGAGAAGGTATATCAGTACCTGACCTTCCCCCCACAAAATATTATTAATAAAACTGACGATTTCGGAAATCAATGGGCGACCCATAATTTATATGATTATTAATTTAAGTGTGCCGCTTAATGAGGGGTCTGTCTAGGTTGAAGCTAAGAGAATCAAGGATTTAGCAATGATTAAATGCTACAACGAAAAAAGCCAGACTATTGTCTGGCTTTTTAAGCATATAGGTGTGAAATACATCACTAAAT
>TARA_R110000751_G_scaffold68667_6_pt1 | contig 21572 bp, 7 predicted proteins | sample TARA_R110000751 | Tara Oceans TARA_R110000751 (sample SAMEA4398001) | marine metagenome | biome: Polar Biome; feature: [MES] marine water layer (ENVO:01000295) within the mesopelagic zone...; material: water (ENVO:00002006), including particulate matter (ENVO:01000060) such as...... | reverse complement strand
GGCCATCGGCGCGGCGGGGTCGGTCAGGTCGTGATAGACCGCGCCGTAGGGGCCCAGCGCCTCGCGCGCGAAGCGCTGGGTGGCCTGCAGCAGCTCGGTCCCCTGCAGCTTGAGGATCGAGGGCGTGGGCAGGCCGGGCGCGCCGCGGCCGTCAAGCTCCAGCTCCACGCCCACGCGCAGGGCCGCGAGGTCCATCTCCAGCTCCGCCAGCCGGGCGCGGCGCAGGGGGTCGGCGATCAGGGGGCGCCCGTCGGGGGCGGGGGTCTCCAGCACCGCGCGCAGGCGGGCGATCTCACGCGCGTTGCGCGGGGCCTCGGCGGTGCGCACGCGCTCTCCGGCCAGCAGGCGCTTGGCGCAGGTCCAGCCCTGGCCCTCCTCGCCCAGCCGGTCCTCGACCGGCACGCGGACATTGTCGAAGAACACCTCGCACAGCGATTGGCCGCCGTCGATCAGCGGGATCGGGCGCACGGTCACGCCGGGAAGATCCAGCGGGAACAACAGCATGGTGATGCCCTGCTGGGGCCGACCCTCGGTCGAGGTGCGCACCAGGCAGAAGATCCGGTCGCAGTAATAGGCGTCCGAGGTCCAGATCTTCTGCCCGTTCACGACGTAGTGGTCGCCCTCGCGCGCCGCCCGCGTGGACAGCGAGGCGAGGTCGGAGCCCGAGCCCGGCTCGGAGAACCCCTGCGCCCACAGTTCGCGCCCTTCGCGGATGGCGGGCAGGTACTTCGCCTTCTGCGCCTGCGTCCCGAACTCGGCGATCAGGGGGCCGGCGAGGTCCACGGTCTGGATGTGCAGCGAGGGCGCGCCGGCGCGAAAGCTCTCCTCCTCCAGCACCAGCAGCTGGCGGGCGGTCCAGCCGGCGCCGCCGTGTTCCTTCGGCCAGCCGGGGGCCGACCAGCCGCGCCGCGCCAGGATTCGGGCCCAGCCGAGATAGTCCTCGCGCCCCGGATGCACCGCCGTGCGGTTCCGCGCCGCCATCTCGGGGGGCATGTTCTGCGCGATGAAGCGCGCGACCTCGTCGCGGAACGTCTCCGCCGCGGCGGCGGGCGCCGGCTGGGCCATGGGTCGTCTCCTCCTGTGGGTGCGGGGCGCGTCGAGGCGTCCCGTCGGGATCTTGCGCCGGCCCGTCGCGCGGGCCGACGAGGTGTCGCGCGGCGCTCAGGCCGCGGCGGCGGTGCGGCGGGCGAACTCCACCACCTGGGCGCCGACGAGGCGCAGCTGGCCCTCGATCTCGGGGTCGGTGCAGCGGCCGTCCTCGTCGAACAGGCCTTTGCGGCCCTGCACGCAGGCGCCGTAGGGGGTGGGCCAGCCGCGCAGCGAGTGCACGATCGAGCGCAGCGCCACCATCGTCGTGGCCCCGGCCTGGCCGCCGTAGGCGGTGGCCACCAGCCCCACCGCGACGCCGTCGATGTAGGGGCGGGGATCGGAGGCCGTCTCCTGCAGGTGATCGAGCGCGTTCTTCACCAGCCCGGAGACCGAGCCGTGATAGGCGGGGCTGGCGATCACCAGCCCGTCGGCCCCGCGCACCGCCTCGACCAGGGCCTGCGCCTGCGCGCAGGCCTCGCCCGCTCCGTAGTGGGGCAGGGCCGAGAGCCAGGCGCCGTCGACCATCCGCACCTCGCCGCCGGCGTCCGCGGCGCCCTGAAGGGTGATGCGCAGCGCCTTCTCGGTGCTCGATCCCGGCTGCGTGGCGCCGCCGATGCCGAGGATTCGGGTCATGTCGCAGGTCTCCGCGTGGTTGGGGTCAGGACAAGGACGGCGCGCCGCGGCCTTCGGGACAGGGAGGTCCCCCGAACGCGGCGCGCCGATCCCCGGATGCGACGCTCAGAGCCCGTAGCTCGTCGCGTCGATCCGGGAATGCAGTTCGCGCCAGTAGACATCGGCCAGCGCCTGCTGGTCGTCGACGCCCTCCACCAGGGGGATCCAGCGCTCCATCAGCTCGCCCAGGCGGGCCACGACCGCCTCGCCGTCCGCGTAGCCGAAACGCTCGGCGTAGCTGGCAACGATCGCGTCGAGGTCCTGGCGCAGGTAGGCGCGCGAGGCTTCGGTCAGGGCGGGCGTGTCGTCATGCACCGCGATGCCCTGGTCCTTCGCGGCGGCGAGGCTCGCCTCGGCCTCCTGCTGATAGCGCGAGAACAGCCCCGCCGAGATGTCCGCGGCCCCGCGCAGCACGGCCGCGCGCCCGGCCTCGTCCAGCCCGCGCCAGGCGTCGAGGTTCATCGAGGCCGCGGCTGCCATGAACACGCCCCCCGGGACGGTGGTGGTGACGTCGGTGGCGACCTCGGCGAGGCCAAAGCCCTTCAGCTCGGCGGCCGACATCGAGGTGCAGTCGACCACGCCCTGGCTCAAGGCCTCGAACACCTCGTTGCCGGGGATCGAGACGGCGGTGGCCCCCAGGCCCGAGACCCAGCGCGACCAGAAGGCGCCGCCCGCGCGGATCCGCAGACCCGACAGGTCTTCCTGCGTCGCGACCGGCCTGGTGCAGATCAGCGTGTTGCGGGTGCCCGAACTGGCGGCCAGGAAGATCTGGTTCTGGGCCGCGAATTCCTCGCGGCAGGTGTCGCACTCGGTCAGGATGTATTCCGACATCGCCCCGATCAGCGCCTTGGAGCCGGTCAGCGGATCGGGCGCGTCCAGCTCGCCCAGCGCCACCAGCTCCATCACGAAGTTGGTGCGCGGCAGCTCCGAGAGGAAATAGGGCGTGGCGATCAGGGTCAGGTCGCCGATGCCGTCGCGCACGCCCGAGAGCGCCTCGGCGAAGCTGAGCAGGTTCATCGGATAGACCTTGGCCTCGAGCGCGCCGTCGGTGCGCGCGGAGAGGTCCTGGGCGAAGGCCTGGTAGGTGAGGTCGCCGGCGCTGCCGGGCGGGTAGCCCACGGCGACCTTCAGGGTTTCGGACATCGCGGGGCTCGCCGCGGTCAGGACGGCGCCAAGCGTCGCGGCGCACAGGGACAGGCGGTTCAGGGACAGGCGGTTCATGGGGTCGTCTCCTCCGTTGGACCGGGCGCTTCTGGTCGCCCTTTGGCCTTGTCGTCGCGCCGCCCCGGTCGGGGGCGGCGCGCAGGGGTCACAGACCGTAGGCCGCGGGATCCACGCGCGAGTGAACCTCGCGCCACAGGACCTCGGACATCTCCTCCGCGCCGGTCACGTTCTCGACCAGCGGGACCCAGCGGTCGAACAGCTCGGTCAGGCGGGCGTAGATCTCGGGCGCGGTCTCGACGCCGCGGTTGTCGCGGTAGTTCTCGACGATCGCCTGAAGGTCGGACTGCAGGTAGGCCTCGGACTTCGCCACCAGCTCGGGATCCGCGGCGCGGATCTCTCCGCCGTAGGACAGCGCCTTCTTCACCCCCGACTTGTCGCCCTCGCGGAAGCTCCAGTAGAGCTCGGCCGAAAGGTCGGCGGCCGCGTGCAGCATCGCCTTGCGCTGGGCGTCGTCGAGGCCGCGCCAGGCGTCGAGGTTGACGTTGGCGAGGTCGGAGTAGGAGCCCCCGCCGGGGAACGAGGTGTTGATGAAGGGCGCCACCTCGGCCAGTCCGAATTCCTCCAGCGCGTAGGGCGCATTGGTGGTGCACTCCAGCACGCCCTGGCTCAGCGCCTCGAACTCCTCGTTGCCGCTCATGGTCACCGGGGTGGCGCCCATCGCCTTCACCCAGCGCGCGTAGAACGAGCCGCCGGCCCGGATGCGCACGCCCTCGAGCTGCTCGGCGGTATAGACCGGCTTCGCGCACAGCAGGTTGTAGCGCGACGAGGTGCCCGCGTTCAGCGCCACCTGGTTGTGGGCCGCCGCCTCGGACCAGCAGGCCTCGCACTCGAGCAGCATGTACTCGTTGATCGCGCCGATCAGCGCCATCGCGCCGACGTCCTTGTCCTCGGCGCGCACCTCGCCGAGGCCGACCAGCTCATGCAGCAAGTTGGTCACTGGCAGTTCGGAGGGGAAATAGGGGCTCGGCACCAGCGCCACGTCCGCGATCCCGTCGCGCAGGCCCGGCAGGCTTTCCTTGAAGCTCAACAGGTTGAGCGGATAGACCTTGCCGGTCAGCGTGCCGTCGGAATACTCGTCGAGATGCTGGACGAAGTTCTGGTAGAGCGTGTCGCCCCGCCCCCCCGGCGGGAAGCCGATGGCGACGCGCAGCGTGTCGGCGGCGAGGGCGGGCAGCGCGACAAGGGTCAGCGCCCCCGCAAGCGCGAGCCGGAGCCCAGGCGATCGGGTCTTGAGCATGGTGGTTTCCTCCCGGTTGACGGACGGAGCGTCGCCCCGTCCCGATTGTTCGCTTCGGCCTGTCGCGCGGCCCGCGTCTGCGGCGGGCTCTGTGGCGTGCGACAGGCGTATGGCGGACGGCGACCCGGCCGGGCCGCCGCCCGTCTCAGTCGACGGGACGGCGCGCGACGATGCTCAGGCCGTATCCCTCGATCGCGGCGGGCTTGACCTCCGAGGAGGTCAGCAGCTCCAGCCGCCGGGCGCCCAGTTCCCGCAGGATCTGCGCGCCGACGCCGTAGTCCCGCAGCGCCTCGCTGCGGGCGGCCTCCTCGCCCAGGCCCCGGATCCGGTCCGAGATCCAGGTCGGGCTCGAGGCGTGGACGAAGACCAGCGCCGCGGGCCCGTCGTGCTTCGCGATGGCCCGCATGGCGCGGCCGACATAGTCCTCGCGCGCCTCCGCGTGGCCCAGCAGGTCCGCGGCGAGGTCGATCTGGTGCATTCGCGCCAGCACCGGACGCTCTGGGTCCTCGCCCACGGGGCCTCGGGTCAGCGCGACATGCTCGGATCCGTCGAGCCGGTGGCGGAACACATGCAGGGTGAAGTCGTCGCCGTGGCGCGAGGGAAAGGGGGCGCGGTGCACCCGCTCGAGGTGCCGCTCGGTCCGGCGGCGGAAGGCGATCAGGTCGGCGATGGCGCCGATCTTGAGCCCGTGCTGCTCGGCAAAGACGCGCAGCTGGGGCAGCCGCGCCATCGAGCCGTCCTCGTTCATGATCTCGCAGATCACCCCGGCGGGGGGGCGGCCGGCGAGGCGCGCGATGTCGACCGCCGCCTCGGTGTGGCCGGCGCGGACCAGCACGCCGCCGTCGCGGGCGATCAGCGGAAACACGTGGCCGGGCGAGGCGAGGTCGGTGGCCCGCGCCCCCGGCGCGATGGCCGCGGCGATCGTGCGCGCGCGGTCGGCGGCCGAGATGCCGGTGGTCACCCCCTCGCGCGCCTCGATCGAGACGGTGAAGGCGGTCTCCCGCCCCGCCCGGTTGGTCTGGGGCTGCGGCGCGAGGCGCAGCGTCTCGACCCGCCCGCGGTCAAGCGCGAGGCAGATCAGGCCGCGGGCATGCAGCGCCATGAAGGTGATCGCGCCCGCATCCGCGGCGTCGGCCGGGATCACCACGTCGCCCTCGTTCTCGCGGTCCTCGGCGTCGACCAGGATGAAGGGCCTGCCGGCCCGCGCCTCTGCGATGATCGCCTCGATGGGGCTGAGGCCGGAGGCTTCCACCTGTTGCGTGCGGACGGCAAGCGTCATGATGCAAGTCCTTCTCGAACGAAAGCCAATCCCGTCCCCGAAACGCCAAGTCGTTCACGGGATCTTGTCTGTTCTGGTTTTTCACTTTTCATGGAGACTGGCGGATTTTTTCTAGGCCGCGGATTGAGCCGCCCCCAGAGATCGGCCACACTGCCCCCGATCCGATTCACAACCCGGGAGCGTCCGTGACCCGAACGCGCAGACTGTCGAAGGCCGACTGGTTCCAGGAAGGGCAGCGCCTGCTGATCGAGCAGGGGATCGCGGGCATGCGGCTGGCCAAGCTCGCCAAGCGGCTGCACATCTCGACCGGCAGCTTCTACCATCACTTCACGGACATGGACGATTACCTCGGGCAGCTGGCCGACTTCTACTCGTCCGACCAGGTCAGTCGGCTGGCGGACGAGGTGGCGCGCAAGGTCGACGATCCGGTCGACCAGATCCGACTGCTGGCGGCCCGCAGCGTCGCCTCGGGGCTGTTCGACCTCGACCGGGCGATGCGCGTCTGGGCGACCTCCGACCCGCGGGCCGCCAAGTCGCTGCACGACGCCGAGAGCGTGGTGGTCGAGTTCGTCGGCGCGGCCTTCGCGCGGATGGGCTTCGCGCCGGCCGAGGCGCGGCTGCGCTCCCAGATCCTGCTGGCCGCGAACCTCGCGCATCTCGTCACGCTGGAAGACGGCGACAAGACCGGGTTTCGCGGCCGGGTGCTGGACCTTTTGACCGCCCAGGCGCCGGCGCGCTGACCGGCCGGGAGGCGTCGCGCGGGACAACGCCCTGAGGGGCGGCGCGGCCCGGCCGAGGCGGGCGAGGGTTAGGATCGAAGTCACCGACGTGTCTCCGCAACAGGGCGCCGCCGGGCCGCCGGCGCGCCGGCGGCCGCGCGGTCGCGGACCAGGAGGGCGGGAGCGCCCGGGGCGACGGGCCGGCGCGCCGCGAGGAGCGGTCGCCGGCCTGACGCCTCAGTCGACTCAGTCGGCTCCGGCGGCCTCGAGCGCCGCGTTGCGCGCGCCCTCGATGTCGAACAGCCGGTTCATCATGAACCGCTGCGCGGCCAGGCCGCCGCCCGCCTGCAGGGTGGTCACGAACCACCAGCCGCCATAGGCGTCCGCGGTCAGGTCGCGGATCAGGTTGTTGACCCGCATCCGCTTCTCGATGTCGACGTCGTCGCGGGTGTGGAGGTACTTGCGGATGTATTCGCCCGCCTCGGGGTGGCGAAGATCGGCCTCCATCGGCTGGGTCAGCACCAGGCCGCCGCCGACGTCATGCAGATGCTTCATCATCTCGTGGAAGTTCGAGGCGAGGTAGTATTTGACCGCGTTGATCCCGAGGTTGTTGGGATAGACCATCCCCGTCTCGGTGCTTTCGTAGTGCCGGCAGGCGCTGTCGAGGCCCATCCGGATCATCTCGTAGTAGCAGATCAGCTCCGACAGCGCGGTCTGCACGGCCGGGGTCTTCTCCTTGCCCTGCATCTCGGCGACCAGATGCGCGAGGCCGACATACAGTTCGCCATTGCGCACCGCCTCGACCACGCCGCCGGCGCGCTCCCACAACCCCAGCGACTGGGCGAGACGGGAGGCGAGCTTCACCTCGCCCGCCAGGAAGATGCGGTCGTTGGGGATGAACACGTCGTCGAAGATCACGAAGCCTTCGGGCATCGAGTGATGGGCCGAGGCGGGATAGTCGAAGGCGTTCAGCTCGGCCGGGGCGAAGCTGCGGTTGATGATCTTCACGCCCGGCGCGTTGACCGGGATCGAGAACGAGACGGCGTAGTCCTCCTCGCCCTCGCGCATGCCCTTGGTGGGCATCACCACCAGTTCGTGCACCAGCGAGGCGGCGGTGATGTGCAGCTTGGCGCCGCGCACGACGATGCCGTCGTCGCGACGCTCGACGATGCGCACGAACAGGTCAGGATCGTCCTGCTCATGGGCGCGGCGGGTGCGGTCGCCCTTGGGGTCGGTGATCACCTCGGCCCCGCGCAGGTCGTTGTCGCGGCAGTGGCGGTAGATGCGCTCGATGTTCTCGGCGTATTCCGGCTTTACCTTGGCCAGGTCGTCCTTGATCGCCTGCAGCGCCATGAACACGCCCGAGACCAGCGTGCCGATCGAGGTGCGTTTCATCATCTCGACCCGGGTGTGCAGGTCGTCCTCGGAGCGGGGGATCTGGAAGATCCGGTGCGCCTCGTCGCCCTCCTCGGTCGTGTAGCGGCGCAGGTCTCCGAACCGGTTGTCGTCGTATTCGTAGTCCGAGGCCACCAGCGCCATCGGCACCTTGAAGCGCGGATGCTTGGTGACGTCGTCGATCTTCTCGCCGTCCCAGTAGACGACGCGGCCGTCGTTGAGGCTTTCGACGTACTGCTGCGGGGTCATCAGGCCCATCTGGTCTCGTCTCCCTTGAGCGGCGCTGTCGGCGCGCCGTCTGTGCAAGCGGCGGGATCCGCTCTTTCGATCGATTCCATAACATATGTTATGTTCGTCTTCCAGCGTTTCCTTCTCGGCAGTCCTCGGGTCGACTGGCCCGGGCAAGTCTCTCGAACGAAAGCGTCGGCCGAGTGGGCAACCCTCTCCCGGGTCACGCGCCGCCCCGAGATCAAGGTGTCGACCGCGAGCGCCAGGCATTCGCGGCCGAAGTCGTCGATCCGCGCTCAGACGCGGGCCTGTCGGCCGTCCATCAGCGCGTCCGGGACAAAGTCCATGGGCCATCGGCAACGTGAGCTTCTCCGCCCGCTTGAGGGGGGGGCGGCACGGATCGCCGAAGCGTCTGCGGGTCGAATGCGGTCCGTGAACCATGGAATGCGCGACGGGGGCGGCGACCCGCGCAGAGTCGGACGAGGGCCTCCAGGCGTCGGGTCCCGCTCCAATCCCGACGCTCGCCCGGCGGGTCGGAACCGAGCTGCCCGGTCCATGGTCGAGCGCCTCCGGCGCAGCCGGAGAAGACTCGGCCAGAGCCAGCCGAGTGAAAACCGGCGGCCGCGCCGCATGCGCGTGCGCTCTCCCGGGCGCCGTCTATCGGCGCCTCCGTCTCGCCCGACGTCTTCATCGATATGACGTTGCGACGCTCGAAACCGGCCTCGCGCGCGACGGCCTTCCGGGACTTGCCGCAGCGGCCGAGCATGGCGGCGAGAGCGGTCTGGACGGAGTCGCGGGGGGGGTGATGGACCTGGCTGGCTCCAACGGCTGGTCGTTCCGCTGACCGTGCGGTGCGATGGAAGCGCCCGGCCGCTGGCGGTCACATTGTGAAACGGCAATCCATATCAAGCGCTTGCAAAATCAATCCGGTTCGATAAACGAAAGGTTAACCGCGTCTTGTGGTCCGGGGGGACGAGATTCGCGGGGGTCGGATGGCTGCCATCCGGCTGATGCAGCGTTTGGGGAAACAGCCATGTCCATTCGTATCGTCGCCTCGCGCGCCCCCGGCGCGCGTGCGCCGCTTCGCGCCGCCCTGCTCGGCTCGTGCTGCGTTGCGGCCCTGGGGTTGAGCTCGGGCCGCGCCGCCGCCCAGCAGCTCGCCGACTGCGACGCGCCGACCCTGGGCACGCAGAGCTGTACGCTCCCCGCCGACGGTGCGGTGGCGGGCGCGCAGGTGCTCTACACCGGTCCGACCGCCCCGGGCGGCTCCGACCGCGATGCGGAACCCGCCGGCGTCTACACGCTGACCAACAACCAGATCCTGAACGACCTCGCGACCGGCGGGCAGTTCGCCTCGCTGGCCCTGCGGCTGCGCGGCGGCCAGGGCGCCAACGACGATGACGACGCGGGCGCGAGCGGCGCCGGCGGCAAGGTCACCCTGATCAACACGGCCGACGCCACGCTCGAGCAACCCAGCTTCGCGGCGCATTCCGGCGACGACTCGGCCGCCGGCCTCTGGGATCGCGGCGGCCTCGTCTTCAACCTCTACGCCGCCTCGGTCGGGGGCGAGGGCCGCGACGCGCGCGAGCAGACCTTCGGCGGGGGCGACGGCGGCCGCGGCGGCGACGGCGGCACGGTGGAGGTGACCAACAGCGGCGACCTGCGGCTGCAGCCGGCCACGCCCACGACCTCTCCCGGCGTGGAGCGCGGCGGCGCGGTGGGCATCTTCGCCGGCAGCAGCTCGGGCTCGGGCGGCGAGCGCGACACCACCGACGGCGAGCCCCGGGGCGGCGACGCCGGCGACGCCGGCTCGGTCACGGTGACCAACACGGGCGACGTCAGCCTGTGCGACAGCTTCGCCGGCGGCTGCGCGCGCGGCGACGCGCCGATGAGCACGCTCGCCGCGGGCATCTTCGCGCAGAGCGCGGCCGGCCACGGCGCCGATCCCACCTCGCAGGGCGGCGACGCCGGGCGCACGGTGGTCGACAGTCTGGGTGACATCCTGGTGCGCGCCCTGGTCGACCGGGCCGGCCGCGCCTACGGCATCTTCGCCTCGAGCCAGGGGGGCTACGCCGGCAAGGTCTCTCGGTCGCTCTCGGTGGACGGCGGCGACGGGGGCGATTCCGGCGCCGTGCGGATCACCCATGACGGGCGCATCGTGGTCGACGCCGGCGATTTCACCCGCGCCGCCACGCCAGAGGACCTGATCATCGATCGCGCCTGCCCCGAAGGGGCGGTGTGCAAGGTCGAGTCGGTCCCCTCCTTCATCTATCAGTCGGCGGGCATCCTGGGGGCCACCTACGGCGCCGCCGGCGGCGCCACGCATGACGGCCTCTCGCGCGCCGACGGCGGCGCGGGCGGCGACGCAGGCTGGAACAAGGAGACCGAGACCCTCGAGACCTCGCGCATCTCGCTGGCGCGCGGCGCGTCCGTGGAGGTGACGGGCGACAACGTGATGGGCGTGGCGCTCTACGCCCAGGGGGCTCTGGGGGGGCTGGGCAACTCCACCGACACCAACGGCGGGCGGGGCGGCGACACCGGCGACCTCGAGGTCGCGCTCGGCGCCCGCGCCACGATCTCCACCTCGGGGGAGAACGCGGTCGGCGTGATGATGCAGGCCAAGGGCGGCTCGGGCGGCGGGGTGCGCACGTCAAGCGGTCTGGTCGAGTTCCACGACGAGAGCGCGGGCCGCGGCGGCAACGCCGGCAACCTGACGCTGATCCTGCCCACGAAATCCGTCCAGACCGCGCCCGTCGTGGTCACCGAGGGCGACCGCGCGATCGGCATCGTGATGCAGTCGCTGGCGGGGGGCGGCGGCTCGGCCGACGTCGAGTATTCGCTGATCAGCGCGGGCGAGACCAAGGGCGGCAACAGCGGCACGGCGGGACGGGTCCGCGCGACCGGGCGGTTCTCGACGTTCACCGACGGCTACGGCGCCCACGGCCTGCTGATGCAGTCCATCGCGGGGGGCGGCGGCGCGCTGACCACCGACGGCGCCGGGATCAGCGCCGACGGCGGCGACGACGAGGACGACGCGATCGTGGTGGCCGGCGGCGGCGGCGACGGCACGCCTGGCGGCGACGTCGAACTCTACAGCTACGGCGGCCTGATCCAGACCCTGGGCGACGCCTCGATCGGGGCGGTGATGCAGTCGATCGGCGGCGGCGGCGGCGACGTGATCGACGTGGGCGGCGTGGCGGGGATCTTCACCGTGGGCGGCCAGGGCGGCGCCGGCGGCGCCGGCGGCACGGTGAACGTGACGCTGGATTCCGGAACCCGCATCAGCACCGAGGGCAAATACTCGTTCGGTCTGCTGGCGCAGTCGATCGGCCGCGGCGGCGGCAACGGCGGCGACGTGTTCACCATCGCCGGGCGCCTGCCCAACGCGGCCCTGGGCGGCGACGGCGCCTCGGACGGCAACAACGGCGGCACGGTGGAGTTCCGGGTCGAAGCCGACGGCGACGGCGACCGCAACCGCATCGACACCCAGGGCGACAGCGCCCATGGCGCGGTGCTGCAGTCGATCGGCGGCGGCGGCGGAACCGGGGGCGACGCGCGCTCGCTCGCCTTCGGGTTGGGGGCGCTGTCCTCCATCGCCATCGGCGGCGAAGGCGCGGACGGCGGCAACGGCGGCCGGGTCTCGGTCGACGCGGAGGCGCTGGACATCTCCACCACCGGCAGCCACGCCCGCGGCCTGATCGCCCATTCCATCGGCCGCGGCGGCGGGGCCGGCGGCTCGGCCAGCTCGACCGACGTCAGCCTCGGCTTCGGCAGCGCCGTGTCCGTGGGCGGCAAGGGCGGCGGCGGCGGCGACGGCGGCACGCTGTTCTTCAACCTCGACGACGCCAGCATCTCGACGGGCGGCGACGCGCTGCGCGACGGCGTGGCCAACAACCACGGCATCGTCGCCCAGTCGATCGGCGGCGGCGGCGGGATCGGCGGCTCGGCCGACGCGCTGGCGATGGCGCTGGACCTGCCGATCCCGGAGGCCGACACGCAGGTGGCGATCGCCGGCGCGGCGGCGGTGGGCGGCAAGGGCGGCAATGGCGGCGAGGGCGGCTCCGTGGCGCTCCGCCTCGGCGACGTCCGCGTGACCACCCGCGGCGACGGCGCCCACGGCATCCTGGCGCACTCGGTCGGCGGGGGCGGCGGCGACGGCGGCGACGGGACCTCGATGGCGGTGGCCTCGCTGCTGCTGGACCGGATCCTGGAGTTCATCCCCGGCGGCGAGGAGTCGAACGCCAAGTCGCTGCGGGTCAACACCTCGGTCTCGATCGGCATGGGCGGCAACGGCGGCGCGGGCGGCACGGGCGGCGACGTGGACGTGCGGCTGGGCGGGGCGACGCTGGTCGAGACCTTCGGCCCCAGCTCCAACGCCATCCTGGCGCAGAGCGTCGCCAAGGGCGGCGGCAACGGCGGCGTCGCCGGCGCGGGCACCAAGAAGTTCGGCGAAGGCGCCGGCGTGAAGATGAAGATCAACATGGGCGGATACGGCGGCGAGGGCGCCAGCAACGCCGGCCGGATGTCCACCGTCCTGGGCGAGGCGACCTACCTGCGCACGCAGGGCGAAGGCTCCCGCGGGCTGGTGATGCACAGCATCGGCGGCGGCGGCGGCGCCTCGCAGACCGCCTCGGTGGCGTTCACCTCCAAGCTGACCGACGCGATCATGAAGAAGCTGGGCGGGGTGAAGGCCCCGCGCCTGAGCATCGGCGTGGGCATGACCGGCAGCAACGGCGGCGACGGCGGGCGCATCGCCGAGGCCGACCTGGCCGGCGCCATCGAGACCTTCGGCGCCGACGCCGACGGCGTGCTGATCCAGAGCATCGGCGGCGGCGGCGGCCTGGGCGGCGCCTTCGGCGGCGGCGGCGCCGAGGAGGACGGCGAGCGCACGAAGCTCGACTTCGTGCTCGAGCTTCAGGAGATCAAGGAGCAGATCGCCCGCCCCTGGGCGCTGAGCCTCAACGTCGGGGGAACCGGTGGCGACGGCGGCAAGGGCGGCGACTTCGCGGTGAGCGCGACGCAGGTCGACAGCGACGACGCCGACCGCTTCATGATGCCCCGGCTCGACGGCGTGGTGGTCACTCATGGCGACTACGCGGACGGCGTGGCGCTGCAGTCCATCGGCGGCGGCGGCGGCGTGGGCGGGGGCGCCGTGCCCCACGATTCCATCGGCTTCCTCGACCTGTCGCTGCGCATCGGCGGGACCGGCGGCGCCGGCAACACCGGCGGCAACGTCGGCTTCGCGCTGGGCGAGGACGCCCAGGTCGTCACCTACGGCGACCGCGCCCATGGCGTGATCCTGCAATCGGTGGGCGGCGGCGGCGGCATGGGCGGCAGCGCCTCGCGCCTGGTCGGCAACCTCGGCCTCGAGGCCGACACCGAGGCGCCGGAGGAGGACGGCGAGCCCCAGACCAACGACGACCCCGCCTTCGAGGAGCTGGACCTCTACGAGCTATACGGCGACCCCGATGAGGCGCTGCCCGCGGCGGCGATCCGACTGGGGCTGGGCGAGAGCGGCGACGGCGGCGCCGGCGGCGACGGCGCCCGGGCCGAGGCGAACGGCGAGGGCGGACGCATCGCCACCTCCGGCGCCAAGGCCTTCGGCCTGGTGGTGCAGTCGATCGGCGGCGGAGGCGGCATCGGCGGCATCGGCACGGCGCCGCTGACCGCGGCGGAACTCGCGCTCGAGCATATCGACATCGAGGACCGCGACATGGTCGTCGACGACCTCAACGCCCTGTTCCGGGGCGCGCATCTCGACTTCATCGCCGGCGGCGACGGGGGCCGCGGGGGCAATGGCGGTCAGGCCGTGGCCCAGGGCGCGTTCGAGATCGTCACCTCCGGCGTGCGCAGCCCCGCCCTGATCGTGCAGTCGGTCGGCGGCGGCGGCGGCCTTGCGGGGATCGAGGGCGCGAAGCTGCTCCGCCACGGCTCCGACGGGGCCATCGGCGACTCGGGTCCGGTGCGCGCCCAGCTCGAGGCGGGCTCCAAGATCAGCACCGACGGGCTCGCCTCCCACGCGGTCATCGTGCAGTCGGTGGCCGGCGGCGGCGGCACGACGATGGCGACGATGGCCTATGGCTCGGCCCTGCGCCGCTACGACCCCGAGTCCGCGCCGCAGAGCGCGCTCGATCTGCTGTTCGACGTGGCCCTTGGCGCGGGAGAAGCCACGGCGGCGACGGCCCGCGCCGGCGGCGCGACGCTGAAGCTCGAGGACGACATCACCACGCGGGGCCCGGGGGCCTACGCGGCCATCGTGCAGTCCATCGGCGGCGGCGGCGGGGTGGTCTCGCTGACGCCGGCCGAAATCGACCGGGCGCGGACGACCGCGCTCTCCTCGGGCAAGGTCGCGATGGGGTCGGCCGCTCAGTGCGCGACCGGGATCGTCTGCGGCGGCGCCGACCGCTTCGACGTGACCCTGGGCGAGGGCGCCTACATCACCACGCTGGGCGCAGGCTCGCGCGGGGTGGTGGCCCAGAGCGTGCAGTCGGGCGGCGGCGTCGCCACCGGCTTCGAGCTGCTCGAGCGCGCCACCGCCGGCGAGAGCGCGAAAGTCACCCGCGAGATCTCGATCCTGGGCGCCAACGCCTTCCCCGACGTCCTGCCCGCGGCGGCGAGCGTCAAGGCCGACGGCGACATCCAGACGCTCGGCGCGGACGCCGACGGTCTGGTGGCGCAGGCCATCGGCGGCGGCGGCGGCGTGATCGGCGCGGCCGGCGGCGCCTCGTGGACCTTCGACGAGGACAAGGGCAAGCGCCAGGCGCCCGGGTCGGTGTCCTATGTCCCCGACTCCAACAGCTATTCGATGCGCATCGACCTGGGCCAGTCCACGGCGCAGGCCGGGATCCAGAACCTGGGCCTCACGGCGGCGCTGGGCGGCGCCATCCGCACCTGGGGCGACTATGCCGAGGCGGCGATCGTGCAGTCGATCTCGGGCGGCGGCGGCGTGGCGGGGCTGAGCCACGATCCGACCTCGGATTCCGCGGCCGCGGTCTCGGTGCGCGTCGGCGCCTCGGGGACGACCTCGGCCGGGGCGGCGGACCGGCAGCGGGCGCAGGGGCTCGACGCCAACGCGGCCGCCGGCGGGATCGAGGCGACGCTGACCGGCGATTTCGCCACCTCCGGCTGGGGCGCCAACGGCGTGGTCCTGCAGGAGATCATGGGCGGGGGCGGCATCGCGGCCATCGGCTCGACCACCCTGCGCGCCGCGGCGTCGGACAGCGACGACCGCAACGGGCTGCGGGTGGGCGGCGACTATGGCGGAACCTTCGGCTCGGCCGCGCTATCGGCCACGATGGGCGAGGGCGCGCGGATCCGCACCTCGGGCGACGGCGCGGTCGGCCTGCTGGCGCAGAACGTGGTGGGCGGCGGCGGCGTCGGCGCCCTGGGAACCTCGCTCGAGGTTCGCAACGCGGCGCGGGTCGGGGTGGCCGACGTGCGCGTCGGCGGCGCCAACTCCACCGGCCAGGCCAACGCCAATGGCGACGCCATCGCCCATCCCGGCGCGCTGAGCCTCGAGATCGGGGACGCGATCCTGGCAACCCGCGGCGAGGGCGCCCCGGCGCTGCTGGCGCAGTCCGTCGGCGGCGGCGGCGGGCTCGCCCTGATCCCGGCGACCTGGGCGAACAATGCCACGCTCGGGACCTCGGGCGGCGGCAGCTCCTACGGCGGGGCGGTCAGCCTCGAAATGGGCGTCGACGCGGCCGGGCCGTCGCTGGTGCAGACCGAGGGCGACGCCTCGCGCGGGGTGAGCGTGCAGTCGGTGTCGGGCGGGGGCGGCCAGCTCTCGACCGCGGCCTTCGCGACGGGCTGGTTCAGCGACCGCGTGTCGGCGCAGCTGGGCGCCACCGGCGCCGCAACCGGCTGGACCGACGACGTCGAGGTGCTGTTCGGCGGCGCGATCGCCACCGCGGGCGCCTACTCCGACGGGCTGGCGGTTCAGTCCATCGCCGGCGGCGGCGGCATCGCCGACTTCGGCAAGGGCCAGGGCGACGGGCCCGGCCTGACCCTCGCGCTCGGCCAGACCCAGGGCGGCGGCCGCGCCGGCCTGGCCCAGCTCACCCACAGCGGCCGCGGCGAGGACGGCGGCGCCATCTTCACCGAGGGCGCGGGCGCCTACGGGATGGTCGTGCAGTCGATCGGCGGCGGCGGCGGCCTGGCGAGCTTCGCCGACACCGCCGGCGACGCCCGCCTGACCCTGGGCGCGACCAGCGCCAGCGGCGACGATCGCGCCGCGGGCAAGGTCTGGATCCAGCGCGAGTATCTCGGCGAGGGCGCCAGCGGGGTCGAGACCGGTTCGCTCGGCCAGGTGATCACCCAGGGCGACGACGCCCATGCCATCGTGGCTCAGTCGATCTCGGGCGGCGGCGGCGTGGCGCGGCTTGGCGGCGCGAGGGGGACCGTGACGCTCCAGCTCGGCGGGCGCGGCGGCGACGGCGCAAACGTCGCCGACACCGTGAACGTGGCCTTCGACGGGCGCATGGTCACCGCGGGCGACCGGGCCATCGGCATCGTGGCGCAGTCGATCTCGGGCGGCGGCGGCATCGCCTCGGCCGGCGAGGCGCGCGTCTCGGACGTGCGGCTGGGCGGCGTCGAGGGCTATGTCGGCACGGCCCGCGCGGGTGACGTCGACGTCACCCTGGGCGGCCCGCAGAGCTGCTCGGTGCAGGCGCTCGACAGCTGCGCGATGACCTTCGGCGAGGGCGCCCACGGCATCGTCGCCCAGTCCATCGCCGGCGGCGGCGGCATCGGCGGCGACGTCTCGCTCGCCGAAGGGCTGACCCTGGTCTACAGCCGCCTCGGCGGGGCGCCGCCGACCACCATCGACCGGATGAACGGCGCCGGAAACGCGGGCTATGTCGGGGTCAACGTCGACAAGCCGCTGATCACCCACGGCGACGGCGCCTACGGCGTCATCGCCCAGTCGCTGGGCGGCGGCGGCGGCCTGGGCGGCGACGCCCGGGGACCCTTCGCGGGCCTCACCGCCACCGGCGACACCGGCCAGGGCGGCGCGATCGACTTCATCATGCAGCCCGAGGCTGCGGTGATCGCCAACGGCCGGAACAGCACGGCGGTGTTCCTGCAGAGCCTGGGGGCGAGCAACGGCCGGGGCACGGGAGACGTGTGGATCGACGCCTTCGTCAACGGCCTCGTCCAGGGCGGCTCGGGCGACTCGGCCTACGGCATCCTGATGCACGGCGGCGGCGCGGAGAACGCGATCACCGTGTTCAAGGGCGCCACCGTCACCGCGCTGTCGGGCGAGGCGATCCGCTACGTCAGCCGCAACGACCCCTATGACTCGCATCTCTCGATCCGCAACTCCGGCGTCATCGACGGCACGGTCTCCTTCGTGAAGGGCCGCACCGAGCGCGGCGTCGACGGTTCGCAGTTCGGGCCCCGCGGCGTCAAGCAGCCGCGGGCTGCGATCGCGGGCGTCGCGGCGCAGCCCATGGCGCTGGCCGTCCAGCCGGCGCCGCAGCCCTCGATCGACCTGGTCAACCGTCGCGGCGGCGTGCTGCGGGGGGCCGAGCGCTATGACGCCCACGTGCTCAACCGCGGGCTGCTGGTGGCGGGCGAGGCGGGCGAGCATTCCGCGCTCGCCATCGCCGGCGACCTGACGATGGGGCCGCAGGCGGTGCTGGCGGTGGATGCGGAGCCGCTGAAGGGCAGGGGCGACGTCATCTCGGTGGCGGGCGACCTGACGCTGGACGGCGCGCTGAGCCTCGCGCCGCGGGCCCTGATCGGAGGCGCGGAGCATCGGCTGATCGAGGTCGACGGCGACATCTCCGGCGCCTTCGACCGGCTGGGCGGAGCGATCTTCCGCTTCGAGCAGGTGGTCGAGAACAACGGCGTGACCGTTCGCGCCAGCGGGGTGGAGCTCGCCTCCGCCCCCGGTCTCGGCGGGCAGGAGCGGGCGGCGGCCGGCTACCTCGAGCGGCTGTTCCTGACCGGGGAGCGCGACTTCGCCGGGCTGTTCGGCCGGCTCGAGGCGGCGGCGCAGGGCGGCGGGCTCGGCCAGGCCCTCTCCGGCGCCACGCTGGGCGCGAGCCTGGCCGGCGAGGCCGCGGCCTTCGAGCTGACGCGCGAGCGTTTCGACACGCTGCTGGGCTGCGGCGAGGCCGGGGGGCGCAGCGTCTCCTGGGGCGGCGAGGGCGCGGGCTGCCTGACGCTCCTGGGCTCGGGGCGCAGCCTCGACCAGGACGGCGGCGGGACTGCGGCCGGCTATGAGGGCGACGCCTGGACCGCGGGCTTCGCCGCGGCGCTGGAGGTCGCTCCGGGCTGGCAGGTGTCGGGCGCGCTGGGCTGGGAGACGCTGAACCTCGCCCGCCAGGGCGGCGGCGGCTCGGTCGAGGGGACCACAGGCTTCCTCGGCGCCGGCCTCACCCGGGAGATGGGGGCGCTCGCCCTCAGCGGCGCCGCCACCGCGGCCTGGTCGGAGTTCGACGGCCGCCGCGCCGCGGGCCCGCTTGCCCCCGGCCAGGCGCGCTCCGAGCATGGGGCGCTGAGCCTCGGGCTCCGGGCGCGCGCCGCCTGGACCCAGTCGCTCGACGGCGGGGGCTGGCTGAAGCCGTCGCTGGATCTCGACCTGATCCACGTCGCCTCCGAGGGCTTCTCGGAGACCGGCGCAGGGCGGCATGGCCTGCGGGTGGCCGACGCCGACGAGACGGCCTTCGTGGTCACCCCCTCGCTCGAGGCGGGCCTGCGGCGGGAGCTGGGCGAGAGCGCCGGGCAGCGGCTGGGCCTCCGGGCCTGGGCGCGGGCAGGGGTCAGCTTCTCGTCGCTCGACTCCTACTCGGCCGAGGTCCGCTTCGCGCGCGACGCCACCGGCATCGCCGGCTTCGTCAACGGCGCCGCCCAGTCCCAGGTGGTGGGCCGCCTCGGCCTCGGCGCGGCGCTGGAAGTCGGCGAGCAGGTCGACCTCGGCGTCAGCTACGAGGGCGCGCTGGGCGACGGCTACGCCGGCCACACCGGCCGCCTGAGCGTGAACGTCCGCTTCTGAACCCCGACCCCGCCCGGCATCGTCCGGGCGGGTCCCCACCGCGCCCGCCGCGGGCCGATCAGGACGCCTGCAAGGACCGTCGTCGGGCGCCCTCTCGCGGGACGATGGCGCCGCGTGCGCCGCGCCGATGACCCCCTCTCCCGCCTGGGCATCTCGGCGGGATTGAGCCGCCGACGACAGCCGCGGAAGTGTCGAGGTCCGCGCGCGCGCCCCTGTCGGCTTGTTTCGCTGCGGTTTCGTTGCGGTCCCCTGCGTCGCAGGTCTGCGCGCGTCGGCGCGCCCGCATCGTCTTGACTGCCAGGGAACGGCGACGGCCTGGCCCGCGGCGATCTGGAGGGCGGCGCGCGGCCCGCTCAGCGGGCGAAAGAGAAACGACGAAGGGCGCGACCGGCGCCGCGCCCTTCCTGCCTTGTCAGCCGCCTCCGGGCCGACCCCTTGCGACTGTCGCGCCGGGTCAGAACCGCAGGGTCAGCTTCAGGCTGCCGGCTCCGCCCACGTAGCCGCTGCCCACCGTCGCGTCGACGCTCAGGTCGAGGCTGGTCGCGGCGTCGCCGGCCAGCCCGATGCCGGCGCTGAAACGGCCCACCACGTCGGGCGCCGCCGCGTCGCTGGCGAAGCCGCCGACCGCGGGCGAGGCCGCGGCGAAATGGGCCCGGGCCGAGTAGGAATCGAGGGTCGAGAAGCTGACCCCGGTCTTCGCCCAGACCCGCGCCCCGATCTCGGCCGTCACCGGGATCACGGTCCCCGCCTCGATCGCGGGCGTGAACACCAGCGCCGTGGCGTCGCTGTCCGCAACCCGCAGCGAGGCGCGCCCGGCGCCGCGCTCGACATAGCCGTCGGCCGAGGTCCAGATCAGGTCCAGATCCGCCATCGGCGTCAGCCAGCTCGCGCCCATGTCCTGCCGCCAGGCCGCCCGCAGGCGACCGCCCAGCGTCAGCAGGTCGTGGCTCGACGTCGCCGTCCGGCCGGGCGCCGCGGCGCCGGCCAGACGCCGGGTGTCGACCTCGCCGTAGCTGGCCATACCCGCGGCCGAGAGGCTCATCGCTCCCAGGTCCTGCGTCGCCGAGAGGCCGAAGTAGACCGTGTCGCCCTCGCTCGACCCCAGGCCGCCCTCGCCGTCGTAGGAGGCCTGGTCCCAGCCCAGCGACGCGCCCACCTGGAACGTGTCGCTCAGCGCCACGCCGCCGGCCAGGCCCAGGCCCCACACCACGCCGTCATAGCCCAGCGCCGGCCCCGAGCCGTCGATGTCGAGCCGCCGGCCCGACCCCAGCATCTGCAGGCAGCCGCCCGGTCCCGTGACCGCGCCGGGCGAATGCTCGCAGTCCAGCAGGTCGTCGAAGCGGGCCTGCGTCAGCTCGAAGCTCGCCGCCGCGGCCGCGAGGCCGGCGCTGGGGGCGAGGCGGTCTAGCGCGGCGGGATAGCCGCCGGCGCGGGCCTCGGTCTCGAGGTCGCCGAACAGCGGGGCGAAGCGGGTGTCGCCGCTCTCGAACAGGGCGCCGAGATAGCGGGCGGTGCGCGTCTGGGCCGGGGTCAGGCCCAGGCTGTCGTCGGCGAAGCTCTGCCCGGTCGCCCGGATCTTCAGGGCGCCGCGGCCGGTGATCCGCTGTTCGTAGACGATCAGGTCCGAGGCGACCTCGTCGAAGGCGCCCGACACCGCGCCGCCGGCCGACAAGAGCTTCAGGTCCACGCCCCCGATCACCGACTGGGTGTCGAGGATCAGCGACCCGTCCAGGGCGGCGTCGCCGGCGATGCGCAGCAGGTCCGACTTGCCCCGGGCGAAGTGAACGGTGGCGACCGTCTCGCCCCGCCGGCCCTGGGCGAAGTCGCCGGCCACGTCCAGCGTCTCGCGGCTGCCGATGCCCCCGATCTCGAGCCGGCCGCGGTTGACCAAGTGGGCGTCGTAGCGCGTCGCCCCGGTCAGCAGACCGCGGTTGAGGATCCGCGCGGGCGGGGCCGCGACCGGCGCGGCCTTCGCGGCCGCGAGGGCGCTCGCGGTCCCCTGCGACGGCTCGCCCGGGATGGCGGCGCCGTTGAGGTAATAGGCCTCGATGTTCCCCTCGATCCCCGCGAGGCTGTCGTTGGAGATGGTCAGGAACGAATAGCCCTCGATGTCGGTGTCGCCCTGGTAGCGCACCGCCACGCCGGAGGCCGCCGAGACATGGCCGTTGGCGGTCACGGTCAGGGTGTTGCTGTCCCGCCCGCCGGAGATCAGCACGCCCAGGCCCTGCTCGCCCGAGCCGCCGGCGACCGGCGCGTTCACAGTCACCTCGACCGCGGCGTTGTCCACGGCCCCCTGGCTCTGCGCGAAGATGCCGACCGAATTCTCGCCCGGGGCCGAGATCGCCTTGTTGGCCGTCACGCTCACCCCGCCCGACTGACCGTCGGCGCCCGCGTCGTAGTCCCCGGTCAGGCCCGCCCAGGCGCCCGAGGCGCCGCCGCCCATGCCTCCGCCGCCGGCGAGGGACTGGGCGACGACGCCGAAGGCGCCGGCGCCGCGGGTGGTGATCGTGCCGTCGACCGTCACCGTCACGCCGGCGCTCGAGCCGTCGCCGGCGCTGCCCGTCACCCGGTTCGAGTCGACGGGATAGAGGTCGAGCGCGCCCGCGCCGGAATCGCCGAACAGGCCGCCGCCGCCGCCGATGGACTGCGCCACCAGCCCGTGCGCGCCGTCGCCATAGGTGTTCAGGGCGCCGCTGACGTAGTGCAGGGTCACGGCGCCGCCGTTGCCGG
>TARA_R110000751_G_scaffold299695_4_pt1 | contig 21603 bp, 31 predicted proteins | sample TARA_R110000751 | Tara Oceans TARA_R110000751 (sample SAMEA4398001) | marine metagenome | biome: Polar Biome; feature: [MES] marine water layer (ENVO:01000295) within the mesopelagic zone...; material: water (ENVO:00002006), including particulate matter (ENVO:01000060) such... | reverse complement strand
ATTGAGTAATCACTCAATTCATACTGTAAAAACTGTCTAATTACTTCTGCTGCCTGTATTTCTATGTGATTCATTATTTATTCTCCAGTTGGTTAGTGCAAAAATCAGCAGTCAATATATTTCTAAAATCAGAATTGATAATTACTACCATAGATGTAACACATATAACCATTAAACTAGCGTGTATAAATAATTGTATTTGTGGATTAAATGTCATTTTTTAATTCTCCAGTTGGTTAAGATAAGTATAGTATATTGTACAATGTACATGATATCCAGTATTACTTGTAATTATTTATAGGGTTTCTATTTTATTTGTAATATATATAATTGATTATTTATATTATTTATAAAATATGTCAATAAAGAGCACAGCATCTAAAAATAGCAGTAAAATTAAAAACAATAGTACTGCTGTAGATATTAAATATAATAGCTTAAATGATTTTACTAGCGGAGTGCTGCAAGGGCGTGAAACTTCGCAATTATCTAAAATAGACACTATTGCAAAGGGTAATAGATTTAGCCCTATATCTAACAATAGAGCTGAATTGTCCGCTATGTATTCCACATATGGCGTAGCGCAAACTATGGTAGATCAGCCTGTAGAAGATGCATACAAGGGCGGCATTATATTGCGTTCTGATGAGTTAGATGAATGCGATATAAAAGAAGTAATGCATTATATGGAGGGTATTAGCTTTCTTGAAACATTTAAGCAGTCTTCTAAATGGAGCCGATTATTCGGCGGTGCTGGGTTAATTATTAACACTGGCGGGACTAATGCTAACAAGCCTTTATCTCTTAATTCTATCAATCAACATACGCCACTTACTTTTTATGCTGCCGATTTATGGGAGTTGATCAGACGGACTACCAATCATTTTGGAGAAGAGAAACCCTACTTCCATTTTAGCAAAAGCGATACGCCTTTTTTTAGCTTTCATGGCAGCCCATTACATAAAGATAGAGTGATACAGTTTAAGGGTAAAACTGCACCGTCATTGTTAAGGCCGCAATTGCGAGGCTGGGGCATGAGTGAGTTGGAGCGCTTAGTTCGTTCTATTAATCAGTTTATCAAGAATCAAGAAGTTATCTTTGAATTATTAGATGAGGCAAAAGTAGATATATGGAAAATACAGGGCTTTAATAGTGCAATGTCTAGGCCAGATACAACAAAAAAGATAGTTGAGCGTGTGCAGATGGCAAATACTGCTAAAAGCTATGTAAATGCAATTACTATGGATAAAGAAGACGAGTACCAGCAAAAACAAATAAATTTTGCTGGCTTATCAGAGATGGCACAAGAGTTTAGAATCAATATAGCATCAGACGCTAAATTCCCTTTAACTAAATTATTTGGTTTAGCTCCTAATGGTTGGGCTTCTCGTGAAGAAGAAAACGAAAACTATAATGCTATGGTGCAAGCAGAAGTGCGTGATAAAAATCTGCCGCTCTTAAAAGATGCATTAAAGTATGTATTTAAAAAGGTATTAGATTTTATCCCTGAAAAATTTACTGTTGAATATCACCCGTTAAAAGTAATGAATATAGAACAGCAAGAAGCTGTTAAATCTGCTAAGTATATTAGAATTGTTGATTTATTAGATCGCGGCATTATTGACGAAAATCAATTTAAACAGCAATTAAATAATGGCAAATTCTTAGATATGGAACTATAGAGCATGAAAACTTTGCAGCCTATTTATACGCCGCCACAACGTATAACTGCTGATTTTGCGAAGCGTATATTAGAGATATTTCAAAAAATAATATACGCCCCACTAGACGATATACTCCAAGAAGAAGGTATGCAGTTTAATAATAGTGTTAACGCTCTTAATGATGCGTTGCTCACAAGAAGGCTTATATATTCTGATGGATTTATTAAAGGCAAGGTGAATGCAAAGATAGGCAAAGTGTTGCGCGGATTAGGTGGCACGTTTGATCGTCAGTTAAAAGCTTATAAGATAGATCAGATAGCATTACCATCTAACACTCAGATGCTTATTGCTGACATTATTATTAGAGATAAACGTGTAGTTGATAGAGTGTTAAATCAATTAAGCATTATATCTCGTGATGACAATGTAGCTCATCAAATAGTTAATTTTGATTTTGATAAACAATACATGGATGTTATCGGTAATGTAGACGACCAATTTAGCAAAACTGTTACTGATGTCATAGAAGTAAAAGCAAATTTAACTGATAGCATGAGATTAAATATTGCCAATAACTACTCCGATAATTTAAAACTACCTATAAAAGATTTTATAGATGAGCAAGTGCCAATCTTAAGAAAAGTAGTAGAAGATAACACCTTTGCTGGATTTAGAGCGGAACGCCTAGAAGATATTATCAAAGAGCGATTTGAAGTAGGATTTAGTAAAGCTAAGTTCTTAGCTAGACAAGAAACTAACTTATTAACTGCAAAATATCGTGAGCAAAGATATAAAGACGTAGGTATTAATGAGTATATCTGGAGTACATCCAAGGACGGGCGCGTGAGAGCTTCGCATAAAGCCTTAGATCAAACTGTACAATCTTGGTCTAGCCCGCCAATAGTTGACATAAAAACTGGCAGAAAAGCGCATGCTGGCGAGGACTTTCTTTGCCGTTGTGTGGCTAAACCTGTAATTACATAGGTTAAACGTATATTTATAAAAAAGTTTACTAAAAAGGCTTGACGTGCGTATTTTCAACATTTATCTTTAATATATGCATAAAATTATTAACAATTATAAATATTCTGATTCTGCTGCTGAACATACTATTAGCGTAGTAAGTAATTCCGCATCGGGTTTGAAGGCATCTTCTTTTAAGGCTAAGTTCTTAGAAGATGGTATCGTGCAATATGATGACGAAATATTATTGTTAAAGCAGGATGTACTTAAAGCACTTATTCCAAGTTTTCAAGGCGTACCAATTATTATTGAGCACCAAAACGTTACTCTGGAAAATATTAAAGAGTTAGCAGTAGGCTATGCGCATAATGTGTATATTGGCGATGACGGCAAAGCATACGTTGAGTTTACAACTAATGATGCAGAGGCTAAATCACTTATTGAAAATGGCACTTATGTATCATGCACTTATAACGCTGAACAGGCAGAAAATACAGGCACATTTCATAATATTGAATATCAAAAAGAAATTACAGGAGGTTACGGATTACACATAGCTATAGTAGATAACCCAAGATATGAGGATGCCGTAATAATCCCTAATAGTGTTAAACCTAAAAATAATAAAATTATGAAAAATATATTTAAATTCGGAAAAGTTGAAAAAAAAGTAGACGAAAAAGTAACAGAGCTAGAATTAGATAATTCAATTGTTGAATTTGAAAAAGACGGCATTACTACTCGCAAGAAAATGTCTGAATTACTTAATGCTGACGATACAGAAGACAAGCCAGCTAAAGAAGATAAAGAAGAAAAAGCCAACGAAGCTAAGGCAATAGATATTGATGGCGAGATGGTTAATATTTCTGATTTAGTAGATTTGTTTAAAAAGTCTAAAGCTAAGAAAGAAAACGAAGAAGAGAAAGAAGAGGATAAAAAAGAGAACGAAGAAGAGGATAAAAAAGAGGATAAAAAAGAAAATGCTATAGAAGTTGTTAAATCAGAATTAGATGTTTTGGATAATTCCATTAAACAAGCTGAAAATGGTATACCTACTATTGGCGGCACTTCTTCAATTCAAGGCTTTAAACTCGGTCAAACAATTTGTTAATTTAATATAAAGGAAAGAATATGACACAATCAGTAAATCAATTTGGTATCACTAGCGAAGTAGGCAGCGATGCTTTAGCAGTAAATAGTAATGTAATAACTTGCAGAATCGACCCTGCATCAGTAGCGACCGATATAGTAAGCGGCCAAGCTGTTGTTTTAGTGGATACTGCATCTACAGAAATACTAGTAGACAAAGCTGCTGCTGCAACTGATGCAATTGTAGGCTTTGTTAAACATAACCCTGTAGAAAATAACCCTCAAAAAGGCGCATTAGTTGAAGTTATGCTTGATAACTCATTTATGAGAATGGAAGCAAGCGCAGCTATAGCACGTGGTGCTACTTTACAGATAACAACTGATCGCAAAGTGGTTACACAAACTACTGGTACTAAAATCGGCGTTTGCTTAGATAAAGCTGCTGCTAGTGGCGCTTTAGTGCGTGTAATGATTAAAACTCCAATACTTTAATTTAATAAATAGGTAATAAAATGCAAGATCAAAATTCAATTAATCAAATAATTGCTGGCGTAGAGGCTGGCATATTAAAACATGTAACTGTGAATGCTGCCGAACAAGCATTGCTTGATGCTGCTGGTGCTAAAGATAAATCATTGTCTAATGATGTTCAAAAAAGCATATTAGCTAATGATGTTACTGCATATGCTGCACGTCATGGTTGTAAGGCTAAAAATAGCTCTACAGTTGTGCGTATGCTAAATAATGCTTCTAGTGCTGATTTTGGTTCTAAAGTAGATTTAACTACTTTAACTGAAATTAAAAGAGATGTAGTTAGACAAAAATTTTATACTGCTGAGCCTTCTACATATATGCATATTACTGCTAACTTTGGCGCTTGGTCTGAAGCTTTATTAATTTATAAAGCTTTTCAAACTGCGGGTGCTTTTGAAGAAGGCATTGTAGGCCATTCTAGCTCTGGTCGTATTCCTAGCGTACGTGTTGATTATGCGCCACAAACAATCCAAACTAGATTGTGGAATATGAGCATGGAGTATAACACTCTATTATTAAATAGATTGTCTCAAAGCTCTAACGGTGTATTAAATGTTATACAGGAATTAGAAGTAGCGCGTAAAACGACTTTTGATCTAGGTTTACAGAATGTATTGTTAAATGGTACTAGTACAGACACAGAAATATTAAGTTTGATTAATCAGCCTACTGTTACTGCTAATACAACTACTATTGTGAAATCTATTAGTAGTATGACAGATGCAGAGTTTAATACTCTGTTAGCTAACATGTTTGCTGCTTACGCTACTAACAGCGATAATACTTCAATGGCTGATACCTTTGTTATCTCTACTAGTGATTGGAACGGTTTAGCTTCTGTACCTTCTGCATCATTCCCAACTCGTAGTAAGCTTGAAATGTTGAAAACAGCCTTTAAAGAGATTACCAATAACCCTAGCGCTACTATTTTGCCACTAGCTTATTGTGATACTGCAAGAAATGATCAAGGTGCAAATGTATATGTGTTATATCGTAACACACCAGAAGTATTAGAAGCGCATTTGCCAGTTGCGTACACTACTACTACTGCTGACACTAATAATAACTTCCAGTTCCAAAGCATAGCTTATGGGCAATATTCTGGGGTTACTGTTTACCGTCCTAAAGAAATGTTATACTTCACTTACTAGTATATATTTTTAATTTTACGGTTAAGTTATGCAGATAAAAAATAATGCATCTCAAAAAGCGTATATGATTTATAGTCTTATGATTAAAGCTGGGGATATCTTAGATATTCCTAGCAAAGACTTAGAGAAATACGGGATTGAGGCATATAAAAAGATATGTAGTAGCTCTAAAAATGATTTAGAGCTTATTATTAAAGATGAAGATATAGCGCCTAAAAAAGAAGATAAAAAAGCTAGCAAGAAAGCATTTAAAGTTAAAGATATTGATGCTAGCGTATTAGACTCTTTTAAGGATTAAGATATATAAATGGCCTGTACTCACACAGCTATTAGCACTTTAACTGCTCAAGATTTCAAAGATCAGTTTACAAGAGGCTTTCAGTATTTGCCTACTTGGTTAGTAGGGAGCACTTATAATGCAGGTGTTATTGTCTATTATGACATTAACGACCTTTTTTATAGGTGCACTGTGAATGGTACTATTGGTATAGTTCCTACAGATACTAATAACTGGGAAATTATTATTGATGAGAGGGTTAATTATATATTAGATGGGGATATAGTTAATGCATATCAAGAGGCTTGCATTAGCTATAACCCTTCTTTATTTGGTGCTGATGATGCAGTTAAGTTAAGTTATTTATATTTAACTGCTCATTATTTAGTACACGATTTACGCTCTAACGGTTTAGAGAGCGCAGCATCACATCCTTTAGCGTCTCAAAGTGTCGGCAGTGTATCGGCTAGTTATTCCATTCCTGAATATATATTAAAAACTCCTATTTATTCTTTTTATGCCACTTCTGGTTACGGCTTAAAATATTTAAACTTTTTACTACCTGCTATGGCAGGCAATGTATGCGCTATTAGTGGTGGCACTAATGCCTAATGCTATTAAATTTGATATAGGTAAATTAAATAAAGTAATTGCTAACCTTACTAGTGCTTATGTTATTAAAGTTGGGATATTAGGAAATTCAAGCGCACGAGGGGGCGATTCTGGGCTAACTAATGCGCAAGTAGGGTTATCACATGAGTTTGGAACATTAGACGGTAAAACGCCACAGAGATCATTCTTGAGACAGCCTTTACAGTTAAAAGGTAAAGAGTTGTTGAACGAATCATTAGCGGTAATTAAAAAAGATATTGCAGTAGATAAAGGGAACGAAAAGATTTTAAAAAAGATTGGCTTTGCTGCTGAAAATGTTATACAAGGTGCGTTTGAAACAGGCGGTTATGGTAAATGGGATGCTTTATCTCCTGAAACTATAGCTAATAAGGGTAGTTCTTCTATATTAATAGATCAAGGCGAGTTAAGAAAATCAATAACTAGTACAGTGGTTAAAGTAGGGTAATATGCAGCCTAACGTGCAGAATATATTAAATGGGTGGCAACAAAGCCTTATTCTATATCGTGTCACACAAAGCCATTCTAACGATGGACTTATAACGAATATAGAAGTGCCAATTATATTTAAAGGTGTAGTGCAGACATTGCAGCCAGAAAAATTACAGGTCAAGCCAGAGGAAACACGTAGCTCTAAATGGCTGCAAATTCATACTAAAACGTCTTTTACATTAAAAACTAATGACATTATAGAATATAACTCTAAACGTTATAAAGTATTGGATATTTTAGATTATAGTATTAATGGCTATTATGAATATCACGCTGTAGAGGACTTTTAACATGAATAGAGAGCCTATACTTATTATGGCTGAATTGATTATAAATAAAATGCAGTTATCTAAGGAAAGGGTAAGTGTTTATAATCAAAACTTTAAACCGCCTAAAGATAAAAATTTATTTGTGGTATTAAGGCAAGACACTTCAACTATTTTTAGTTCAAGCACAGAACTAGTAACGGTAGGCGACAATACGCCAGAATGGGACCTAACAAGAACTTATTACAAAGGTACTATAGTTAAATATGTAGTAGATGGTTTATTTTATCAGTGTTTGAATAATGATGTTACAAGTACGCCAGATACTATTGCAGATTGGGCGACTATTACAGATTATGAATTACAATCTATTAATGCATTAGAAACATATACAATTAATATTGCAAGTCGTAACGATGATGCAAGAAAGCGCAAAGAAGAAATAATATTCTCGCTTCTTTCTAATGATGCAGCGGACGCGCAAGAATTGAATCATTTTAAAATATCATCACTACCTACCTCATTTCTTAATATATCAGAAGTAGAGGGCAGTACGATGCTGAACAGGTTTGCTATAACGATTAATATTTTAGCTTGGTATAGGTTGACGAATGCTAGTCCTAGCTACTATGATACATTTAGCAATGCAATTAATTTTTCACAATAATACATATTATGTCCATAGATATTTCAAATGTAATAAATGCGTCGCTTACTAGCACTCCTTCTGGATTGCAAGAAGCCAATATCAATAGTTTAATGCTATTTAGCACCGAGATACCTAGTAATTCTGATGCTTTTAGAATTTATTTAAGTGCTTCTGATGTGCAAACAGATTTTGGCACTAGCTCTATTACAGCAGCTATGGCTAACAATATATTTGCTCAATCACCTAATATACTTTCTGGCGGCGGACGATTAATTATTGCCCCTTTGATTAGCGCTGTAAGTGCTGGCTCTGGTGATGTAGCAACTGCTGATATATTTGTAAATTTAGCGACTATACAGGCTGTGACTAATGGTGATATTAGAATTGTATTAAATGGTAGTAATATAGATTTAACTGGTTTAGATTTTTCTGCTACAACTACTTTTACTGATATTGCGGTTATATTGCAGAAGGGATTGCCAGATGCAATAGTAACTAATATAGCTAATACAGGATTTAGAATAAAATCTAAAAAAGTTGGTGCAACTATATCAGATGTTAGCATGGTGCAACTTCCTGCTGGTTCTGGAGAAGATCTATCGGCTGCATCTGCATTTAATGTTGCTGGGACTGTGTTAACTGTTGGTACAGATGCTAGTGGTGAAATAATTGCAGATGCAATACTTAGATTGCAAGATGCTGTGCAATTTGTAGGTATTATTTCTAATTTAAATATGGAAGATTTAGTGGTAACCGCTTTAGCTAGCACTATACAAGCTACTGATTACATATATTTACATTCTATTGCATCTAGTGAAGATATTGCAGGTATAGCAACTACTATACAGGCAGCAGGACAAACTAGAACAAGGATAGTAATTTATAGCTCTAATTTAGATGGAGCCAATTTAACGAAAGCGGCTTATGCAGGTAATGGGTTTAGCGTTCAATTTAACGGCTCTGCTACTACGCGGAGTATGCATTTAAAACAATTAGCTAATGTAACCCCTGATGCTAGCATTACACAAACAATATTAAATGCTGCTGATACAGCAGGTGTAGACGTATATGTGAGTATAGGCGGCAGCATATCAGCAATATTGTCTAGTGGTAATAATGGTTATTTTGATAGCATTTATAATAAAACTTGGTTTAAGTCTGCAATAGAAACTTCTGGCTTGAATTATTTAAGAAAGACAAATACTAAAATACCGCAAAACGAGCAAGGCATGAATGGCCTTAAAGATGCATATGCGCAAGTATGCATTAGAGCGATTAATAATGGTTTCTTGAGTGCTGGTTTATCTTGGTCTTCTAGCCAAACATTCGGCAGCCCAGAAGATTTAAAGCGCAATATTTCTGATACTGGGTATTATATATTTAGTTTGCCTGTAGCTTTACAGGCAGTAGGAGACAGGGCATTGCGTAAAGCGCCACTTGTTCAAATAGCTGCTAAAGAAGGCGGCGCAATTCATAGTTCAGATGTAAACATTAACATAGAGGCATAAAATGGCTATTAATTCATTAACGGGAAGCGATACATTCGTATTGAATGGGCGAGTATTAAATGACTTTGGCAAGGGTGATGTGGTAACTATTACTTATCCTGAATCAATGGTAGAGGTTGTAGTTGGTAAGAATAAAAATAGCATTTATTCAGAGAATACAAGCGGGCAATCGGCAGATATAGAAGTTAAAATATTAACTGGCTCTGCCGATGACAAGTTTGTAAATTCGTTATTTTTAACGCAACAGCGAGATTTGCCAGCTTTTACATTGCTAACTTGTAATTATGCAAAGCGAGTCGGTGACGGTGCGTCTAATATCTCTAATGCTGCACATACAGGCAGTGGCGGTATATTTGCGCAAGGCATTGATGCAAAAGAAAATACAGATGGCGACACAGAAGCAGCACAAAGCATTTATAAGCTTAAATTCTCTAACTTAGTGCGCACTATAGCTTAATCATGAGAGAGCTAGCAACAGATCACGGGGCAGAGGTTATAATTAATAAAGTGCCTTTTTTTGCAGCATTAAAATTACAAGATGCTGTATTAAAGGCTTTATTAATTGCAAATATAGATGTAGCAGCCATTGATCTATCACCTTCTAAAGGAGATAGTGCAGGTGTAAATCAATTAATTAGTGCTATTTTATCTGTTATTGGTTCAGAAGCGTTGCGCAAAGAATTATTTATTTGTATGCAGCGTAGCACTTGTGATGGCGTAAAGATTACCCCTGATCTGTTCGAGAGTGAAGAAATGCGCCCTTATTATTATGAAATAGCAGGGGCAGTATTAATGGAGAATATAAGCGATTTTTTCGTCCGCCTTCTATCCAAGTCAGCACAAGCCATGGAGAACATAGGTATAAAAAGCCTAAAATTACCAGCAGCTTAAATAAGCTAGATGTGTATTGCCTTATGCTTGCAAAAGCAGGGTGGGGAGGCGGAAACCCAGAGACTATAGCGAATATGCAAGTAGATCAAGTTGTTAAGATGTATTATTACGAAATATCTTGCAACGATTATGTAGCAGCGTTACATGCTCTTAATGATCCTAAAAGCACTTAAAGAGTAAACTATGAAGATAGGAGAGTTATTTGTACAACTAGGAGTTAAAACTGATAGCAAGCCATTACAAAACTTTAAACGAAGTATTGTAGGCTTGCGCCAGAATTTAATACTAGTACAAGCTGCTGCTGCTGCTGCCGTCTTTGGTTTAAGTAAATTTGCAGGTGGCACGATAGATGCAACTGCTGCTATAGTAAATATAAGCAAGCAAACAGGGCTGGCAGTTGATAAATTACAAAGATTACAACAAGCAGGACAATTAGCGGATATAACATTAACAGCTGATCAACTAGCTAACTCTATTGCTAACGTACAAAAGAACATTGCAGCTATTAAATTAGGGCAAGGCGATGTATCAGGCTTTGGCTTTTTAAATATAAGCCCAGAAAATAAAGATGCATTCGAGGTATTAGAAGACGTTAGAGAATCTATAAAAGGATTAGATAATGCTACTGCGGTAAATCTTATCTCTAAAATAGGCTTATCACCTCAATTTATTAATGTATTAAGATTATCTAAAAAAGAATTTAAATCTCTTGGAGATAATAAATTTTTAAGTAAACAGCAAAGAAAAGATATATTAGATTTAGGTACTGCATTTAAAGCTCTACAATTGCGTTTAGGAGCATTAAAAGATCAAGCAGTAGCAAAGATAGCTCCTAAACTGCAAGGACTAGTAGATGGGTTTTTTAATTGGATGAAATTAAATGGCGCGGCAGTAATTAATGCTATTAGTGGTATAGCTTCTGTTTTTGGTACTTTTCTTAGCGTTGTTGGTAATGCTGTAGCAATAGTTGGCACATTAGTCTCTTCTATCTTTGGTGCTGCTGGTGGCTTAAAAGCATTAGCTGGCATTATTGCTATAATTACCGTTTCTTTTAGTCCATTGGTAGCAGCAGCAGTAGGGTTATTATTAGTTTTAGATGACATTGCTACTTTTTTAAGTGGTGGCGAAAGCATAACAGGTGATGTATTTAATGCTGTATCTGATAGTGTTGATTTTCTAGTGGGTAAATTAAGTGCATTAGAACAAATGTTAATTAATATTAATCAATTTTTTGCTAATTTATTTGCTGGTTCATTTAATGTAAATATTTCTTCTGCTGTAGATGATGCTATTAAATCCGTTAGCGATGCTATAAGTGGGAATAGTATATTTAGTGATATATCTAGTTTGTTTAATGGCAATGAGCCGCAGCTAGAAACATCCTTTGCAGGAACACCACAAGCAGCAGAGGCAACACGCAATATTTCACAAAATAAATCTACTGTAAATAATAACAGTGTAAATATTGATGTGCATACTACAGCTGATGCAAGAGAAACAGCAGGACTAACAGCAGATGCAGTAGTTAATGCTTACACTAGCCTTAACAATGTAGGTAGATAATATGGCTTTTTCAGTTGGCGCACAAATAAACGATTATCTACAAGATAATGAAATAGGTTTAAATAATCCTAATGTTGGCGAGAATACTGGCGCATCACAACTAGGCATAGGCGAGAATGCGTTTGTATTTGATATTGCGCGCGAGACTACATTGCAAGCTAATTCAACTATTACAGATCATTTTGTAGAAGATAACACAGCACTGCAAGATCATATTGCTTTATCCCCTCTTACATATGTATTGAAGGGATTTATTGGTGAGTTAGTATTTGAGGGCGCAACAGCTCAAGCAGAGCTATTAACTTTAGCTAATGAGAAGTTAGCAATTGTTGAGGCTTATTTGCCAGATTTAACAGCAGGAGTAGCGCAAAAAATATCGCAAATAGGTAATGAAATTAATAATACAGTGAATTATATAGATTCAGCTATTGCTAGCGGCACTGATATATTTAATTTATTAACAGGTGCAGATAGATTAAAGAGTAAGCAAGCACAAGCAGTAGATAAATTAATGTCTTTGCGTAATTCACGAGAGTTGACAACATTAATAACACCATATAAAGAGTATAAGAATATGGCTATAGAAAGTATTGTTGCAACTCAAGTAGCTGATTCTAGGCATAAAAGTGATATAGAGGTGCGTGTTAAACAAATACGCACAGTTGATATATTCACAGTAGGTGTAGATTTGAGCCAATATACAGGTAGAGCTAAAGCGCAAGCAAGTGAAGTGCTAGATAAAGGAAAAGCGCAAGGCAAGGAAGTATCGCAAAGTGCTATTAAAAAATTATTAAATTGATATGAAGCAATTAGTAGAATTAACCAGTGATCCTAAGCAGCAACATACAGTTGTATTAGAAGACGGCGATAGCTTTACACTGCAATTATCTTATTTAGAGCAGCAGAGAATGTGGAGTTATAGCATAGCATATAGTGATACATTTATCATGCGCAACTCACGTCTTGTTATGTCTAAAAACTTATTAAGACAATATAAAAACATATTACCCTTTGGTATAATATGCGAACACATTAGTAATGCCGACCCTTTTTTAATAGATGATTTTTCATCTAATAGAGCGATTCTATATATTCTAACGTCTGACGAAGTGGAGCAGGTAGAGGATAATATATATGTAGGCTCTGCTATATAGTTATGAAATTTAATCGCCAATATAGGCTGCTTATCCAAGAGAAGGTAGGTAGTAGTAACTCTATAGAGGTACAGGCAGTACAAAATAAATCTTTAACTATACAATTTGACGTAGTTAGAGACACAGGCAGCAGTGCAAATAACATGACGCTGCGCATATATAATCTTAACCATACAAACCGCTCTTTAATATTTCAAGATAGAGTTGCAATACAAAGCACTGATAAAGGAAAAGTATATAAGAAAATTGTGTTGCAAGCTGGTTATGATAATTTATCCACTATCTTTGTGGGCAATATATTAGAAGCTTATAGCTATAAGCAAGGCGCTGATATTATAACATATATACGTGCGCAAGATGGCGGCTTTAGTATATATAATACGTATTCGTCCTTTTCATTACAGAAAGGCGTAAATAACTTGCAACTATATCAGCGGTTAATTAAAGATATGACAGAGAATGGATTAGCGCAAGGAGTGACCGCGCCTATAGTTGGATCACCTAAAAGAGCAATTGTTATAGCTGGTAATACTTGGGATTGTTTGCAAAACTCTTTTAATAAGCTTGTGTTTATTGATCTTGAGGCGATTAATTATTTAGAAGAAAACCAAGGTATAATAGCGCAAGTGCCTTTTATTGATAGTAGCGCTGGGTTGCTTGGCACACCTAGGCGGAGTGGTGCTACAATTATTGTAGAAATGATTTTTGAGCCACGCATTATTGTGGGGCAATTAATCGAATTAAGCTCAATAACAGATCTATTTTTCAATGGCCAATTTAAGGTGAGTGGTGTTCAGCATGTCGGTATTATTTCTAGCGCTGTCGGTGGAGAGCTTAAAACAGTATTACAATTATATATAGGCTCTAAAGCTCTTAGCCCTATAGCTACCAGTAACGTATTAACATTTTAATATTATGTCTAAAAAAGAAATATCCGCCCCATCGTTAGATGATCTAGCGCGAGAGTTAAAAGCAGATATATTTTATTCGCTAAATTGCCATAGAATCGGTGTTATTGAATCTTTTAATCCAATAACACAAGCTGCATCTATTCGCTTAGTTGATAAAATACTTATAGAAAACTATCAAGATAAAAAGTTATTAGACTTCCCACTATTGATTGGTTGCCCAGTTATAATTGCTAAAGGTGCGCAAGGCGGTTTAACTTATCCTATTAATCAAGGAGATACATGCCTTGTACTGTTTAATGATAGAGATATAGATAACTGGATTACAACAGGCAATACAGCAGTGCCAGACTCAGCACGAGCGCACAATCTCAGTGATGGCATAGCAATATTAGGGCTTCGTAACGAGTTAAACGCTATAGCTGATTACAATAATGAAGAAACAAAATTAAACTATAAAGAGTCTTTTATTAGTTTAGATGGAAATGCTACAAAATTAATGCATAATAGCGGCGGTGCGTTAAACTTAGATGATAAAATTGAAATTAAAAATCAATTATCTGATATGAAAACTACTTTAAATGCTTTAATAGATGCATTGAGAGCAATTGCTGCTATCGCGGTAACTGGCGGTACTGGCACGCCTATTGTAGGCATGGTTTCAGCAGAAATTGATTTAGCCGCAGTAGAAATTGATAAATTATTGAAATAATGAAAATTAGAGCGTTAGACAGTAACAAGGATTGGAGCTTCGGCAAAGGAATATCGTTTTATGCTATAGATCAAAAAGCTATTAATCAAAATATCGAGACAAGATTATTAGAGTGGAAAAATGATTGCTTTTTTCAATTGAAAGCTGGCGTTGATTGGCGCAATAGGTTGGGCGGTAAATCTGTAGTCTTGCTAAATGCTGAATTAAGAAATGTATTAATTCAAACTGACGGTGTTTTGGAAATTATCGAGTTATCATCTGATATTGTAAATAGAAGTTTAAAAATAAGTTACAATGTAAAGACTGTTTTTGCATCTTCTGCACAAGCAATAATAAATAGGAATTTATAGCATGAAATATATCAAAAAAGGCGTAGCTGTAAATGCAGTATGCTACACAGGTAAAAATCCTAAGGCTGTATATGATCTAGTGCATGATGTATGCGCTCTATATAAAAGAAATGATACTTTGTATGTGGAGATGCCGCATAAAGATTTTGCAGTAAAAGAGGGTGATTATGTTATACGAGAAATGAAAAATAAAATATACTCTTGTAGTGCTACTATTTTTGAATCTACTTACGACTACATAGAAACAAATGACTGATATAATTGATGGAAACGGCTTAACTATAGACAATTTAAATACACGGGTTACAGAGTTAACAGCTGATTATCAAGATATATATGGTGTTGATATAATAGTAAGTAGTAATTCTCCAGATAGCCAAGCTATCAATATACATGCCCAACGTAATCAAGATAATGCAGAGCTAGCAGAAGCAGTTTATAATAGTTTTGATCCTGATCAAGCGGTAGGCGTAGTATTAGATCAGCGTTGCGCTATTAATAATATACAGCGCAAAATTGGAACATTTACTACTCAAGTATTAGATATAACAACAGATAGAGCTTTAACATTAGATGGCTTAGATGCAACTGCAAGCCCTTTCACTGTAGAAGATGACACAGGCAATCAATTTTATTTAACTACTACAACTAATTTTATTACTGCTGGCACTTTATCGTTACCATTTAGAGCTGCTAATCTTGGCGCAACACTTACTTTACCTAATACTATTACTGAAATAGTAACAGTTATAATAGGTGTTATATCTTCAAATAATCCAGCAGACGCTACATTGATCGGTACTGATGAAGAAACGGATGTAGCTTTTCGAGAGAGGCGCAGAATATCTATATCTAATGCTGCAACTGGTTCAGTTGATGGAATTCTAGGCAGCATTAATAATCTATCTGATGTTGAAAGCGCTCTTGTTTATGAAAACAAGACGGCAACAACTGACATTAATAGCATCCCCCCACATAGTATATGGGCTATTGTAGAGGGTGGAATTAATGACGATATAGCAAATATTATTTATTCTAAATTAAGTTTTGGAGCAGATACAAAAGGCTCAGTATTGACTAATATTACCACGGCTAGCGGCCAAATTATCCCAATTAAATTTGATAGAACAATAGTAAAAGACTTGCATATTCGTTTTGATATACAGCCAACTATTACCGCTTTATTTGATGAGCTAGTTATTAAAACATATATTGCAAATAATCTAAGTTACCTAATTGCAGAAGATGCAGAAACATCACGCATCGTTGCATTAGCTGTTACCGCTATTAATGAAGCTGGCGGCGGCGGTGTACCTTTAAATGTCGAGATTAGCAAAGATGGCGCTACTTGGGCAGATTTTATTGCAGTTGATTTATTAAATGAGCGCTGGAATCCTGATGTATCACGAATCACTATTACAGTATTGCCATGATAGATATAGATAGTTTGCTAGATTATTATGCCAATCTATTAATTGTACAGTATCACGATAAGCCAAAAGCTATTGCTACAGTTAAAGCTTTAATTAAGCAATCGTTTAATAGTGATATTTTATCGCAAATACAGGAATCTTTTAATATAGATACAGCTCTTGGCAAGCAACTAGATATATTAGGCAAATATATTGGAATTAATAGAGTCATTGCTTTTTCAGTTATTGATCCTAATAATAACTCCTTTTCTGCCTTTGAAGATGGCGGCAATAATCTAGCTATTATTAATGATGAAGATTTTTTAATACAAAATTTTAATACTAGCTTGGCAGTTAATACTACTATGAGCGATGAGCAGTACAGATTTTGCTTGCAATTAAAAATTATACAAAACTATACAGATCATAGTTATAAATCTATATATGATAGTATATATGCTGTATTTGGTACTGATGTTCAGCCTATGATATCTGGTATAATGGCAATGTCTTATTATGTAACTGATGCGCAGCTTGTACTAGCACAGATAGCTTTTAAAAAAGGCGTTCTACCTAATCCAGCGGGGGTTGGTTTTGGCTTCTTAATTCGCAAACAGCCTGATAAAAAGTTTTTCGGTTATGCGGTTAATGGTGTTGTGAGTGCCAATGTAATTGGTTATTCTAGCGGTGTAACTGACTTTTTTGTTAAAGAAAAGTATTTAACTACTAATGATTTAATATTTTTGACATAATATGGCAAATATAACACGTAAAAATTTAAAATTATTTGCTGAAAATGCAACAGCAACAGCTTTGCAAATATTTGGTTCAAGGGCTGCTACGACTCCTGCGTTAAATCCTGATCCAGAAGTACTACAAAATTTAACGGCTTATTTAGAGGGTTTAGATAGTGCAGATTTTACTAGTGGCTCTGATAAAGGTATCCCAAGTAAAGAATTAAATGCATTATTTTATATAATAAATTATCATTTAAAATATATATTACAAAAAGGATTACCAGAACATAATAATTTAAATGATTATTACCTAGGTGATATTGCAAGAGATACAGGCAGCTCAATGCTCTATCAATCATTAACCAATGCTAATATCGGCAATGCCATAACTGATTCGGTTAATTGGGAGGAGTTAGGGGATTTAAAAAATCTAAAAAACACTCCTTCAATAGGAGAAACTTCACTTGCAACACAAATAACTGTGGCGGGTTCTGGTGCTGCCTATACTTCTATAGGTGGGGCTAATTGGGTAAATGGCACAATGCAAAGCTTTACAGCTAGTACAGCAGGTGTATTAACATATACAGGGCTTAATCCAGTACAAGTTTTTATACATTCGTCTGCTACCGTATCTAAAGTTGGCGGTGGTTCTGACACTATAGGGTCAAGAGTAGTTGTAAATGGCACTACTTTGGCTAAGTCGGAAGGCAGGACAGAAAATTCCTCCCCTACACAGGTTACAGGATTTGCAGCGGTTCAATTGCTAAATGGGGATACAGTAGAATTAGCAGTTAATAATTTAACTGGCTCTGCTGAGATTATCGTGGATATTGCAAGCTTATTACCTATAGGGAGTTAATTATATGCCTAAAATAACAAGAAAACACCAAAAACAATTTGGAGTCAATGCGCCAGTTTTAACCCAAGCTGGCTCTACACAGACTGGTACACCCGTTACCAGTAGAGATTTAGATGTATTGCAAGGTAGTGCAGCTTGGGAGACAGGATTGACAGGCCAGACTATAGTTGGTGATAAAGTACCAGAAATATCAGAACAAGATGCAATACATAATGTAACCACAACTAATCTTGCATATACCCTTCAAGAAGGTATACCAGAATATGAAGCTACAACACCATACTTTCAAAATAGCGTAGTTAAAAAGATAGGCACAGTAGAGCTATATAAATCATTAACTGATGATAATTTAGGGAATATTTTAACTGATACGGTGAATTGGGAATTTGCAGGTGATTTAAGGCATTTAAAAAATGCTATAGGTGAAAACTATACGATTGATCCTAACTTTGAAATATGGCTAGAAGGTACGAGCATCACCAATACGACAGGTAATGATTTTTATGGTTCTGTTTTAACAGGTGGTAATTGTGGCACAGGTGGTAGCCCTTCTATGACGTTATCAAGGCAAGCTTTCACGTTAGGTCAAACAGATGTTCCTAGCGAACCTAAATATTTTTTTAGGGGTGATTTAACTGCGGCAGCTTCGGTTACGCAGCCTACCATACAACATAAAATAGAGAGTGTTAGAACTAATGCAGATGGTACAACCACTGCGTCTTTTTATGCTAAAGCGGGTGCAACAAGTAGTTACGACTTATGTTTTGTACAGAATTTTGGCACAGGCGGCAGCCCTAGTTTAGATGTTGTAGTTGCAAGTCAAGTTGCGGTACTAACTACATCTTGGCAGTTAATTACGAAAACATTTACACTGCCTAGTCTTACAGGTAAAGCATTAGGAACAGATGAAAACAGTGATCATTTAATAATGCGTTTAAAATATCCTTTAGCAGCTACAAATATTGTAGATATAGCGAATTTAAAAATAGAAAAGGGTAATGTAGCAACTGGATTAGGTGTTGTTAGTTTTGGTGAAGAATTGAGAAAGAGTAAAAGGTACGCAGAAACATCTTATAGAGTTGGTAGTGCTATTGGCTCTAGTGATGCGCAGAATGATATATATAGTAAAGAGGATCAGTTTTTCACTTTGCGGCATACTGTCTTAAAAAAATCACCTCCTACATTAAATCTGTATAATTCAGCTAATGGGAATATAGGCTTTTGTTCAGATGCAGCAGGGAACAATACAAGCGCAGTAACATTTAATAGGAATAACACCGCCAGCTTTACGCGCAACGCAGTAACATCTACAGCTGGCGGGGCATGGTTCCATTTTTTTGCTGATTCAAGATATTAATTAAAATAAACATAATATTATGTACAAGCATTATATAGAAATAGATCAAGACAATTACATAACTGAAGCTTTTTGCAATGCTTTCAGACAACCTACAGCAAATAGTATTTGTGTGAATGAAGCTGGAGGCAGGCACTTTCATTTACAATTAATGGATGTAGACGGACATTTATGTAAAAAATGGGATGGTTTAGCCATTATTGATAGCGTGCCGCCATTAAGTAGCGTTATAGGTAAGAAGTTAGGAGAGTTAGAAGATTATCATTATACTGCTGATGAAGTGCGTAGGATCACTATTAATTCAGAAATTAAGTTTACTACTAACTCACAAGATAGAGCATTGATTGTTGAGCAAATAATCAATATACAACAGCAAATAGATTTAGGTACTTATCCTGTCAGCCCTAAGTTTACTTATTATTACAGCAATACAAGCATTGATTTAACGCTAGATCAATTAAAGTCTGTATATATCTTTTGCATGAATACAGTTAATCAAAATTACCAAGTATATCAAAATCATAGGGAGGCTATTAAAAAATTAACAACAATAACTAAAGTTAATAATTATAATTTTACAGCTAAGTATTTAAAAAATAATAATTTTGATTTAACTTAATGCAATGAAAAAAGACTTACATAGAGTTATGCAATTAGATATTTTACATAACTCTATTGCTAAACTAGATAGAGATAAAATACATGTTTTATATTTTTCTTATTATTTGAATTGGTATAACTTTTATCATAGCCCGTTGTTACTAACAACTAAGATATTAAGCTGGATAACAAGAAAGCCATACATTGATCATATTGCGCATATCAGTAGATTTGTATTTGATAAAGAGTTTAATAGATATAATCCAAAAATATTTGAGGCTACTATTGATCGTGGCATGGAGCAAAACGATTTAATCTCTAAGCTAAAAAGAATGCAAGGGATTTGCTATATAGAGACAGTAGGTTATGTAAATAAAGGCAAGGCAAGGAATTTTGAGGCTTCATACAATGGCGTACCTTACCGTAAAAAGCTAGCTGCTATGTCTGGCATAGATATAATATTTAAGCCATCTAAAGCAAGTGATAAAAATAATGGTGGGTTTTGCTCATGGTTAGAATCTTTATTCTTAATTGATCAAGGCATAGATTTATCACACATTGAAAAAGGCAATCCATTAGAGATGACTCCAGCGGATATATATAGCAGTAATTTAGGCAGCAAAACAATTCTATTTAAGTTTTAAGAAAATTCGTGCTATTTATTTAATATTCTTATATAATTTATTAAGTTTTTATTTCTTATTTAACTGCATAGGAGCATCATGTCGGGATTACTTATTATATTATTTAAATTTTTAAGCGTGAGATCAACTCAAAAAATGATTTTACAAGGTGTAAAGGGCTTAGCAAAGAATACAAAAACACAGGTAGACGATAAAGCGATAGAATCAATTGAGGATATACTAGGTATAAAAACAGATTATTTAACAGAACAAGCTAGAAAAGCAGTAGAAGCTAAAATCTTAAATAAGATTAATAAGAAATAGTATGACCGCTATAGTCATCTTAAAGCGTGATATCATAAGTAATAAAGCCATTCTAGGTTCGTTAATTTATAATGATAAAGAAATTGCTAAAACTTTGGAAAATCCGTGGCTTAATAATATAGCTAACATTTCATGTATACCAGATGGAGTGTATAATGTTATTTCATATTCTGGTACTAAATATAAAGATGTTTATAAACTTATAAATGTTAAAGGTAGAACAGATATACTAATACATATAGGCAATACAGAGTCTAATACTCAAGGCTGTATCTTGGTAGGCGACAGGTACGGATTCTTAAAAGAAAATATAGCTATATTAAACTCTAGGCGCACTCTGCATCATGTAAAAACTTTATTACCTGCTGAATTTACATTACATATCTCTAGCTTTAATTAACATGTCTCAAGAAGATGTACTTATTGCTACTATTCAGGCTGGCTTTCAGCAGCAAGGCGAAAAAGTAGACGAGAACTGGCGCGGCGCAAAAAAAGAATTCCAATTTTTTAGTAAAGCTGTTAATGATATTAATATTTCTTTAGTGGGTATAAAAAATGACATTGCAAATACATCTAATGCACAAGTTAAAACAGAGAAAACCACTATAAAAAATTCAGAAGATATAGTGAGGCTAGAAAAAACAGTAGCAACTACTAATAACAAAGTAGATACTCGCACACTTATATGCACAGGCATCTTTATAATTACTTTTATGGCCTTTTCGTCTATGGTGAGCTGGTACGCTGGACAAGAAAAAACAATTGTATCGCCAGAACAGGTAGGCACAGCAGTTACAGCACCAATCACAGGGGCAATAATTAATCGTCCGCTAATGAAATGATACAGCCTAAGTTTTAATTTTGCATACGTGTTCAAATAGCTTTTTGCG
>TARA_R110000751_G_scaffold28003_3_pt1 | contig 21624 bp, 43 predicted proteins | sample TARA_R110000751 | Tara Oceans TARA_R110000751 (sample SAMEA4398001) | marine metagenome | biome: Polar Biome; feature: [MES] marine water layer (ENVO:01000295) within the mesopelagic zone...; material: water (ENVO:00002006), including particulate matter (ENVO:01000060) such as...... | reverse complement strand
GTCGTCGGACGGCACTGCGTCCTCGTCGCAGCCGTCGAGCCCGCACGCCGGTGGGTCGTCGTCGGGGCTCATGCTGTCCCACCGATGCTGGCCCGCTGAAAAGGCGCGGGCGTTTCGTCGGGCGAGGCTCATGCGTCGCCCTCCCCGTTGAGCCACTGTCCGACCGTGCGGTCTGTCTCACCGAGCGCGACCCACTCGGACCAGCCCTGCTCCGGTTCGCCGCTCGCCTCGACGCAATCGACCTCGCCCTCGTGATCGTGCCGAGCCTCGCGGCGTGCGAGGTACGGCTCACGGGCGACGACGTAGGACACTACGGTCTTGGTCACCTTGTACAGTTTGAGTGGGCCCGGTGGGGCGAGGGTGGGGTCGTACATGTTCGTCTCCTTGCTGGTTCGTCTGCCTGTCCTCAGCAGAAGTGAACTATAAGACAAAGCATTCCGACTGTCAATGCTTAGTCTGAGAAAGTTACTCCGTGACGGACTTGCCAGACTTCGGCACCCCGATCATGGGGCCGCTCCACCGGGCAGGCTCGGGCGTCAGCTTGCGCGACCTCCTGGGCTTGGGCTCCATCGGCTTCGCCCATACGGGGAGGTCTGCGCGCTCTCGAAGGACAACCCAATGCGCCCCGCACGCGAGGGCGTTCCCAAGGCGAAGGCTCGTGTCGGGCGCTGCTAGGGCTATCCGCTCGACAGTCTCGCGGCAGCAAGCGTCGAGGTCTGAGCCGAGCGCCGTTTCATCCCACTGTAAGATCATCGGGTCTCCTTCGCGCTCTGCTGTTCGACGAGCCACGCCACAGCCTCCTCGGGCGTCTCGTGGCTGCACATCACTAGGTCTGGCGTGATAGCGGCGGCATATTCGCCATCGTCAAGGATGCTGCCCGCGTGAGGATGCTCCCAAAGGATGCACCCCGGCACGCCATCGGGTCCGTAGTTCGCGGCAGTCGCTTTCCAGGCGAACTTCACGAGGGGTCCGCCTTCTCGCGCTGATACGCGGTCGGACTCAGCGTCTCGGGCGCGGGCGCGCGCAGTCTCTCAAGCGCTCGAACGTCTGCGGCGAGCGCTAGCGCGTCTCGACCCTTTGCCAGCGTTAGAACGTCGGAGAGGGCGCGCAAATAGCCCTCCCGGTCGGCTCGGTTAAGCGCGCGGCGGATAGCCGGGTGCGCCCCTCGGCGGTCGTCGCTCATGCTGTTTCCTCGGTTGCCCTGGCGGGCGTTGGTCGCTTGGTAAGACTCACGGGCGTGGGCGGCGATCGAGACGGCGCGAGACACGCGCGGAGCGCGCGAGGATTCGGCGCCTTTTAAGTTGAGACTCGCGCCGCAGCATCCCACTCGCCCATGCGTCCGCGTCGCCGCCGTTCGCTGGCGAGCGGGCTACAAGCCTGCGCTCCGGGTTGAGGTAGCCCGTCCGCTCGCCTCCGTCCACATAGGTAAATCCGGTGATCCGCTCGTACAGGTCACCCTTGTCGATGCGCTTGCCCCCGGTGTAGGCATAGTCCCGGGCGGCTATGTGCAGCGCATCGGTCTGCGCGGTCTCGCCGTCCTCATCCTCGTCCTCGTCGTCCTCCTCCTCCTCCTCCCATGGCGCGGGACCGTTGCGGCAGGAGCCGCAGTCGGACGCACCGCAGGGTCCGCTCCAACTGGAGGCCCCCCCGCAGTTGTATCGGTAGCTCGTCCTGGCGCGTTCGGCACGGGCCTCGGCTCGCGCGTCGTCTCGATCGTCGTCTCGGTATCCCATTGTCTCTGTCTCCCTTGCTTCTAAGTGAACTATAAGACAAAGCATTCTGTCCGTCAATGCTTCATCGTAGATTGTTTAGGGCTCGCAGTCGGTCAGGCGATCGGCTTCTTCCTCAAGCGTCTCGCCGGAGCGTAGGTGGTTGCGGTCGCGCTGTAGACACGGCGGCGAGCAGAATACTTCGGCCCAGGCTTCGTCGCAGATAGCGCGGTCCCCGTTGAGCAGCGGCGTGGCGCACCGCGCGCAGTCTGTCTCCTCGGCGCGGCCATTAACGGTGAACCAGTAGATATCCAGAAGGCGGGTCATTCCTTCGCTCCTACGTGGCTGGCTGCGGTGAGGCGGAAGTTCGCGCCGCACGCTTCGACGCTCGCGCCCGTGTAGCGGTATCCGGTCGTCTTGTGCTCAAACCGAAAGGTCGGCATCACGCCAATGCACTGAGCATCGACGCCGCTAGCGGTCACGGTGATCGTGAACGTCGTGCTACCTGCCGCCACGTCGGCGGCGAGGGCGCGGAAGAGGTCTGCGGCGATCTGCTGCGTGGCGTCGCTCATTAGATCGTCAAGTCCCTGGTGGGTGATGGTCATCGTCGTGCCTCCTGCTTCGCGACCTTGAGGGCGCGGCGGGTGTGGTGTCGGTCAGCGCGGCGGGCAGCGCGGCGCGAGCCAGCGCGGCGGTCGGAGAGGTTCGCCTCCGAGCGGTGCTTGTGGGCGTTGCGGGGCTTGATCATTGTCTCTGTCTCCTTTTTCGTTAGTAGCCGAGGGTCCACTGGTCGAGAGCGGCGCGGGCGGCGACTCGCGCCCAAACCACGTTCGTTCCGTAACCGTTTAGATCGAACCACGCACCAGAGAATCCGCAGGCACAGACGTGGGCGCGAAGCGCCTCGATGCTCTTGCAGTCGGTAATCGCGTCGGAGTCGAGTCGGTCGTTGCTCATGTTCTGTCTCCCTGCGCCGTTCGTCAGCGCTGAGTGAACTGTAAGACAAAGCATTCGGCTCGTCAATGCTTTATCTGAGAAAGTTTATTTTGCTTTGTGGTTGCTAGTTGGCGCGGAGTCTGTTTATGCTTCGGTCGCTTGCTGCTCCTTCTGAGCGGCGAGCCTCCCGCCCTTAGCGGCAAGCGTCCTGTTCGACGTGCCCCGACTCTCTCTTGCCAGGGAGTCGGGGCGGACAGACGGACTAGGAGCGGGAGCCGAACAGGCGCAGCGGGATACCCTCGCAGCGCGAACAGACAGGCGGCATAGCCGCGTGGAGACTTGCGCCCGATGGCTAAGAACTACAACAAGGTGAGTCGCTCTCTGTGGGGCGACGCGAAGGTGACGAGCTTCGGCCCGCCGCCGATGCACCCGACCACGCTCCTGCTCTACCTGCTGACGACCGAGATGCAGGGACACCAGCCAGGGTTACTTCGGCTCGGCGTTGGGACGATCGCTGACGCTGGCGGTTGGGACGCGCTCGAAGTCGAGGCGGCGATGCGAGTGCTCGAAGCGAGCGGGATCGTCCGTCGCTCGAAGCGTCCGCCGCTGCTCTGGCTTCCAAACACGGCGCGACACAATACGCCCGAATCGCCTCGCGCTGCTAAGGGTTGGGGTCGGTATGCGGGCTCAATGCCTGAGTGCTCGCTGCTCCACGATGCCGTGACAGCGACGAAGTTTAGCCTAACGGGTAGCTTCGCTCGAAGCTATGCGGAAGGTTGGAGCGAAGCTACTGGTTATCAAGAGCATGAGCATGAGCAAGAGCAAGAGAGCAAGAAGCCAGCGCCGAGCAAGAAGCCGAAGCCAGACAGCAAGGAGTCGAAGCGCGTTGCCGAGGTCTATGCCGCTTATCTGGAGCACGCTCCTGGGTCTAGGCTGACGCTGGCAGACCCTCAGCGCTCTGCTATCGCCTCCGCTCTAAAGAGCTTCCGGGGCGCGGAGGGCGGGGCAGATGGGCGCGAGCCTGTGGCGATCTGCAAAGGGATCATGGAATGGGTGTTCAAGGCCCCAGGACACCCCGAATACCTGCGCGGCGACAACGACAAGAGCACGAAATACACCAGCGTGGTCAGCATCTTCCGCGCCGCCAAGTGCGAGGCGCGGCGAGTCGCGTCAAAGGAATGGCTCGACAGCGGCGCGACGCCTTACAGGGAACAGCAACGCGGGCCGGGCGTACCGACAACCGCGCCGAGGTATCTGAAGCGCACACCGGGCTACTGGGAGGAATAGACAATGGAAAACACACCACACCACGACCACGCAGCGGAGGCGGCGGTGCTCGGCGCGATCATGCTCCACGTCGAGTCGTTCGACCGAGTGCTCGACGTGGGGCTCACCGTCGATGCGTTCCACCTCGCCAAGCACCGGGCCACCTTCGCAGCCATGGAAGCTGTCGCCCCTGAGATCGACATCGTGCGCGTGGGCGGCGCCCTGTCGGCTGAGGATATCGAGCGCGTCGGCGGCTGGTCCTGGCTCTCGTCGCTCGGCTCCCGCTGTCCGAGCATCAAGAGCGCGCCCGAGTACGCCGCCACGATCTTGCGCCACGCCTCCGCGCGACGACTTCGCGGGGTGCTCGTGGAAGCGACGGAGCGTATAGACGACGGCGGGGCGCTGGACGCCATCACCGCCGAAACCGCCGAGGGCATGGACGCCGCTGTCGGTGTCTCACGACGGGAGAAGTGGCATACGCCCGAGGAAGATGCCAGCGACCTGATCGCGCGCCTGAACAACCCAGGGCAGCGGACGATCCTTACCGGCTTCCCCGCCCTTGACGAGCAGACGGGTGGGTTCGCTCGTGGCGATCTCGTCATCATCGCGGGCCGACCGTCGATGGGTAAGAGCGCGTTCGCCTACAACGTATGCGACGCGGTAGCCCGCCGAGGACAGCGCGTCGCCGCCTTCTCGCTGGAGGTCACGCGCGACAAGGTGTGGGTCCGCCGCGTCTCGTCTCGTGCCGAGGTCAACAGCATGTGGATACGCGACCACATGAACGACCGCCGAGCCCTCGGCCCCGAGGAGCGCGAGCGGGTCCACGTCGCCGCGTCTGAGCTTGCAAGCGAGCCGATGTACATCGACGACCGGCGCGGCGTCTCCGTGGCCTACATGGCAGCGGCGTGCCGACGACTTCGCCGTCGGTACGGGGCGCTCGACCTGATCGTCGTGGATTACTTGCAGCTTGCAACTGGTTCGGGTGACTCTCGCGAGCAGGAGATATCCAGCATCTCGCGCGCCCTCAAAACCCTGGCGGGCGAAGAGGACTGCCCTGTGATCGCGCTGTCTCAGTTGAACCGCAAGCTGGAGAGCCGCACGGACAAGCGCCCGATGATGTCGGACCTCCGCGAGTCGGGCGCTATCGAGCAGGACGCGGACGTGATCGCCTTCGTCTACCGCCACGCGGTCTATGTGCCCGAATGCGACGACCCGGAAGTGGCTGAGATCATCGTTAGAAAGCAGCGCGACGGGACGACGGGTCCGATTCATCTTCGATGGAATGCGAAGTTCGTGCGGTTCGAGTCGGCGGCGCCGGGGTGGATGACCCAATGAGCAGCACCAAGCGACTGCGTGAGGGGTCCTCAGCGCCCGCCAGGGACGCCCACCCTGATGACTTCTATCGGACGCCCGCGTGGGCGGTCAAAGCGCTCATTGAGCGCCTGGGCGCGGTTCCCGGTCCGATTCTGGAGCCGGGGTGTGGCGACGGGGCGATCTTGTCCGTCCTTGAGGGCTTCGGCCTTGGGCCGCTCGTGGGCGTTGAGACGAACGAGGCGCGAGCCATCGCGGCGGATATGCTGACGCAGCCGAGCACGGCAATCCATCGCCTCGACTTTCTAGGGGATCGCCTTGAGCCCGTCCGCGCGCGACTGCCGTGCTCGTCGATCTCCAATCCGCCGTTCAAGCACGCCGTCGGCTTCATTCAGCGGACGCTTGAGATCATCCAACCGGGCGGGCGCGCGTTCTTCCTGCTGCGCCTCGCGTTCCTAGCTGGACAGGCGCGAGCGCGATCGGGGATATGGGACGATCTCGCCGCTGTCTATGTCCTACCCCGCCGACCGTCCTTTACGGGGCGCGGGACGGATTCGGCTGACTACTGCTGGCTGGAGTTTTCGACATCGCACCGGGGACCCGCTCGCCTTGAGCATCTATGATGCTGCTCGCCCCCGACTGGCTCAACAACGCGGGGCGTTGTCGCCGCTGCCACTTCTCCCTCGACGGCGCGGCGACCGTCGGCGTCTGCGGGTGGGGTCAAGTCTGCTCCGCGTGCGTTGAGGACATGCGGGCGAACGCGGCGCTGCTCAGTCAGCCCACCGACGATCTCGTGGGCGACCTGCTGGCACTTGAGGTCGAGCAGATCGACAGCGCCCAGGCTTACAACGCTAAAAACGCGGGACAGGATGCTAAATCAGACAAACCAGTTGCTTTATCAGACGAAGTGATTTAAGCTCAACGAGCAACCAAGGGAGACAGAGACAATGACCGACCATCCGACATTCGGGGCTGCCCTAGCAGCGGCCCAGGGCGAAATGAAGAACGTCCACGCGTCCGCGATTAACCCGCACTTTCGATCGAGCTACGTCAAGCTAGACGCGCTCCGCGACGCGGTGCTTCCGGTGATGTCGCGACACGGCATCGCGGTCGTCCAGACCCTCGGCGGCAGCAACGGCTCCGCGACGGTGGCGACGGTCCTCTACTGGAAGGACTCAGCTATCGAGTGTGGGTCCGCGTCGGTGACGCTTCGGGGCAAGAACCCCGCCCAGGAAATGGGAAGCGCGACGACGTATCTGCGGCGCTATCAACTCGCCGCCGTGGCGGGCGTAGCAGCGACGGACGACGACGACGGGCACGCCGTCGGGTACTCGGACCCCGCTGCCCCTAGTTCGTGGCCTTCGACCGCTCCGTCGCTTGCAGAGCTTCAAGCAGCGGTTACGGACAACGTGAAGCGGCGCGGCTGGTCGCGCGCAGAGCTTGACGAGGTAGTGAGTACGAGCCTGGGTGGTCGAACGACTGCGCAGGTTTGGAATGACGCACGCGCGCTGGTCGATCTGGTCGCCGTGCTCGACAGTGAATGAGACAACCCGGCGCCTCGTGCGCCACGACGAAAGAGAGACGAAAATGACCCCATCTATGAACATGGTGCTGCTCGTGGGCGAAGTGACCCACAACTTCGCGCCCCGCAGCGAGCGCGGCCCCGCGCTGCTCAAGGTCAAGACCGAGCGCAACGGATACGGAGACAAAGCGGGCGAGGTCTTTGCGGACTACGTTGGCGTTACCTGCTTCGGTCGCGCTCGTGATCGCTGCGCTCCCATCAAGCCCGGCGACGTGGTGCGCGTGACGGGCACCGTCAGCGAGCGGAAGCACGACGATGTGTGGAAGATGCAGGTAGTCGCGGACGAGGTGATGTGCTTCGCTGGAGGCGCGGCGCCCGACTACCCTGCTCAGAACAACGCGCCTCGAACGCCGGTGGGTAATCCCTACGCCGACAGCACGGGAGTCGAAGTGCCTGAGAGCGAGATCCCCTTTTAATCACAGCGCCCCGGCTTGTCCCCGGGTGCGTCTACTGCCGGGGCGTCTGTCTCCCCCTGGGCCCTGGCAGTACCTAGCGGCGGCTCCTTAACGGGGGTCGCCGTTTTGGGTTCTGCCTAACTTTCTCGCACAAAGTATTGACGGATGCGGAAGTTCGTATTACGCTTCGCGGGTTGCTGAGGACAGCGACGCAGGGAGACAGGCGATGGCGAAAAAGAAGCCCGAAGCGGCTGCGGTGTGGTGCCCGGTCGAAGATCTCACCCCCTGGGCGGATAACCCCCGGCTGAATGACGAGGCCGTGGGGAAGGTCCGAGACTCCATCAAGCGGTTCGGCTTCGCCTCGCCCATCGTCGCCCGCAGGGAGGACGGGATGGTCATCGCCGGACACACCCGGCTACGGGCTGCGATTGAACTGGGGCTGGATACGGTCCCGGTCCGGTGGATGGATCTGGACCCGGCTGACGCCCGCCTGCTCGCATTGGCGGACAACCGGGCGGGCGAAGAAGCCGCATGGGACCACGACCAGCTTGCCGAGATACTGCAAGGGATGGAGGACGACGGGCTCGACCTGGGGGACGCGGGCTTTACGGAGGACGAGCTTTCGACCCTTATCGGATCGTGGCCCGAGGTCTTAGACGAGGGGAGCGGGGGCGACCTCGGGGAAATCCAAGACGAAGGCACCACCCGCATATCGATCAAGGTAGTCAATACCGCAGCGAGCAGGGTCCACGAGATTCTGCGCGACGGCCTCGGGGCTGAGGGGATTGCCTATACCGTGGAGAGTTCGTGAAGCTGCCGGTCCTCGTATCGTTCGCCCACAGCGAGGAGTTCGCCCTCACCGTTTCGGAGATGGCCGGGGCTTGGTCTCTCATGCTCGACTCCGGGGCGTTCACGAACTGGTCCACGGGCAAGGAGGTGGTGAAACTGGATGCCTACCGGGCGTTCCTTCTCAGGCATGGCCGCCTTTTCGCTCGGTACTTGAATCTGGACGTGATTGGCGACCCCGTTGCCTCGCGCCGAAACTTCGACGCGCTGCGCGACGCGGGGCTCTCTCCGGTCCCGGTGTTCCAGCGGGGCGGCGCGGCTCAGGAGCTTCGGAGGATGGTGCGGGAGGCGGGGTTTGTCTGTATCGGGGGTATCAGCCGGAACCCGCAGGCACAGGCAGAGCAGGCCTATATGCGGCAGACTCTCTCCATCGTGCGACAAGAGGGGGGAAGCGCTCACTTGCTTGGGGTGACCGGGCTGTCCAGCCTCCGCGCCTTGCGTCCCGCGTCGTGCGACTCGTCAACGTGGAGCGTTGCCGATAGGTTCGGGCGCGCGGATCTCTGGAGTGGGTACGCCTTCCTCCCGGTCAAGCGAAAGGCCCTCAAGCCAACCCTCGCCCGCGGCAGGGCGCTTCGGTCGTTCGGTGTGACCTGGGAAGAACTCCGAGATCCCGAAGCGTGGAAGACGAAAAAACGATCAGACGGGACGGTGGCGACCGGCGCCGCCCGTATGCTTTGTGCTCGATCGTGGATGCGCTACTCCCGCACCCTCGCCCGCCAGGGCACCGCCCTATACCTCGCCACTCAAAAAATGTTCTATAACCACGAGTCGTTGCTGGCAGCGTGGGAGAAGGAGAAGCACCGATGGACGAAGCAGCCCTCACGCACCTAGGCAAGCAGTCAAGCGACCCCGTGGACACCCTAGACCTAATCCCCTGGTCCTCTGGCGGTGTCGTGGTCCGGTTGAACTGCTCGGAGTTCACGTCCCACTGCCCGGTGACAAAGCAGCCCGATTTTGCGAGCCTGCTGATTGAGTACGTCCCCGGTGACTTCATCGCGGAAACGAAGTCGGTCAAGCTCTACCTCTGGAGGTTTCGCGACCGTGCGCAGTTCAACGAGAAACTCACCGCCGAGATCGCCCAGGACTTCTACAAGCAACTCCAGGCGCGAGCGGTGCGGGTTGTAGGCAGCTTCAACACCCGGGGGGGCATCGCGGTCACTGCCGAGTGTACGCGAGGGGAGCACGGGCTCCTGTGAGCCGTTGCACCCGCCGCTTGGAGTTCGACGCAGCGCACCGCGTCCTCCGCCATGAGAGCAAGTGCCGCCACGTTCACGGGCACCGCTACCGCGTGGAGGTCACCTGCTCGGGCGCTCTGGATTCGGTGGGCCGGGTGATTGACTTCGGCGTCATCAAGTCCATATTCGGGGAGTGGCTGGACGCGACCCTGGACCACGCATACCTCGCGAGCCCCTTGGACGAGTTCGGCACCTTGCTTCGGGAGCAGGGGCAGAGGGTCTTTACAATGCCGTCTCCCGTGAACCCGACCGCCGAGCGGCTTGTGGAGGTCTTGGCTGCGAAGGCTCAGGAGCTTCTAGGCCCCGAGGGAGTTCGGGTGACCGCCGTCCGACTGTATGAAACGCCCAATTGTTGGGCCGACTGGAGTGCCGAGTGATTGTGACCCGAGAAGCAGCGGAAGCGGCCGTCCAGACCCTCCTGGCTTACGCCGGGGACGACCCTCTCCGGGAGGGTCTTGTGGGGACCCCTGCGCGCGTCGTCCGAGCCTTTGACGAGTGGTTCGGCGGCTACTTGGAGGACCCTCGCGCTCTGCTCTCTAGGACCTTCTCCGAGGCAGACGGCTACGACGAGATCGTCCTACTTCGGGACATTCGGCTGGAGTCTCACTGTGAGCACCACATGGTGCCGATCGTCGGGAAGGTCCATGTGGCCTACATCCCGGTGGACCGCGTCGTGGGTATCAGCAAGCTGGCCCGCGTGGTCGAAGCGTTCGGCAAGCGCCTCCAGATCCAAGAGCGACTGACGGCCCAAGTGGCGGACACCATCCAAGATGTGCTCGCCCCCCTCGGCGTGCTCGTCGTGGTCGAGGCAGAGCACCTGTGCATGACAACCCGAGGCGTGAGAAAGCCTGGGGTGTCGATGGTGACCTCGGCGGTTCGGGGTGTGTTCCGCGAGGACGCAGCCGCGCGGGCCGAGGCCCTTGGGTTGATTCGCAGTCGATGACCTATGCCATTCGGGAGGTATTCTGGACCCTCCAGGGAGAGGGGGTCCACGCCGGGACGCCCGCTGTATTCGTCCGGTTCGCCGGGTGCAACGTCTGGAGCGGGAGGGAGCGGGACCGAGCCGGGGCCGTCTCGCGGGGAGTCTGCGCCGCATGGTGTGACACCGAGTTCCGAGTAGCGGGTGGGCTGGGGCGACTCTCGGTCGAGGGTGTCGTGGCCGAGGTCGTTCGCCCGTCGCTGGACCGGGGGCTGGAGGCTCCCGGGATAGTCGTTTGTACGGGTGGGGAGCCCTCCCTCCAGTTGGACGCGCCGCTGGTAGAAGCCCTCCGGTCGCATGGGTTCGCCGTCCACGTTGAAACCAACGGGAGTCGAGCCTTGCCCGAGGTTGACTGGATTACTCTCAGCCCGAAGCCCCCTATGCCGGTCGTCCTGACTCGCGCCGACGAACTCAAGTGTGTCTGGCCGGATGTGGACCCCGCGCCATTCCAGGGGCTTGTCCCGAGGGGGCGGACGTTCCTGCAACCGAGGGACGACGGAGACCTTGGGAGGGTGCGTGCCACTGCGGACCATGTATTGAGCAACCCCGGGCTACGGCTCTCCATCCAGACCCACAAGATCATCGGCCTACCGTGACGGAGCATCTATGAATGACCACTCAGCCCTCGTCCTGCTCTCGGGAGGGCAGGACTCCACCACATGCCTTGCCTGGGCTCTCGCTCGCTTCTCCGAGGTCTGCGCCGTCGCTTTCGACTACGGGCAGCGGCACGCCGTTGAGCTTGACTCAGCCCGAGCGGTGGCGAGTGATGCCGGGGTGGAGTTGGACATCATCCCGGTCCACGGACTCGGCGGATCTGCCCTCACGGACCACGCGGCAGAAGTGAAGGCGGACGGGGGCCACATGGACCTGCCGACGACGTTCGTGCCCGGTAGGAACGCGGTGTTCCTCTCCATCGCCGCAGGTCTCGCCGTTCAGCGGGGGGCCGCCCATCTCGTGACTGGCATCTGCCAGACGGACTACTCAGGATACCCCGACTGCCGAGACGACTTCAGGGCTGCGATGGAGCAGGCCCTTTCCCTCGCCGTAGGCACCGCGCTCACGATTCACGCCCCCTTGATGAAGCTGACGAAGGCCGAAACGGTCCACCTCGCCGTCTCCCTCGACGCCATGGGGCTCCTTGGGAAGTCTCATACCTGCTATCAGGGCGCCCGACCTCCGTGCCGGGAGTGTCCCGCGTGCGTGCTTCGGGAGCGAGGGTTCAGCGAGGCGGGGCTAGTTGACCCCCTCCTGGCGTGACCAGTCGATGACCCTCCCGCCCCGCGCCGAGGACTGGCACGAGGACGCCCGCGAGGCATACGAGGAGCGCGCTGCCATCCTTGAGTACGACGCGCTCATGCCACGACGCGAAGCAGAGCGACAGGCTAAGAAAATGGTCCGCGCTCGCTTCCTGGCGAAGCACCCCACCCCGCCGAGCAGGACGGAGAACCTCTTGCCGCCGTCGCAGAGTGAGGGGTAGGGTTCGCTTTACATGAGCGCAGAATCTAACGAGCCCCGCAACCCAAACGCACGCCACACCCGAAGCGATCGGGAATACAGGGACCGACTGAGCATCGTCCAGCGCGCGATGGAGGAGTTCGGCTGGTCGCCTCGCGTCAAGTGGAAGCTGGCAACTCAGTTCGGCGTCAGCGTGCGGACCGTCTACGAGATGCGCCGCAAGGTGCTGGACGAGATGGTGGACGACTATCAGGACGTGGATTTCTTTGCGCGCCGTGCCGAGTTCCTGAACCGGCTGTCCATGCACCAGCGCAGCGCAGCAAGCAAGAGCGCGTTCGGGCCGCTGTCGTCGATGTTGGGTATCGAGGCAAAGGTCGTAGGGCTGGACAAGCCCGCAGACGCGCAGGAGCGCACTGAGCCGACGCTGCTCTGTGAGGTCTGCGACGTGGACGTGTTCCTTGAGCCCTGCTCTCACGTCCTCCAAGCTGCACTCGAAGAAGCGCGCGATCGTGAGTCGCAGATGGTCAAGCACTAGGGCCGAGCAAGGGTTGGGCCGTCTCCGACCCTTGGACGATTCAGGTCTCCGACTGAACCCGTCCCGGGAGAACACTCACCCCGTCTGCGCGCGCGCTCTATATAGAGACGCGCCTGCGCTCGTCGCGCGTGCTTTGTAACTTTCTCAGATAAAGCATTGACGGACAGAATGCTTCGTATTACTATCTTCTCAGCGCTGAGGAACAGCGCAGGGAGACAAGACGATGACCAACGCTGACCGACAGAACGACGAAGATGCCCGCGCCGTCCGCATGATGCGCGAGCTACAGAGCGACCTTGCGGACCTCGTGCGCTCTGGCGACATCACCGCAGAGCAGGCAAACGAGTGGGCGAACAGCAAGGCCGATCAGTGGTCGAAGGGGCTGAGCTAATGGCTGGCCGCGCCGAGAGCGCGAGTTGGCCCCCGCCGCCGACGGCGCACGACATCGGCGCCGCGCGCGTCACCTTCCTCGATGTGATGCACGAGGTAATCACAGACGCATACGACGGTCCTGAGACGGTCGTGCTTTCCCTGGGATACGCCAACGTATGCGAGGACGGCGAGGTGACCGTGCGTGGTCGCGTGTGGTTCGTGGTGGACGAGGACGGACTCGTGGAGGACGCGGACTAGCGCCCGAGTGTTTTCGCGCTAGCTTGCTCAGTTTGGGCGATTCTAGGACTTTCTTTAGCTTTCTCAGATAAAGCATTGACAGTCCTGATGCTTTGTCTTATTGTCTTATCAGCGCTGAGGAACAGCGCACTAACGGAGACAGAAACGATGAACCTTCCCGCCGTCAACTCAGCAATCATCCTCAGTAACACTAAGTGGAACGTCGCCGCCGTAGAGGGCAACGTGATGACGCTGACCCGATACGGCATCGCCCCGTGGACGAGCCAGGAGACCGCGTGGAACGGCAACCCCATCGGCGGGACGGTCACGATGGACTTCACGGTCCTCAGCGCCACCGAAGGCGAGCGCGGCGAGGAGGTCTTTACCGCAAGCGCCTTCCAGTTCGGGCAGCGCTAAAGAGGGGCGGGGCGGGGCTCGCCAGCGGGGCGGGTCCTGGCTTGTTCCTAACTTTCTCAGATAAAGCATTGACGGATGGAATGCTTTATCTTATTGTCTTATCAGCGCTGAGGAACAGCGCACTAGGGAGACGAGACAATGACCAAGTTCACCGTTTACTACACGACGAACAACCCCAACCCGACGAAGCGCTGCACGAGCGTCGAGCGTCGCCGCACCCTCAAGGCACGCAGCGCCGAGGAAGCGGTGCAGCGCGTCCTGCACGCGAACAACGACATCCACGCACGCGGCTTCTACGCCGTGGCGAGCTAGCCCGCATCCCGCGCCAAGGAGACAGAGGAAATGAGCTTCACTGACTACGCCGCCGCCGAGGGCGTCACCCCAACCAGCCCTTACACCGACATCATCGACGCGCTCGCCGCTTACTACGAGGAGAAGCGCCCGAACGCGAGCCTAGAGCAGATCGAGGAGTGGGCCGACTCTCACGCCGCTCGGTGGGCTGGACCTGTCGGCCCCGCCCCTGGGGACACGATCGAGATGCTGGACGCGAAGATCGACGCGGTTGCTGCCCTTCCGGGTAGCTGGACCTTGCTGGTCGAAGCCCTATACGACGCGCTCATGGGTGCTGAAATGGCAGCCGAGGAAGGAAGGGTGTAACTTTCTCAGACAAAGCATTGACGGATGAAATGCTTTGTCGTATTCTCTTTTTGTTGCTGAGGAACAGCACAAGGAGACAGAGACAATGACCATCACCGCCCGAGACCTCACCCCCGCCGAACGACTCGCTAACGTGGACGCCTCGCGCTGGTCGCTCCTTCGAGTCATCGCCATCCACGAGCAGGCGACCGGACTGCGCCGCGAGGCGCTTAACCGATACGCCCGCTCCGCGCGCTGGACCCTCGCGAACGCTGACCTCACGAGCCACGCCGAGCGTCGGGCCGCTTACTTCGCGCTTCACGCCGTGGGGGAGATCGCGCGGCTCTACCCGACTCAGCGCTTCCCGGCTGTGTAACAGCGCCGAGCGCCGAGCGCCCCGTCCAGCTTCGGCTCGGCGGGGCTTCGTCGTTCTGGGGCTTTCTGTAACTTTCTCAGATAAAGCATTGACAGGCTGAGAGCTTTGTCTTATTGTCTATTCAGCGCTGAGGAACAGCGCAAACGGAGACAGAGACAATGAGCTACACACTTCACACCCTCCACACCATCAACACCTTCGACGCTCGCTTCGGCGCGCACCGGGTCGCGATGCGGGATGGGCGCAACACCTACCCGTCCGCCATGACCTTCTCGTCGCACTCTGGCGCGGTCGCAGCCTTCGCGGACGCAATCGCGAACCGTGGCGACTTCTCAGGCGGCGATCCTGTCAAGAGCGCGTGGGTCGCAGGATGGTCAGACGGGCGGCGACGCACCGTCCGCAAGACCACGCTGGCCGCCTAGCGGCACCCCGCCGACACTGGCCCGCTTCGGCGGGTCTTTGTCGTTCTAGGTGCTAGCGTGCCGCCCGTGCTTGCATTGAACCACGCGCTCTCTCGTCGCGCTGCCAACCCTCTCCTGCGCTATCGCCCTGGGCCTACACAGGGGCGCTTCGCTGAGGCTGTCTTGAGCGCAGCGGCTCGCGTGCTGCTTCTGAGAGCGCCTAATCAGTCGGGCAAGACCACGGTGTGCTCGTTCGTCTTTTGGAAGATGATGGCGCGCGCGGTTGTGGACGGTCGCGTGCTCTGTAAAACGAAGGACCAGAGCCTCGTCATTCAGCGCAAGCTCCACGAGATGATGCCGCCCGAGTCGCTTGCTGACGGGTGCTGGTTCGATCAGGACCGGGGATTCCGCCTGGGCGGGCGCAACGGCATCCGGTGTCGAAACGGGTCCCACGCCGACTTCGTGACAACGGAGCAGGGGAGCATCGCAGTCGCCGCCGCGACGCTCGACTTCGTGTGGATTGACGAGCCGACGAAGGAGACGATCTTCTCGGAGTGCGTCTCGCGCGTGACCGCGACGGGCGGGCTCGTGTTCACGTCCCTCACGCCCATCGGCGCCCCGCTCAAGTACCTGCGCGCCGCCGTTGAGGACGGAGCGGTGCTGGAGTTCAGCTACGGGCTCACTGTCGAGGAATGCCCGTGGTTCAGCCAGCATCGCATCGACGAGACGGAGGCGATGTGCTTGCCGTCACAGCGCCCCCAACGCCTCTATGGAGCGTGGGACGGGGTGACGCCTGACCGCTTCTACGGGGCGTGGGAGGACTCTCTTGTGCTGCCTACCGACTTCGATCTGCCCGAGGGTGACTACTGGGTCGGGCTCGGCTTCGACCACGGCGAGGGTGCGCAGCGGCAGACGGCGCACCTCGTACTGATTGACCGCTCGAAGGATGTGCTCTACGCCTGGGACGAGGAGATATCCACAGGCAAGACCGACTCGGCACGCGATGCGGTCGCGATTGTGGATATGTTGGCGCGTCATAGCCTCGTGCCAGAGGCGGTCGATGATGCGCGAGGCGACACGAACAGCGCGGGCAAAGCCGAGGCGGGGATGCTCGTCAATCAGTTGCTCCAGCAGGAGATCGCGAAGTACCTCGGACAGTGGCCGCGCGTCCCGCTACGCATCGCGAACGCGAAGAAAGGCCCCGGCTCAGTGCTTACCGGATGCGCCCTCATTCACCGCGCGATGGCTCGCGCCGAGCTTCGCGTCCACCCGCGCTGTACCGCGCTCGTTGAACACTTCCGCCACTGGAAGGGGCCGCGCGACGGGGGCGCAGAGAATAAAGCGCTCAGCCACGCGGGCGACGGATTCCGCTACATCGTGCGCGGCCAGCTTGATACAAGAGAGCGCCGCATCGAGCGCATCCGGCGATCGTAACTTTCTCAGATAAAGCTATTGACAGGTGTGATGCTTTATCTTATTGTCTTATCAGCGCTGACGAACAGCACGGGAGACAGAGACCATGAACATCACCGAGCACACCGACCGCGCCGACCTCGAAGCCATCGTCCTTGAGAACGGCATCATCGCCGGTCACGCCGCTGTCCAAAGCATGAGCGACCGCGACCTCTACGACGCAATCCTCGAATGGGTCGAAGCTGGCGACGAGTGCCACGGTTCCTGCTACTAGCGGACCGCAGCCGAGCGCGCGATCTTCGGTCGTCGCTTGTAACTTTCTCGCACAAAGCATTGACAGTCGAGATGCTTTGTAATATTCTCTATTCAGCGCTGAGGAACAGCGCACTAGGAGACAGAGATCATGCCCGACTGCTTCATCGTCATCGACGCCTACGAAAACGGCATCGCCGCCGACGGCAACGTCCGCCAACTCTGCATCGCAGACGCCGCCCACCGATGGGTCCCACCCTGCGCTACCCCGAAGGTTTGGAAGACCCGCAAGGGCGCGCAGCGAGCAGCCGAGAGGTACGCCCGCAGCTTCTACATGAACTTCCGAGCCGTCCCTTACGCCCCCCCGGAGGCGGCGGCTGTCTAAGCGCTCGCCCGCGCGCGATCTTCGATCGTCGTTCGTAACTTTCTCAGATAAAGCATTGACACCTGGGATGCTTCGTACTACTCTCTATTCAGCGCTGAGGAACAGCGTAGGAGACGAAAGACAATGACCAACGCCGCTGCCAAGTTGAACGCCCTTTGGAACGCCGCAGGCAAGACGGTGACCATCGACGACGGAACGGGCATCACTGCCTCCCGCGTCATCGTGAGTCGCCGTCACTGCTACGGACACGCTCTTGAGTTGACTCTCAGCGCCCCGCTACCGGGCCAGACGAGCCGCCTGTTTACGGTCGATGCCGACAATGCCTGGAGGGTGACGGCGTAGACAGCCCGCCCACCAGCCCCGCGCGGTTCGCCGTCGGGGCTTCGGCGTTCTGGCGTCTGACAATGTAGCGCTTGACGCCGCGAGCACGAGACGCCCACAATAGGCGCGCATTGACGGACGCACTCTCCACAAACCGCGCTGGACTACCTACGACGCCCCCGCTGCCCGGTGGCGACTGGGAGGCTCGTCGCCGTTCCCATAGCGCCCTGCGGTATCGGATGCTCTCTGGCGAGTGGCAGGGCGATATGAACGCCGCCATCCAAGCCCGCTTCTCCGAGGCGCGCGTCGTGCAGATGGGGCAGCCGACGATCAGCCGCAACCTGCTCAAGACCGTCGTGCAACAGACCGCCGTCCTGTATGACCGCGCCCCGCTGGTCAGCAACGCAGACGAGGCCGACGACGAGTTCGCGGAGCACTTGCTTCGCGCTGGCGTTTGGGCGCAGGCGCAGCGTCACCAGCTTTGGACTACCGGCATTCGCCAGGGCATCCGGCGCGTGGACTGGTCGGGCAGCCCGCCCTCTGCGCTCCGCGTTCGGAACGTCCAGACCTCGCACGTTTACGCCGAGTTCCCGCCCGACGATCCCCGCCAGCCCTGGCTCGTTGTCGAAGCCGTCCCGCGCGTCCGCACGCTCGACAACGGCAAGCCCGCTCCCTGCTGGACCTGGGAGGTCATCGACCTCACCGACCCGGCAGACCCTCAATACCGCATTATGAAAGCGCGCGACGGCTCGCACGACAAGGCGGTCGATCTTACAGCCGAGTTCCTGGGCGGGGCGAGCAACGACGCTTGGAGCGGTGACGGCTTCCCGTTCCGGCACGCCGACGGCTCCGCGTTTATGCCCTACGTCTGGTACCACGCGCAGGACACCGGGCACTCTTGGGACGCCTGGGACATGTGCGAGGTCGTGTCGGGCGCGATGGACGTGGCCGCGCTGTGGACCTTCTGGATGCACGGCGTCAAGGATGCGTCCTGGCCTCAGCGCTACGTTGTCAACGCGATCCTGCGCGGGCTCTCGCAGTCTGATAGCAACTTCGGCAAGCATCGCAGCGTCGAGGCAGACCCCGGCTCCATCCTTCAGTTTATGCAGGACGATGCGCTCGGCGCGGTCACTGTTGGACAGTGGAACGCGGGCGTGGACCCCGAGCGGCTGGAGGTCGCCGTCGCCTCGTTTGAGCGCGCGCTTATGGCGTCGTTCGGGCTCGGCGCTGCGGACCTACAGCGAGACAGCGGCAGCGCGGAGAGCGGATACGCTATCGCGCTCCGCAAGTCGTCTCAGCGCGAGCTACAGCGCCGACAGGCTCCTCAGTATGGGCGCTCCGATCGCTTGCTCTTGTCGCGGCTTGCTGCGCTGTGGAACAGGTTTGGTCTCGGCGTCGCGGTGCCCGAGGATGGTTGGGATGTGTCCTACCCCGCGCTTCCGCTCGGTCCCGACGAGCGCAAGGGCATCGAGGATAAGGTCAAGGCTCTGACTGAGATCGGCATCGCGCCGAGCCGGGTGTGGGTGCTTGAGCAGATCGAGCAGATCGACCGCGCGCAGGCGCTATCCCTGCTCCAGCGCTGGCGCGAGGACGAGGATGCGGTCGCGGAGGAGTCTGAGGGGCCGGACGTTAAGACGCTCCTGATCGGTCAGATGCAGGCTGGCGTTGAGATCATCCGATCTGTATCTACCGGAGAGATCCCGCGCGATGCGGGCGTCGCCATGCTGGCGCAGTTGATCGGCATTTCTGAGGAAGCGGCCGAGGCGTCAATGGCGTCAGCCGGTCGCGGCGTAGCACCACAAATAGAGGACGAAGCATGAGCGACCCCGAAGCGATGCAGGCAAAGATCGCCGCCCTGGAGAGTGAGATCGGCGGGCTCAAGGGCGCGCTCGGCGCAGAGCGCACAAAGCGGCAGACAGCCGAGCAGTCGCTAGCTGAAACAACGACAGCCGCGACCGCTGCGCAGGGTGAGGCCACCGGGCTTGCTGCGCAGATGAAGTCGTTTGCCGACGAGCGCACCGCGTTCGAGGCGTTCAAGACGGACGCGACGAGGAACGCCGAGGCGTGGTCTCGTGAGAAGGCTGTAATCCAGGCGGGCTTTCCCATCGACAAGGCCGAGCAGGTGCTCACGATCGCCCAGTCGCTTCACAAGGACGGCGATTTTACGGAGTTCCTAGCAGCGCAGAAGGCCGAGCCCTGGGCGCAGGGGTATCTAGCAGCTTCTCAGGGCGCTCCTACCGCGTCCGTCCCTGCTGACGCGAGCACGACAGCGCCGACGAGTGGCGTCGCGTCTGCGAGCGGCACAGCGCCCCAGGTTAGCGCTCCGATAGTGCCCGCCCCGCGCACCGCTGCCGGTACGCTTCCGGCTGGCGGACCGGGCGGACAGACCGGCTCTCCCGGCTCCATCCTCGCGGCTGCGGCCGCAGACCCCGGCGCGTTTCTGAAGCGCGCGATGGGTCCCGGCTACAAGCTCGGGCGACTGAGCAACGGCGAGGGCTAGAACGACAAGAGCCCGCCGAAGCGGGCCGAGTCGGCGGCGGGTTGGGCTAGCACTCGTCACCCACGAGCACCCGCCCATCGTCGCAGAGGATAGCCCAACACGCGACAAATCCCGCGGGGGCGGTCGGCTCCTGCTCGTCGCACCCGAGGGCGACGAACGACGCGTCATCGGAGAGGACGATGATGTCGCCCACGGTGGCGAGGATGGCGACGCCGTTGTTGTAGTCGGCGGTGATGGCGGCGGCGAATCGGTAGCTCATTGTCTCTGTCTCCTTAGTGCGCTGTTCCTCAGCGCTGATAGTAGATTACGACAATGCATCCCGGCTGTCAATGCTTTATCTGAGAAAGTTAAAGAAAGAGCTAGAACGACAAGAGCCCGCCGAAGCGGGCTCGGTCTGCGCGCTCTCTGCTAGGCGGTAGCGTTGTTGAAACAGTCCCCGAGGAAGCCGCAGATCGGCGCGGCGGCGTGCGCGCTGACTACGGCGAAGGGCAGCACGAGGCGAACCACGATCCCCATTTCCGGGTGGACCATCTCAACGTCCACGCCGAGCGTGTCCGCATCAAACGACGCGCGGAAATCCACGCCCGTGAAGTAACCGCCCCCGACCTCGCCGGGGTTGAGGGCGAGAAGGGCGGCGGCGGAAAGGTGGTCGATCTCGATGGTCATGTTCTGTCTCCTTAGTGCGCTGTTCCTCAGCGCTGATAGAAGATTAAGACAAAGCATCTGGACTGTCAATGCTTTATCTGAGAAAGCTACTCCTCCTCCTCGATAGGCCAGAATCCGTAGTCCGAGCCATCGCCCTCGTGCGCTCCGAAGTAGGTCCCTTCGGGCGCTACCCCGTCGAGCGCGTCGAACAGATCGACGAGCAGTTCGTCGGCGTCGTCGCTGCGCCACCAGGGGTCGGAGTCGAGGATGTGCGGGCGCTGCATCCGAGCGCGGGTGCCGCTAGGCTGCGCGGCGATAAGCGCGTCGTGCCGCTGCGGGTCGATGCTCCAGAGCGCCGCTAGGAAGCACGGGATTACATCGGGGAGGCGCATGGTGCCGTGGGAAATGGTGCCGAGTTCGGGGGTCATCGCTGGCCTCCGAATCCACCCGGCTCGTACCAGCGCGCGGCATCGGCTTGGCCCATCAAGGAAAAGACGATCCCGCGCGTCACGGGCATCACCCCAGACTCGCCACGGTGGACGGTTACGTCGGCCATATCCGAGCGGCTGCGGGCGTTGTCTGCCACTACCTCGGCCTCGCCCTGACTTTCGCAGGGCAAGATGACGCGGTTGAGCTTGTTCGCTGCGCCGCCCCATCCTGAGCAGTAGGTGTCGGTCGCGGTCACATAGTAGGGGGACGACGGGAGGTCGTCCGTGTACGGGTCTAGCGTGATGCTCATTGTCTCTGTCTCCCTAGAGGCTCGTGTAGAGCCCGGTGGTGTCCTCGATGACAGCGTGGAGGCTGTCTACATAGACCCCGCTGACCTCGTGGACGGACTTGAAGTCGTAGCCGCGAATCTTGATAAACGTCATCGTGTAGGTGTCATCGCCCGCGAGCGTGATCTTTAGGTGGTTCGCCTTGCGGCTGCCCTTGAACTTGAAGCTGAGCGCGTCTCCGTGGTCGATCAGGTTGTAAGCGCCGAGCATGTAGAGGGCGCGGCTTCCGACTTGCTTCTGAATAGTGGCGGCGATGGTCATTCTCAGTGTCTCCCTGCGTCGCTGTCCTCAGCAACAAGTAGACATTAAGACAAAGCATCTGGGCTGTCAATGCTCTTTCTGAGAAAGTTAAAGCCCCGCCCCGCACTCTCGGCAAGCAGGATGCCGTCGTAGACGCTGGCGCATAGTGCGGAGCAAAAGGCTAGGTCGGGCGCGTACACGGGCTCACCCGTGTCCTCGTCGTGGTTTGCCGCTCCGCACATGGGGCAGACGATGGCCTCTGGCTCGTCGGGCGGGTCGCTGCGTCCAGGGTTCGCCATCACAGCCCCCGCATGAGTTCGTTGTAATCGAAGCGCGCGCCGAGCGCGTCGGTGATCGAGACGTATGGTCCCGCCTCGGCGTCGATCTGGACCGGCGACCCGTTGTAT
>TARA_R110000751_G_scaffold10821_15_pt1 | contig 21726 bp, 23 predicted proteins | sample TARA_R110000751 | Tara Oceans TARA_R110000751 (sample SAMEA4398001) | marine metagenome | biome: Polar Biome; feature: [MES] marine water layer (ENVO:01000295) within the mesopelagic zone...; material: water (ENVO:00002006), including particulate matter (ENVO:01000060) such... | reverse complement strand
GTGCTTCATCCTTGCGGCCCATCAGGACCATCGCCCGATAGCGCATATAAGGTTCGTCGGCTTTCAGGACCGACTGGAATTCCCCCAGTCCCAGTTCGGCAAAACGACGGTCTCGCGATGCTCTCGGATCGTGCGGCGCCATGGCGAGCACCTTGCGACGAAGTTTCAGCCCTTCCGCCAGACCGCCGGACATTTCCTGCAGCAGCGCCTTGACCGCGTAAGGCCCCGGATTCTCCGGTGAGATCGCGAGCCATCTGTCGACCTGCGCCCGCGCTTTGTCGAAGTCGCCCATGCGGCCATAATAGGCCAACAAATTCGTGTTCACGTCGCTTTGGGCCGGGTCGTGTGCCAGCGCCACTTCGAATTGTGCAATGGCCTCGTCAAACCGTTTCTGGTCGTTCAGCCAGTAGCCATAGTCATTCCTTGCAAGGGCGAAATTGGGTTTGATCGCAATTGCCCGTTCATAGAGTGCGCCCGCCTTGTTGCGGGTCCCGGCATCAAACCCCATCGAGAATAGCCCCGCACGGGCGAAGATGGCATCGGCAGAATCGGGGTCCAGCTTGAGCGCGCGGCTGGTCCATTGGTCCGCACGCGTGATGGCTTCCTCGGCCGGAATGTCACCGGCCGCACCTTCTCCGTCAGACATCATCAATTCGTAATAGCCGCGCCAGGCAAGGGCGGGAACGAAATCCGGGTCGATGGCGAGGGCCTTGTCGAGGGCGTCAGCAGCATCCTTGAAGCCGGCCATCGTGTTGAGGGCAGCCTTCTGCTGGGCGAGCAGGTAGAGGTCGTAGGCGGTAATGTCCGTGCGCGGGGCCGCGACAGGCGTGACCTTGCCCATGAGTTGCGGCTTCAGCTCTGTCAGGATGGCATTGGCGATCTCGTCCTGTACGGCGAAGATGTCGGTCAGGTCGCCGTCATACGTGTCCGACCACATGTGGAAGCCATTGTCGGCGCGGATGAGCTGAGCGGTGACGCGGACCTTGTTGCCGGATTTGCGGACAGAGCCTTCAAGCACGTGGGCAACGTCCAGCACCCTAGCGATCTCGCGCAGGTCCGTGTTCTGGCCCTTGAAGGCGAAGGAGGAGGTGCGCCCCGCCACGGCGAGGCCGGGCACCTGGGCCATGACATTGAGCAATTCCTCGGAAATGCCGTCGGCGAAATATTCCTGGTCGCCATCCGGGCTCATGTCCGCGAAGGGCAGGACGGCGATGGAAAAGTCTTCCGAGGCGCCCGATTTGTGGCTAGCCGATACATCACCCGATGGCATGACGCGATCGCCGATTATGACGATGACGAGCAGCGCCGCAGCACCGGCAAGGATCATGTCGAGGCGCTTGCCGGTGCGGTCGGCGACGCTTGCTTCCGGATCTACCCTGGCAGTGGGCTTCAACCCGTCCGGCGTCATCTCGAACGCCCATGCGCCGAATACGACAATCGGGAAGCCGATCAGGACGAGGATCGTGATGAGGGTGTCAAACCAGCTGGGGAGCAGCAAAGTCGTCTCGAGAACGACCGCAAGCTGCATCAGCAGCCAGCCGCCGACCGCATAGATCGACGCGACACGAAACACATTCCGGCGTTGTAATTCCTGGATAAACTTCTGCAATCTGCGTCCCCGGACTGTCTTTCGTACGCATTGGCTAACATCGTTTGAGCGCTTTGTCGTGAATTAAGGCGCGCATGACGCCGCCCTGTTTCCGGCGGCGTTTGAGCGGCCCACTTGCCCCCAGCAGCGCCGAGCGCCTAGTCTGCGCCTGAAACCAAATCATCAGAGAGCAGCATCATGAGTATAGCACCGCGCAAGCTGGGGTCGGACACGGTTTATCCTGTAGGACTAGGGTGCATGAACCTGCATCACGGCTATGGCCCGCCATCGGATGAGCGCGATGCTGCCGCGCTGCTGCACGAGGCGCTCGATCTCGGTTACAATTTTCTCGACACGGCGACGATCTACGGCTTCGGCAAGAACGAGACGCTGATCGGCGAGACGCTGAAGGACCGGAAGAACGACTACGTGCAGGCCAGCAAATGCGTGCTGATGTTCGACGGCGAGAAGCGGCGGATCGATGCGCGGCCTGAAAGCATCAAGGCGGCCTGCGAGGCGAGCCTGAAACGGCTGCAGCGCGATGTGATCGATCTCTATTACATGCACCGGCCTGACAAGAATGTGCCCATCGAGGATTCGATAGGCGCGATGGCGGACCTCGTGAAAGAGGGCAAGATCCGCATGGTGGGCCTGTCGGAAATGGGCGCGGGCCTGCTGCGCCGGGCGCATGCCGTGCACCCGGTGGCGGCGATGCAGTCGGAATATTCGCTGCTAACGCGCAACCCGGAGATCGCGGTGCTGGACGCCTGCAAGGAGCTGGGCGTGACCTTCGTGCCGTTCTCGCCTGTGGGGCGCGGCTACCTCGCCGACAATCCGCCCGCGCCGAAGGATTACCATGCCGCCGACATGCGGCGCATCTTCCCGCGCTGGACCGAGCCGTACTGGACCGAGAACCTGCCACTGCTGAAACAGGCGCAGGACATGGCGGGCGATATGGGCTGCACGATGTCGCAGCTAGCGATTGCCTGGACCCTGGCGAAGGACCCGGACTGCGTGCCGATCCCCGGCACGACCAGCGCCAAGCATTTGCGGGACAATTTCGCCGCCGCGCAGGTCGCGCTGACGCCCGATCAGGTGGCGCATCTCGACGCGGTGTTCGCGCCCGAGGCGGTGAAAGGGCCCCGCTATAATGAGATGGCGCAGGCCAGCGTGGATACCGAGCAATATCCGTTCGAACTGACCGCGTGAGGCACTTTCGCGTGGGGGTTGCTTGAGGCTGTGAAAGGCGGAAATTCGCTGTATAAGCCGGGCAATGAACCAGATCGACACCTCTGGCAGGCCCCGCCTGCAGGCCGTTCCGGCTGACAGCGCCCTACCCGGGCTGCTGGCCCGGCTGCCCGACTGGATGCAGCCCTATGCCATGCTGGCGCGGCTTGACCGGCCGGTCGGCATCTGGTTGCTCTACCTGCCCTGCCTGATCGGGCTCGCCTTCGTGCGGATGCGCACGGGGCTTTACCTTGTGGACCTGTTCTGGGTGCCGCTGTTCCTGCTGGGCGCCGTAGCGATGCGCGGGGCGGGCTGTACGTGGAACGATATCACCGACAAGGATTTCGATGCGCAGGTGGCGCGCACGGCGCTGAGGCCGCTGCCGTCGGGCGCGGTGACATTGCGCGAGGCGTTCACCTTCCTCGGTGTGCAGCTGGCGGTGGGGCTGGCCGTCTGGGCCTGCCTGCCGGGCGATGCGAAACTGGTGGCGCTGTGCGCGCTGCCGCTGGTGGCGGCCTATCCGTTCATGAAACGGGTGACCTGGTGGCCGCAGGCCTGGCTGGGCCTGACCCTCAACTGGGGCATACTGGTCGGCGCGGCGACGGCGGGCAGCCTGTCGGTGCCCGTGTTCATTCTCTATGCCGGGCTGGTCCTGTGGACGATTGCCTATGACACGATCTACGCCCTGCAGGACCGCGAAGACGACGCGCTGATCGGCGTGCAGTCGACCGCCCGCCTGTTCGGCAAGCGGGCGGTGCTGGCGAGCTTCTGCTTCCATATGGGCGCTGCGGCGCTGGTGGCGCTGGCAGCGGTGCTCAACGGGTCGGTCCGGGCCGGCGCGGTGACGGCGCTGGCTTTCTTTGCGCATGGCGTGTGGCAGGTGGTGCGCCTGAAATCGAGCCAGGAGCAGGACGCGCTGGGCGTGTTCAAATCGAATGTCTGGGCCGGGGCGATCCTTGCCGGCGGCTTCCTGCTGGCGGCCATGGTGCCGACGCCGAAGCCGCGCTCGCTGTTTGCCGAGCATGAGACCGTGCCGGTGGGCCCATCGGAGACAGTCGCTCTGCCCTTCGGACTTGAACTGAAGCGCGAACACCAGATTTCGCGCGCCGAGACCTGGATGGCGAGCGACGTTCTGCGGGCGCTGGAAAAGGAAAATGTGCCTGTGCCTGAACCGGACTCCCCGACTCAATAATAGCCGCCAGCACGAACGCCCGGCGCAGTTTCCCCCTGTCCGGCACGATTGCGACAATCCGGATTGAATCAGGACGTGTCCGGCGCGGGGTCCACTATGGCGGACGGCAGGTTGGGGAAAAGATCGCTGACAATACGGAACGCTTCGGCATCCGGCCGGATGGCCGGTGCGGGGCGCAGGCGTCCGCCGCGGGATTTTATGTAGGCGGCCATGCGCAGGGCGTGCGGTTCCGGATTGCGGAAGGCTGCGGCCAGCAGGTCGAGGCGGCGCGCGAGGCAGGCGTCACGGGCGCCGGGCGTGGGTGGCGTGGGCGTGGCACGGGAGTGCGAAGGGGGTGGCGCGGGTATGGGGCGCGGACGGAACGCGCCCGCAAATGCGTTACCAACGGCGACGGAAAACACACGGGCAAGCCCCTGACGGGTTGATCGGCCCGTATGCGCCAGACCGGCGGCCCATGGCGCACTCACCGTTGGCGGCGCCTTGCGCCCCATCAGGATCAGCAGGCAGCGCAAGGCATGTTCCAGCATGGCGAGATAGGCCCTCGTGCCCCGCATCAGGCGCGTCCGGACCCGGCCCGGCGCCAGCCGCATCACGGCCTTCACATAGAGGTGCAGCGCCCGTGTCGCGGCGCGCATCAGAGGCCAGGCGCGAGCGACGCGGCGGCGTGTCTGTGCGGGATCCGGAACATTTCGGGGCATGGCGCTCAGCTTAACCACAGACCTGTCACGGTCGGAGACGCGCGACGCATTTTGCCGTTCCGGCAACAGACTGGCGATAGAAATCAGGGGGAGAGGCCCGGCCTTGCGGGACAGGGGGGGCCTTCGTCGCGCCACTTGCGTATACCCCCATGGGGTATTATATGAAAACAAGACACACCAAGCGGATCGAACGCACCATGGATACGTCCTCACACGATCATACACATCACGCACACAAGACAGCCGACGCGCCTGCAGCGCACGCCTGCTGCCATGGCGGCGGCGAAGCGGCGAAACCGGACCTCGCTTTCGATCATGTTCCGGTGGGCTATTCAGGTACGGTGTGGACCTGTCCGATGCACCCGCAAGTGCGCGAAACCTCGAACACCGGCTGTCCGATCTGCGGCATGTCGCTGGAACCGGAAACCGTGTCGCTGGACGAGGACACGAGCGAGCTGGATGACATGACGCTCCGGTTCTGGATCAGCGCGGCGTTTTCCCTGCCCCTGTTTGTCTACGCGATGAGCGACATGATTCCGGGCCAGCCCCTGCACGGGATGGTCCCGCCTGGCGTGGCGCAGTGGATCCAGCTGGCGCTGGCCGCACCGGTCGTGCTGTGGGGCGCAGCCCCCTTCTTCGTGCGTGGCTGGCGCTCGGTCAAAACCATGAACCCGAACATGTTCACGCTGATCGCGCTGGGCGTGGGCATGGCATTTCTGTTCAGCCTGGTCGCGACCATTGCGCCCGGCCTGTTCCCCGACGACTTCCGCGACATGGACGGCAACGTCCACGTCTATTACGAAGCCGCCGCTGTCATTGTGACACTCGTCCTGCTTGGACAGGTGATGGAATTGCGCGCGCGCAGCGCCACGTCCGGCGCGATCCGCGCCCTGTTGCAGCTGACGCCGCCGACGGCGCGGATCATCCGCGCGGATGGCAGCGAGGAAGATGTCGATCTCGACACGGTCAAATCCGGAGACCGGTTGCGCATCCGCCCCGGCGAGAAAGTGCCGGTGGACGGCGAGGTGGCCGAGGGCCATTCCTCCGTCGACGAATCCATGGTGACGGGTGAGCCCGTACCGGTGGCGAAGGCGGTGGGCGATGCGGTCACCGGCGGCACGGTGAACACGACGGGGAGCCTGGTGATGACGGCGACGCGCGTGGGTGACGATACGGTGCTGGCGCAGATCGTGCGCATGGTCGCCGAGGCGCAGCGCTCGCGGGCGCCGATCCAGCGGCTGGCCGATCTTGTGTCAGCCTGGTTCGTACCAGCCGTTGTGGTGTCGTCCGTATTGACGTTCATCGTGTGGGCCCTGTTCGGGCCGGACCCGGCGCTGGCCTTCGCGCTGGTCAATGCCGTAGCCGTGCTAATCATAGCCTGCCCCTGTGCGCTTGGCCTCGCGACACCGATGTCGATCATGGTGGGCACGGGAAAGGGCGCGCAGAACGGCATCCTGATCCGCAATGCCGAAGCGCTGGAGACGCTGGAGAAAGTCGATACTGTCGTCGTCGACAAGACCGGCACACTGACCGAAGGCAAGCCGAAACTGGTGACCGTGGAGCCCGCCGAGGGCTGGGACGAAGCCGGGCTGCTGACGCTTGTCGCGGCCGTCGAAGCGGCGAGCGAGCACCCGCTGGCAGCCGCTATCGTGCGCGGCGCGGAAGCGCGCGGCATCAAGACGAGCGTGGCCCAGAACTTCGAGTCCGTCACGGGCGAAGGCGCTCAGGGCACGGTAGATGGCAAGTCAGTCGCCATCGGCAATGCGAAGATGATGCGCCGGATCGGTGGGTTTGATGACGCACGGGGCGAGGCCGCCCAGTCATACAGGGAAGACGGCCAGACTGTGATGTTCGTGGCGGTTGATGGCAAGGCGGCGGGCCTGATCGGCGTCGCCGACCCGATCAAGGCGACCACGAAAGACGCGATTGCGCGCCTGCACGCACAGGGCCTGAAAGTGGTGATGCTGACCGGCGACAGCGAGGCGACGGCGCGGGCCGTGGCACGGCAGGTGGGCATTGACGACGTGCACGCCGATGTCTCGCCGGAGGACAAGAACCGGATCGTGCGCGAGCTGCAAGCGGGCGGCGCGGTGGTGGCGATGGCGGGAGACGGCATCAATGACGCCCCGGCGCTGGCACAGGCCGATGTCGGCATCGCGATGGGCACCGGCACCGACGTTGCCATGCAGAGCGCCGGCGTGACGCTGGTGAAAGGCGACATGCTGGGCATTGCCCGGGCAACCACGCTAAGCCGCGCGACGATGCGCAACATCAGGCAGAACCTGTTCTTCGCCTTCGTCTACAACACGCTGGGCGTACCGCTGGCGGCGGGCGTGCTCTACCCCGTGTTCGGACTGCTGCTGAGCCCGATGATTGCCGCCGCCGCGATGAGCCTGTCATCGGTGTCGGTGATCGGCAACGCCTTGCGCCTGCGCCGTGTGGAACTGTGAGGATTTTCAAACCATGACACCCGAAACAAGAGACAAAGCCGCCAAACGCCTCGCCCGGATCGAGGGACAGGTGCGGGGCGTCGCCAAGATGGTGGGCGAGGACCTCTATTGCGTGGACATCGTGCGGCAGGTCCAGGCGATCAAAGCGGCACTGACCGGACTCGAGGGACTGATTCTCGACGACCATATCGCAACCTGCGTGGAACATGCGCTTGAGGGAGACGACCTCAATGCGCGGCGCGAAAAGGTGGAAGAACTGGTTGCCGTGCTGGGCGGACGGAAGAAGTAGGCCCGCCGATCGAGCCGCGCCTCCGAGCTGCTTCGCGCGGGCGCTGAATGCGGAGTTGACCGGATTTGCCCGCTATCTTACGAAGTCAACGGTTTAAGGTGCAAATCTGCGCATCCGCACGAATTCGAGGGACGATGGACGATGCTCGCAGCCAAGCACCCTCACGAGGCTGAACGCCTGGCTGCCCTGTACCGATATGACATACTCGACACGGATCGAGAGGCCGATTTCGACGATATCGTCGAGCTTGCTGCCGAACTGTGTGGCGCGAAGATTTCGGTCATCAACCTGATCGATGCTGACCGCCAGTGGTTCAAGGCGGAGACCGGGCTCGGCGTGCGCGAAACGCCGCTGGACACCTCGATCTGTTCGCACGTCATCCTGGAGAACGATTTCGTTGAGATTCCTGACACGCAGGCCGACCCGCGCACGCAGGACAACCCGCTCTGCCTGGATGACCCTGGCCTGCGTTTCTATGCCGGCGCGGTGCTGAAATCCCGCGACGGGTTCCCGATCGGCACGCTCTGCGTCCTTCACAACGAGCCTTATGCGCTGAGCGCATTCCAGAAGAAGTCGTTGCGCACACTGGCCAAGCAGGTCATGCGCGAACTGGACCTGCGAATGGCGCTTCGCGACCAGCAGGTGCTGCTAGGTGAAATGGATCACCGCGTGAAGAATTCGCTGCAATCGGTGAGCTCGCTGGTGCGGCTCTACCAGTCACGCGCCGGCGAGGAAAACCGGGACGCGTTCGACGCGGTATCCCGGCGCGTCGATGCCATTTCCCTGCTTCACCAGGAACTGCACCAGGCCGCAGAAATAGAGACCGTGCCGCTGGCGCGGTTCATTCCGCGCGTGATCGCACTGTTGCAGGATTCGGCACCGGAAAACATCACGATCGAGGCCGACATCGACCAGATCAAGGTCGGATCGGCCCATGCCTCGGCCATCGGTATCATTGTCAGCGAATTCGTTGCCAACTCGCTCAAGCACGGCTTTGCCAACAATCGCGCGGGCACCATTTCGCTAAGCCTGCTGAACGGGGCGGACGGAAACGTGACCCTGACCTGCAGCGACAATGGTGCGGGCACAGGCTCGGCCACCCGCTCGCTGAGCGCTGCCGAGGGGCTGGGACACCGGCTGGTCGATGCGGCCGCCTCGCAGCTCGGCTCGAAAGTGACGCGAACGGCTACCGAAGACGGCTTTTCGCTGGGCCTGGCATTCGCCCGGGCCTGAACCGGCACAATTCTTCCCGATACAGACATCTTCACGTCTTCGCACGCGGTGCCGCGCCGGGCTGACCCGCGGCACAGAAACGGGTTGGCACCCGTCGGATATCAGGACGGCGCGCACCAGTCGGGCGGGGACATGCCTGCCGGATCTGCCGGGTGCGGCAACAGAATGAACTCAGCAAAGGGGGTGACACGCGGATAGTCGCCGATCCCGGCAAACGCTTCCTGCACCTCGCCGAGGGCATTGCCGGGCAGTTCCAGAACGTGTTCCCCATGGCGCGACTTGCCCTGGCCATTGAAAGACTGTCCCGGCGCCGCCTTCATTTCCACATGCCCGCCGAGCAGCCAGTCGATCGGATGGGTCTCAGCGAAGCCAGCGACACGGTCGAGGGAAGCGGCATATTCGCCGGCCTTGTCGCAGACGAAATACAACCGGCCCGGATAGATGGCGTCGCCTGAGAACATGATGCGCGTGGCGCCGTCATAGACCATGACATGCGAGGCATGGTGCCCCGGTGTGGGCAGAACTTCCACTGAGCGTCCGCCAAGGTCCAGGCTGCCCGTACCTTCCGGCCAGTCAGTGATACCGAAGAACGCGGCCACATCCTCTGCCGCGTGCCCGACGATGATTGTATCGGGCCGGTCAGCAAACACGGCATCGCCGCCGACATGATCGCCGTGACCATGTGTGTGCATGACGACGAGCGGCATCCCGGCGTGTCCGCCGGACGCGAGCAGGTTGTCGACTTCCGAGCGCAGGTCCACGCCTTCAGCACCCGTATCGATAAGGAGCGCCTTGTCCGTGCCAAGAAGGAGGTAGAGGAACGGTGCCTCGAAACTGGTCCTCAGCGACTGGCGCAGGACGAATGTGCCGGCGTCGACCTGCTGCACCTGGAATGCCGGTTCATTGCGGTCAAGGCCGCTGTTCCACGTGTGCGCGAACAGCATGGACGGCGGTGTTACGATGTCGGCATCGGGCGTTTCGCAGGCCGGGAGGCTGGCGAGCAGCGCAGCGGATACGATGGGGGCGACAAGTCTGATCATGTCAAAGGCCTTTCATGCGGGTGAGAAGGGGCGCGGCGCGAAGTGCATCTGCCGCACGCTGGAGGACGGCGGGGAGATCGCATCCGATCTCGGCGAAGAGCGCTTCGAAAGCCTGTCCGGCCTTCGCAAGCCGGGCCGTCAGCGTCCGGAACTGGTCGGCGCCCTTGCCGGTCAGGCGCAGCAGCTTGCGACGGCCATCTTCCGGATCGTCCACGCGTTCGACGATGCCAAACTGGATGAGGAGGTCTACGCGCTGGGTGGCAACCTGATGAGGCTGCCCCAGCGCGCGGGCAATGTCGGCGGTCGAGGTCGGCTGGTGCTCGCCGATGAAGAGAACAGTCGAGACAGCCCGCGACGGGAATGTGATCCCGGCTGCATCCAGCATGTCGTTTCCCTGGGCGACGATCAGTTCTGTCAGTCGCTCAAGCTGGTAGGCGATGAAGGCGGACCCCAGCCTGTGTGTATCGATGAAATTTTCGTCGCGCATTTGCCTCGCACCCTTTTATACAATTAATTGTACAGTTAGTTGTATTGTTGAAGATTGTCAAACCGGATCGCCTGCGCGTGCATCACATCTTGTTGTGCCGGTTGCGTGCGCGATAAGTGGGGAATAGGCTCGCGGCCATGACAGTTGTTGTGGAAATGGTTTCGGATCTGGTTTGCCCGTGGTGCTGGCTGGGTCTTCGCAGGATCGAGGCGGCGAGAGCCCTCGTTCCCGAGGTGGATGTGCAGCTTGTGTTCCGGCCGTTCGAGCTGGACCCGACGATCCCCGCGGCGGGCGTCGACTACAAGGCATACATGAAAGAGAAGTTCGGCGGATCGGACGAAAGCCGCGAACGCTCCGGCACGATGCGACAGGCGCTGGTCGATTATGGCGAGGCCGAGGGCATTCCCTACCAGTTCGACAGGATCACGCGCCGGCCCAACAGTTTCGATGCGCACCGCCTGGTCCGCTGGGCGCAGGGCCAGGACAAGGGCGCAGAGGCCAAGGAAGCCCTGTTCAAGGCCTTCTTCGAGGACGGTCGCGACATTGGCGACCATGAGGTGCTCGTGGACGTGGCGCGGGAGATCGATCTCGACGCGGTGATCGTGGCCGACCTGCTGAAAACGGATGCCGATGTGCAGGCCGTGCGCGAAGAGGCCGAGACGTTCCGCCAGATGGGCGTGAGCGGCGTGCCGACCTATATCGCCAATCGCGCGGTGGCCGTGCAGGGCGCCGAGAGCGCCGAGAAGCTGGCCAAGTTCCTCAAGCATGCCGCCGCGCAATTGCCGCAGGAACGCCCGGCAGGCGACGCCTGAATGAGCGACCTTGTCAGCGTCACGCGCGAAGGCCGGATTGCGACCGTGCGCTTCGATACCGGCAGCCGCTCCAATGCGCTGAGCCAGAAACTGATGCGGGAGCTGACCGAGACGGCGCACAGCTTCCACGATTGCCCGGATATTTCCGCCGTCATCCTGACCGGCCGCGACGACCAGTTCTGCATGGGCGCCGACCTGAAAGACCCGGAAGGCAATACGGCGGCCCAGTTACCCCTGAGCCAGCGGCGGGTGCAGCTGCGCCGGGGGCCGCGCATGTGCCAGGCGTGGGAGGATGTCGATGCGCTGACCATCTGTGCCGTCGAGGGCTGGTGCGTCGGCGGCGGCACGGCACTGGCGACGGCCTGCGACCTGCGCGTGGCGGCGGACAATTCCACGTTCTATGTGCCGGAAGTCGAGCGCGGCATGAACATGAGCTGGGGCTCGATCCCGCGCTTCGTCGCGCTGGTCGGCCCGGCGCGAACGAAGCGTATCGCAGCGCTGTGCGAAAAGGTGGATGCGGCGACGGCGCTGGCCTGGGGCCTGTGCGACCATGTCGTCCCGGCGGGCACGGCGCTGGCCAAGGCGCGCGAGATTGCCGAAGCGGCTGCCGCCCTGCCCCCGACCGCGCTGAAGAGCGTGAAGCAGGACGTTAATGTGGCGGCCATGGCACTGGCGCGGGCGACCGGCCACCGCGACCTTGAAGCCTTTGCCCTGCTGCAGCAGTCGGATGATTTCAAGGAGGGCGTCAGCGCTTTCCTCAAAGGCCGCAAGCCCGACTTCACGGGAGACTGAGCATGACCTGGCTGATCCCGCCGCGCCTCTTGGTGGCCCTCTCCCTGCTGATGATACTGCTGCACTGGCTGGTGCCGCTGGCGACCGTCGTGCCGCCGCACTGGAACCTGACCGGCGTCCTGCTGATGGCGGGCGGGTTCGGGATGGGGCTGGCTATTGCACGGCGCTTCCGCAAGGTCGACACCGAGATCAACACGTTCAAGACGCCGCGCAAGCTGGTCACGGACGGCCTGTTCGGCGTGACCCGCAACCCGATCTATCTCGGGATGACGATCTTCCTGATCGGACTCGCCGTGTTCCTCGGCACCGCCAGCCCCTGGGCCGGACCGGTCGTGTTCTTTCTCGTGGCCAATGGCTGGTATATCCCGGTGGAGGAGCGCAATGCAGCCAAGCACTTTGGGGAAGACTATGCCGCGTACCGCGCACGGGTGCGGCGCTGGCTGTGAGGCCTAGCTGAGCTGCAGGTCGACGAGGCGGCGATAGGCGCCGTTCTTGTCCATCAGGACGGCGTGCGTGCCGTCTTCGACGGCGCGGCCGTCTTCCATCACGATGATGCGGTCGGCGGCGCGGACCGTGGAGAGGCGGTGCGCGATGATCAATGTGGTGCGGCCCTTGGCGAATTTGGCGAGCGCGTCCTGCACCTTGGCTTCGCTCTCGGCGTCGAGGGCCGAGGTGGCTTCATCGAGCAGCAGGATCGGCGCGGCGCGCAGGATGGCACGGGCGAGCGCAACGCGCTGGCGCTGACCGCCGGAAAGGTTGCGTCCCATCTCGCCGGCCGGGGCGTCATAGCCGCCGGGCAGCGCGAGGATGAAGTCATGCGCATTGGCCGCATGGGCGGCGGCTTCGATTTCGGCGTCGCTGGCGCCGAGGCGACCGAGGGCGATATTGGCGCGGATCGTGTCGTCGAACAGAGCGGCGTCCTGTGCGACGAGGCCCATGTTGGACCGCAGGCTGGCGCCGCTGACATCACGGACATTCGTTCCGTCAACGGAGACTATACCGTCCGTGGGATCATAGAGACGCAGGAGCAGGTTGAAGACGGTGGACTTGCCGGCGCCGGACGGGCCGACAAGGGCGATCGTCTCGCCGGGATTGGCGGTGAAGGAGAGGCCCTTCAGGGCCTCGGTGCCGTCCGGATAGGCAAAGCGGACATTGTCGAACGCGACGGCGCCTTTGACATTCGCGATGGGCCGGGCACCGGGAGCATCGGCGATTTCGGGGACGGCGTCAGTGATCTCGAACACGCGGTCGGCAGCGGCGCCGCCTTCCTGCGCGACGGAGTTCAGCGTGCCGAGCGCCCGGAGTTCCGGCGCGGCAACGGCGATGGCGCCGACAATGCCGACGAAATTGCCGAGCGAGGTGTCGCCCTGCGCGATGCGCCAGGCGGTGAGCGCGAGGATGCCGACAAGGGCGAGGCCGCCGGTAATTTCGAGGATCGGGTCGACGGCGGCGCGGTCTGTCAGCACCTTGAGGAACAGGCGCGAGCGTTCGCGGAAGCCGCGCACCGCACGGGCCTTCTGGTAGTCCTCGAGGCCATAGGCCTTGACCACGCGGGCCGACTGGAACGCCTCGCCGAGCATGGAGGTGACTTCGCCGATCTGTTTCTGCGACTGGCGCGAGCGCTTGCGTACGCGGTTGCCGAGGGCGAGGACCGGCGCGAAGGCGATGGGATAGATGACGAGGAGAACGAGCGTCAGCTTCCAGTCCATGACGAGCATGGTGATGAAGACGCCGATCACCGTCAGCACGCCCTTGGTGAGATTGTTGGCGATGCGCAGGCCCGCGTCGCGCAGGGCATTCACGTCGTTGATGAAGCGCGAGACGAAGCCGCCCGACGCCTCGGCCGCGATACGGGCAAAGTCGCCATCGGTCAGCGATCCGAACTGGGCTTCCTGGATGTCAACAATGGCGCGCTGGACACCGGTATTGTTGAAGATAGTCATGCCATACAGGGCCAGCGAGCGGACAATGGCGGCGAGGCCGATAATGGCGATCAGCCACCAGAGGCCCGTCGGGACTTCCACCGTCTCGGGCCCGGTCAGGGCTTCGAGGCCCTCGACGACGAGTTTCAGGAGGTAGCCATAGGACGCGGCCGCGACCGAGGTCAGCGCGGCGCACAGCGTTCCCGCCGCGAACCAGCGCCAGTGCGCGGCAAAGCGCTCCCGGCCGAGACGCGTCAGGGCGCCGGAGCGGCGCACCGGTTTGGCCGGGTCAGACGTGATGGTGTTCCCCCGTCTCCGGATCGAGCAACCGGTGGGCGTGGAGGATGAAATACCGTGTCTCGGCGCTGTCGACCGTGCGGTGGGCCGCAGCCTTCCAGGCGTCATAGGCTTCCTTGTAGGAGCCGAAGGCACCGATGAAGTCCATTTTCGAGAGATCTTCGAATTCGACTTCGTTCACATCCTTCAGCTCACCGCCGAAGACGATGTGGAGAAGCTGTTTTCCGGCTTTAGGCGCGTCGCCCATCTTGACTGGCTCCGTTTTGACAATGGGTGCGGCCTGGACCGCTTTTTCCTGTGGGTCGGGTATATCCACAAAACCTGACCGGCGCACTAACAGAGGATGCAGCCGTTTGCCAGACGCGATGATGCTGCGCTGGGCCGGAATGGCCTGGTTGAAGTGCAGCGTCTCGCCCTTGTGGGTGGTGGCGATGCCGCCGGCCTCGCTGACGAGTATGGCCCCTGCAGCGAGGTCCCAGTCGGACTTGTGGCTGAGGACCAGCGTGGCATCCCAAGCGCCGGACGCCACGAAGGCCATGCGCAGCAGCGTGGAATTGGGCTTCGGCCGCGGCACCGTGACCGCAGGCCAGGGTTCGGGCCAGCCCTTGTGGTTCAGCATTTCCTCGGCGGCGATCAGGCGGCACCCGGTCTCGCTCTGGCATTCGGAGACGCGGATGAGTTCGCCGTTCCGGTAGGCGCCAGCGCCGATGCGGGCCTCGTAGAGCTGGCCGAGTGCGGGCGCATAGAGGACTCCGGCGACGGCCCGGCCTTCCTCGACGATGGCGAGGCCGACACACCAGTTCGGATCGCCGCGCATATAGGCGCGGGTGCCGTCGATCGGATCGACGACCCAGCAACGGTCTTTCTGGCGGGCGGCAGGATCGTCGAGCGTCTCTTCCGACAGCCAGCCATATTCAGGCCGGGAGGCCGAGAGGCGCAGGTCGCAGAGCTGGTTGACGGCCATGTCGGCTTCGGTGACAGGGCTGCCGCCGGTTTTCTCCCAGGCGCGCGCCGACTGGCCTTCCAGCGTATAGGACAGTGCCAGCTGACCCGCCTCGATGGCGAGGCTGCGCAGCGTCACAAGGTCTTCGATCAGCGTGCGTTCAGATGCCGGCAAGACTCATGTCCTCGACGAGGATGCTGGGCGCGTCGCGCGTACCACGGAATTCAAGATCGGAGGCCGGGATCAGGCGCGCAAAGATCGCCGGCAGGTCGCCCGCGATGGTCACTTCGGACACCGGATAGGCAATCTCGCCATTCTCGAACCAGAAGCCGGCGACGCCGACGGAATAGTCGCCAGTGTTCGGATTGATCGACGGGCCGAACATGTCGGTGACGAGCAAGCCCTTGCCGGCCTGGGCCATCAGTTCGGCAGGCGTCTTCTCGCCAGCCTGAAGATAGAGGTTCGAGGTGGTGACGCCCGGCGGGTCGCCGAAGCCGAGCGCGGAGAAGCCGTTGGGCTTGAGACCGAGCTGGCGGGCCGAGGGGCTGTTGAGCAGCCATTCAGTGAGGCGGCCATCCTCGATCAGGTGGGTCTCTTTCACGGGCAGGCCCTCGCCATCATGGCTGCGCGAGCCCATGCCCAAGTGGCGGAACGGATCATCGATCACGTTGACGCCCCTGGCAAAGACCTGTGTATCCATGCTGTCTTTCAGGAAGCTGACCCCGCGCGCGATGGAGGGGCCGGAGATCGCGCTCATCAGCGCGCCGAGGAGGCCGCTGGAGACGCGCCGGTCATAGAGGACGGCGGCTTTCTGTGTTTCGAGCTTGCGGGCGCCGAGGCGGGCAATAGTACGTTCGCCGGCGGTGCGACCGATAGCTTCGGCACTGGGGCGGTCCGCGGTGTGGCGCACGGACCAGCTTTCATAGTCGCGCTCCATGGCGCCATCTTTTTCGGCAACCGACGCAAGGCCGAGGCTGGTGCTTGTGCCGGTCTTGTAGGCCGCAAAGCCGTTGGAGGCCGCAACCCAGCGCGAGGAGCGGTTCCAGGACGCGCCGCAGCCGGCGACCGTCTTGATGCCTTTGACAGCCAGCGCGGCGGCCTCGGCGGCGAGGGATTCGCTTTCAAGCGTCTCGGCGGAAATTTCGGGTTCGCCTGTCAGGTCCATGTCGAGCGGACCGGTGGCGAGTTCGCTGGCGTCCGGCAGGCCGCAATACTTGTCTTCCGGCACGGCGCGGGCCATCGCGGCGCAGCGGGTGGCGAGGGCGTGGAGCCCCTCGGTGGAGAGATCGGAGCCGGAGACGTGCGCCTGACGCTTGCCGAAGAAGGCGCGCAGGGCGACGCTCGTGCTCTCCTCACGCTCGATGCTTTCCATCTTGCCGTCGCGCACGGAGACGCTGACGCCCTCGGCTGCGCCGATACGGGCATCTGCTGCGTCGGCGCCTGCTTTCAGGCACTGGTCGATGAGGCCGGCGAGCAAGTCAGCCGGCGGAGTCTTGAATTCAGCCATTCCGGCTAGATGGACCGCCCCGCCGGGCTGTGCAACCGGTCAAATCAGGCAAGCCCATGATAAATCAGCATGCCCGCGATCAGGACCATGGCGATCCAGGTGAGCAGCATGCCGGTTACGCGGAACGGCAAGATCGTGCGGGACAGGCCGATGGCATGAAGGATGCGGCCCGCCGTGAAGGCGCCGCCGAGAACGTGAATCCAGATCGCCGGGATGCCCATGAAGGCCGCCGTCACGAGACCGACCAGCATTGCCGGAATGTACTCGGACGCATTGCCATGCGTGCGCGTTCTCAACTCAAGTTCGATATTCCCGCCATACCCAACCGAGACTTGCGCCGAGCGGCGCATGAACACGACACGCGACGACAGGTAGATCAGCAATAATATGTTGATGCCGACATAGATGGCGGCGGCTTCCAAAGGTGGCATGTTTCATTCCTTCCAGAAAAAATGCCGCCAGAAGAACTCCGGCGGCATCGAATAATTTCCCCTAAACCAATGACCGCTCAGTCGTCGCGGCGCGCGTCCGGCAGGCGGTCGTTGATGTCGTCGCGGATGTCCATGAGCGTGACGATCAGGCCGCACACGAGGCTGGCGGCGATCCAGCCACCGGCCGTGAAGATCGCGAAGTCCGCAACCTGGGCGATTCCACCCGTCAGGCCCAGCATTTCATTGCTGAATTCGCCCTTGTTGTAGAGGCCGAGTGCGATGCCGCCGACGATGATCGCGATATAGGCCACATAGACCATGATGCGGAAACTGTTGATGATTAAGAACTTCATGGGCATCCCCTTTGTGTTGCAGGATCGAATTTAAGCAGAATAGCGGTCCCCGTCACGCGATTACACGTAGGAAACGAAGTTCGGAGCCGGAACGGTGCGGAAATGCATCAGGCCCGGCGGACGATTTACGCCTTTGGCGGTGCCAGTTTGCACGTGAACATGTCATTCACGACAGTGGCAAACTGGAGCTGTTCCTCATTGCTCAGCGAGGTGACGAATGTTTCGACATCGCGCCTTTCGCGCCCGATCGACTGGGCTGTTCGCTTGAACAGGTCCGGATCGAGCTTGGCCTCCATGGCGTCGGCGATGCAGGCACATGTCTCGGCGTTTTCGCCGCCCGTCGTGCAGGCCGTCACGATTGCCTTGTTATCGCTGTTGCCGCTGCAGGATGCGAGCAGCGCGAGGGCCGCGAGGGAGAGGGCGAGGTGGCGCATTCTGGCGGCTCCGTAATCATATTCGGTGCCGAGCCAATCATGAATCTCAATTCAGGGGAAGCGGCTATTCCCGACCGAGAATCTTGTCGACCTGCACTTTCGTGCCGAAGGATTCGAGGAAATCCGCCTTCACGGCGAGCCGGTCATAGTCTTCCGCGACCCAGTCGAGGAAGGGCTTCCAGTCGCCCGGCGCCCTGCCCTCATTGAACCGCGCATAGGTGTCGAAGAAGGCGTCCAGCATGCCCGTCTTGCCGTGCTTGATATGCAGGTACTTGAACGACAGCTGCTCGCGCGCCTCGGCGAACGGCACCTTCTCGTGCAGCAACTTGTACAGGACGGCCATCAGGCCCGCCCTGTCCGCGCCGGATTTGCAGTGCATCAGGGCCGGGTATTCGATTCGCGCAAACAGGTCGCGGGCGCCGAAAATGGCTTCCTTCGTAGGCGTGTCACGGGAAAAGACCTGGAAATCGACCAGTTCGATGCCGGCCGCCTCGCAGGCCTCCTTTTCCAGCAGGTAATAGCCCTTGGTGCTGGCACCGCGCAGGTTGAGGATCGTGCGGATGCCGCGCTCTCGTGCATGCGCAGCGACCTGACTCGGCGAGGGCTGGTTGGCGCGCCACATGCCGGGGCCGAACTCGTGCAGGTTGCTGAACGCGGCCCGCAGGAAGCCGTGATCGCCCCAGACAAGCTCGCGGCGCGCCCGTTTGCGGCCTGTCGGCGTTGTGAGATCGGGCGCCACATGCGGGCGTTTTTTCGATTTGGGCGTGAGTTTGACCATGCTGCCTTCGCGATTACAGGGGTGCCCCGCTGCCTGCAAGCAAAGGCGGCAGCAAGTTTTTTCCAGCACGCGTGCATCCAAATGGGGGGCTGACCGCATCCTACCCATGAAGCCGGGCAAAAGGATCCGGTGAAACTGTGAGAAAGACAACACAATGGAAGACGTCCTCGTCCCTATCGTCCTGTTTTCTGTCCTGCCGGTCTGTATCTGGCTGGTCAGCCTGTTCAACTACAAGAAGCGCCTGACGGCCCACGAAACCGTGCGTCATGCCATCGACAGCGGCCAGACCATTTCGCCGGAACTGATCGAGAAAATGTCGCTGCTGGTCGACCCGATCCGCGCAGACCTGCGCCGCGGTGTGCTGTTCATCGCCTTTGGCGCCGCCTTCGCGGTGCTGGGAATCATGGTCAGTTTTGAAGACAGCGAAGCGGTCATGCCTATGTTCGGCGTTGCCGCGTTTCCGGTTTTCCTCGGACTGGCGTATCTTGGTCTCTGGGCATTCGGTCATGGCCAGAAATCGGCCTGATCTCTGGATCGTCGCTGCGGGAGGCACCGACATGCGTACCGACCCCGACCTGGCAGCCGATGCCGCACGCGGCAATGACGGCGCGTTCGCCGAACTCGTGCGGCGTCACCAGGCCAGGGTAAGGGGCATGTGCCGGCGCCTTGCCGCCGCGTCCGGCGATGCAGACGACATTGCGCAGGCCACCTTCCTGACCGCCTGGCAGAAAATCGGCACCTATGCCGGGGGCACGTTCGCCGCATGGATCTGCACGATCTGCTACCGCGAATTCCTGCAGGTGCGGCGACGCCAGAGACAGGAGATCGAATTTGACGAGACGGCGGAGATCATTCCCTTCGACCGGTCAATGGCCGACACGGGCGACAAGATGGACCTGTCGCGCGCCCTCGCCAAACTGCCCGAGGCCCAGCGCATCTGCGTCACCCTGTGTGTCGCAGCGAGCCTGAGCCACAGGGAAGCTGCCGAAGCGACCGGGTGGCCGCTCGGCACCGTGAAATCCCATGTGACGCGCGGCGTGGCCGCCCTTCGCAAACACCTTGCCGCCGACCAAGTCGCGTGATGGAGTAGAGACCATGCAAAACGAAGACACTTATGCCGACCTGACAGCCCTGTTCGCCGCCGAAGACCGCGCGGTCGACGGCAAGCCCTTCGTGGACCAGGTGATGGGCCGGATCCAGGCGCAGGCCCGCATGCGCAAGCTGTTGCTGGCCGTGACGGGTCTCGGCGGCGCGCTTCTGGCCGCGTCGCAATTGCCGAAACTGCTGGCCGATTCGGTCGGCCTCGATGCGTCGCTGACAACCTCGATCATTCAGGCCCAGAATGACGTGAGTGCGCTGGCCAGCGCCAACCCGCTGTGGCTGGGCATCGGCGCCGTCGTGATGCTCAGCCTGATGGCCGTGGCCGCGATGGAGCGGGCTTAGGGCACGAAGACTCCGCCATTGGCATGAATGGTCTGACCCTGAACAAATTTCGCGGCGGGGCTGAGCAGGAATTCGACAACGCCGGTGAATTCATCGTCTTGCGCAATCCGGCCCTGCGGTGTCATGCGAGCTGCATTCGCAAGGACTTTGCTGGCCGCCTCTTCGCCGCCGACCATGGTTGCCACTGAACTTGTCGCAACGATGCCGGGCGCAACGGAATTGATCGTGATGCCAAGCGGCGCCAGTTCAAGCACCAGGTAGCGGATCAGCCCCTCGGCAAGCGTTTTGCCAACGCCCAGCGCGGCATAGCCGGGCCGCGCCACCTTGGCGCCCGCACTGGTGACAAACACGATTGAGCTGCCGGATTTGAGCACGGGCATCGCGGCCCTAACGAGGCGCAGCAAGGACATGCCGTTGACGTCGAGCGCCTTGGAAAGGATTGTCATGTCGGCCGACAACAGGTTGGTGGCATATATCATTGCCGCATTGTGGACGATGTGAACCGGGCCATCATCACTGACACTTTGAACCAGCCGATCAACGCCGCCCGGCTCACCGAGATCGCTGCGAACCGTCGTGATCTTCGCGCCAAGCAGTTCGAGGCTTTCTTTCGCGTCTGTCGCGGCGCGCTCATCGCTCAAATAGCCCAGAATGAGATGGGTATCTTTTGCGGCGAGACGCCTTGCAATCGCCAGTCCGATACCCTTGGTGCCGCCGGTGATGATGGTGGTTTTCGTCATGTATATCCGTTCCCTGAGTTGAGCCTGACGCGACATCGCAGCCAGGCTCTTGTCGACGTGCCGATGCCTTGTGCCTGCTTTCGCTTGGCCTAGACTGCCCGACAGTCCAAACCAGTCGTCATGGGTGGCGCGTTCAGGGACATAGGATCACATGATACATCTCCGCGACATGCAAATTGGCGAATTTCCCGATTTCATCGCCTACTTCATCCCTGACTACGCGGAAGAGATTTCTGCCAATTATGATGAAGACATCGGGGCCGCTCGCGCGCGAGCGGAGCGCGAAGTGAAAGCCGATTTGCCTTTGGGCGTCGATACGCCGGGTCAGGCCCTGCTTTGCATCGTAAGAGATGGCGACGAAACTGACTCACCTGTCGGCTATCTTTGGTGCAAGCCCGAAGAGACTGGCAAGACTGTTTTCATCAGCGAGTTTTACGTCCTGCCCGGTCACAGGGGGAAAGGGTATGCCAAATCCGCCTTGATCGCCCTGGAAGACATGTTCGCCAGGACCGGTCATCGCGAAGCCCGGTTGCGCGTGGCCGCAGACAATGAAAAGGCGCAGCGCCTGTACCTGGCGGCAGGCTATCGCACGACGGGCATCAATATGAGAAAATCCTTCGGCGGATGAACTGCTTCAACCGTGCCAGCCCATGCCCTCAAGCAGGGATTTCGTCTCAAAGAGCGGCAGGCCGACAATAGCCGTGTAGCTGCCATTGATATGGGTGATGAAGGCGCCGGCCATGCCCTGGATGCCATAGCCGCCTGCCTTGCCCTGCCATTCGCCGCTGGCGACATAGGCGGCGATCTCCTGATCGGTGAGGCGCTTCATCCGGACCCGGGCCAGGACCGTGCGCGACTGAAGGCGGCCGTCGGGCGCTTTCACGGCAATTCCGGTAATGCACTGGTGCGAGCGGCCCGACAGCAGGCGCAGGAAGGCTTCGGCTTCAGCCGCGTCTTCTGCCTTTTCCAGGTTTCGCGTGCCCAGCGCAACGACCGTGTCGGCGGCCAGGACAAAGCCGTCGGCACCGCACGCCGCCGCCTTTTCGCGAGCGAGGCGTTCGGCCAGAGCG
>TARA_R110000751_G_scaffold71441_6_pt1 | contig 21745 bp, 18 predicted proteins | sample TARA_R110000751 | Tara Oceans TARA_R110000751 (sample SAMEA4398001) | marine metagenome | biome: Polar Biome; feature: [MES] marine water layer (ENVO:01000295) within the mesopelagic zone...; material: water (ENVO:00002006), including particulate matter (ENVO:01000060) such as...... | reverse complement strand
AGCCGTCTGCCCCTGAAAGCCGTCTGCCCCTGAAAGCCGTCTGCCACAGACATCTGCCAAAGACGTTTAACGCGGTGCCCGCTTGGCCAGAATACGCTGCAGGGTCCTACGGTGCATGTTCAGCCGCCGCGCAGTCTCCGAAACATTGCGATCACACATTTCATAGACCCGCTGAATGTGTTCCCAGCGCACCCGGTCAGCCGACATCGGATTTTCCGGTGGTTCAACTCTTTCGCCGGGTTCCCGGGTCAGCGCGGCAAACACCTCATCGGCATCCGCCGGTTTGGCCAGATAGTCGATGGCGCCCAGTTTCACCGCATTGACGGCGGTGGCGATATTGCCGTAACCGGTCAGCATGACGATGCGTGTATCGTCGCGCTTGCGGCGGATGGCTTCGATCAGTTCAAGCCCGTTGCCGTCGCCAAGTCGCAGGTCGATGACAGCAAATTTCGGCGGCGTGACATTGATGGCGGCCTTGCCGGCAGCAACCGATTCAGCCATTTCCACGGTAAAGCCGCGGCTTTCCATGGCCCTGCCCAGACGGCGCAAAAAAGGCCCGTCATCATCTACAATCAGCAAGGACGGGTCCTCACCAATCCTGTCGCTATCGTTCTGGTTGCCCGGTTGCATATCCATAGTCCGACCAGTCCCATCTTGTTTGTTGTTTAGTATCACATAAGGCCTGTGACACGGAATGCCAATATTGAGTTGTTTGTGCAGTGCTCTTATATCTCTTCAGAGCCGTCTGAACCCTGATCATGCGTCATGGCAGAGCGCGGCCAGGTCACCGTGACAGATGCACCGCGTTGATCGCCGTCGCGATTGGCGAATTTCAAAGTCGCGCCGGAACGCTCCAGCAGGGTCTTGGCGATGAACAGGCCGAGGCCAAGGCCGCCCGCCGTTGCTTCGCTGTTGCGGCTGCGTTGCGTCAGATAGGGATCGCCGATGCGCGAAAGCACATCTGGCGCAAATCCGGGACCATCATCTTCGATCCGAATGGTAACAGTTTGGGCATTGGACTGCGTCTCGACATGAACAGTGGAACTTGCGAAATCCACGGCATTTTCCAACAGATTTCCCAATCCGTATAAAATGCCGGCATTGCGCCGACCGACCGGTTCGCCTTCCGGCCCATGGACACGTGAAACCTTGATGTCGACCCCGAATTCACGGTGCGGTGCAATCACTTCCTCAATCAGCGAAGACAGCGGCAACCATCGCATATGTTCTTCATCTTCCGATGACAGGGTGGTCAGCCTTCGCATGATTTCCCGGCAGCGTTCACTTTGTGAGCGCAGCAATTGCACATCTTCCTTGAACCGCTCGTCACCGGCCAGGGCGTGCTCCATTTCCCGCGCCACCACCGCGATGGTGGCCAATGGTGTGCCCAGTTCGTGCGCCGCCGCTGCGGCCAGGCCGTCAAGAGCCGAAAGATGCTGCTCGCGCTGCAGGGCAAATTCCGTGGCCATCAGCGCATCGGCAAGTTCCTGTGCTTCGGCCGAAACACGGTAGGAATAGAAGGCGGCAAAGGCAGCCGTTGAAACAATGGCAATCCAGTTCCCGGCAATCAGCACCAATGGTGTGTCGAAGGTGGTCCCCGGGTACCATGGCAGGGGTCGATGATAGACGGCAAGCACGGTAACGCCAGCGACCGCTGTGAGGCCCAATGCTATGATATTGCGAACCGGCAGGGATGCGGAGGCGACAATGACCGGAACACACAGAAGAACGGCAAAGGGGTTTGCCAGGCCGCCAGTGATGAACAGCAGGCCGAACAATTGCAGAATATCCAGGCTCAGAACGAAGGTCGAGGTCGTTGGATCAAGGCGGTAGGTTGCCGGAAATTTCAACTGCAGGGCAATATTGAGCAGCAGCAGACAGGCAATCAGCAGAAAGCACGAAGCCACCGGCAGCGGAAAGCCGAGGCCATAGGCGACGCCCAGAACCGTGACGCTCTGACCAATGACGGCCAGTGAGCGCAATCGAATGAGCGTGCGCATGCGCAAGTGGTTTGCATTGCGCGTTTCCGCAGGATTTCTGGAATAGTCCATGGTGCCCCGTGTTCCGTTTTGTAACTGAGCTTAATGTGCTTGCGTGAAACTGTTAAACGGTTTTGCGCTTGTCGTCGTGATTCATGCTGTGTTGGCTTGATCATCGTCTGCTCGCATTGAATCTAAGTCCTTGAACAGGCGGGAGCACCAGCTTGATGGATCAGCGTATCGACAGTCCTGACCATGACCCTGGCGGCTATCTAAATCCAATGAAGAACCCCGTTCCGGCAAGCTGCTAATTGCGTATCTTCTGGCCATCGACAAGGTTGGTATTCGTGCCGTGGTGCGACAACCAGTCGCCGAGCAATTGATTGATCTGATCGGGCTTTTCCAGAGGCGGACAATGGCCACAATCCTTGATAAGGGAAAATTCCGAACCGTCAATGGCTGCGTGAATTTCCTGCGCCCGCACGGGTGGTGTCACCTTGTCGCCATCGCCGACAATGACCAGGGTCGGGCAGCAAATCAGAGCCAGGTTGGCGCGCCCGTCAGGACGCTTGATGATGGCATGTTGCTGGGCCCGGTATGCGTCGACGCCCAGATTATAGGCACTTTGTTTCAGCGCTGCGCGCTGCTTTGGGTCGAGTTGGTCCACGTCGAGGCAACTGAAGGCCAGGCTGCGTTCATTGGCAGCGGCCATACCCATGCTTTCGGCCGTTGCCAGATTGTCCAGTCTCCGCTTGGTATTTGCCGGATCTTCCGGTCGGGCCGATGTCGATATGAGAACCAGGCTGATCAATCGCTGACGTATTTGCGGCAGCATGTGCATGGCCACATAGCCGCCCATGGACCAGGCCGCAAAGTGAAATCGTGATGGCAGTTGATCAAGCACACAATCCGCCATTTCTGCGATGCTGGTCTTTGAATGGTGACCCTTCGGCACGAGGATGTCGTAGTGATCCTTCAGATGTTCAATCTGGTAGGTCCATGACGTATGGTCCGATTGCAGGCCGGGAAGCAGCACGAGGGTCTCAGGCATTGTCGATCTCGATATTATTCTGGTGGAGGGTTGCAAGAATTCGTTCCGCGTGATGGCAGGCGGCCTGCTGGGCGCCATTGATGACGCGCAAGGCAGGAACCTCCTGCGTGCAACGCGCATCCGCATGGCTGCAGCGCGTGCGAAAATGGCAGCCGGAGGGCGGATCAATGGGACTGGGCAATTCGCCAGTCACCTCGGAACGCCTGTGCCGGCCCGCAGGCGTCGGGCGGGGCACCGCCGACAGCAGGGTTGACGTATAGGGATGGGCGGGCCGATCGAACAATTGCCGGGTTTGTCCCAGTTCGACAATGCGGCCCAGATACATCACCGCCACCCGGTCCGCGACATGCGAGACGACTGACAGATCGTGTGAAATGAAAATCAGCGTCAGACCCATTTGCGCTTGCAGGCGCACGATCAGATTGAGAATCTGTGCCTGGATGGAAACATCCAGAGCCGATACGGGTTCGTCTGCAACGATCAGTTCGGGGCTCAGCGCGATGGCGCGTGCTATACCGATGCGCTGGCACTGCCCGCCGGAAAGTTCGTGCGGGAAGCGGTCCAGGTGGAAGGGGCTGAGGCCAACCTGCTGCGCCAGTTCCTCGACGCGCTGGCGGATCTCGGAGGCATTGCCCATGCGGTAGTTGATCAGCGCTTCGGCAATGATGGCCCGCGCCTTCATGCGCGGATTGAGGGATGCATAGGGATCCTGGAAGATCATCTGAAACCGTTGGCGGGCCGCCTTCAGTTCCTTTGGTCGCAATGTCGACAGGTCGATGCCGTCCAGTGCCATGGTTCCCGATGTGGGCTTTTCCAATTGCAGGATCAGCCGCGCCAGCGATGATTTCCCGCAACCGCTCTCCCCGACCAGACCCAGCGTTTCGCCCTGTGCAACCTCCAGCGACACCTGATCCACCGCCTGCAGGAACCGCTTCGGCGCACCGGGTCTTTTGCGACCCAGTGGATAGGCCTTGCTGAGCTTGTCGAGCAGCAGATGCTGTTTTGGTTTCATGCCCATGCGCCCACGATCTCCGTGTTGCGGATACCCTCATAGACCCTGTCGGGATGAATGCAGCGGGATGTGTGTTGCGGTTCAATCAGCTGCGCCGGCGGCAGGGGGGTCTCACAGGCATCGGTGGCAAAACTGCAGCGTGGCGCATAGACACAACCGGCTACCGGCTTGTCGAGGCGCGGCACCGAACCCGGGATTTCGTTGAGCACGCTGCGGTGACCGGTTTGCGCTCCGGGCAGCGATTGAAGCAGACCGGCCGTATAGCCATGGGATGGCCGGGCAAAGAGCTTTTCCACCGGAGCCTCTTCGACAATCCGCCCGGCATACATGACCATCATGCGGTCGGCCGCATTGGCCACGACGCCCAGATCATGGGTAATCAGAATGACGCTCATGGCCAGATCCTTGCGCAGGTCTGCAATCAGGTCGAGAACCTGCGCCTGGACGGTCACATCCAGCGCCGTTGTCGGCTCGTCAGCGATCAGCAATTCCGGATCGCAGGCAAGCGCCATGGCGATCATCACCCGCTGGCGCATGCCACCCGACAATTCATGCGGATAGGCGCCCAGCCTGTTGTGGGCATCGGGAATACGCACCAGATCCAGCATTTCCAGTGTCCGTGCGCGTGCCTGGCTGCGGTTGCAGTCGCGATGTTTGCGCACCACTTCGCCAATCTGCATGCCGATCGTGTGCACCGGATTGAGCGACGTCATGGGATCTTGAAAAATCATGCCGATGCGATTGCCGCGCACGTGTCGCATCGTCCCCTCGCTGGCACCCAGCAATTCCTGCTCACCCAGCCGGATGGAGCCTGAAGAAATGCGCGCGCCGTGGCGCGGCAAAAGGCCCATGATGGTCATGGCAGTGACGCTTTTGCCGCAGCCCGATTCGCCGACAAGGCTGAGAATTTCTCCCTTGCGCACTTCAAAGGATATGTCATCCAGAGCGCGAACCACATTGGCGCCGTCTGCAAACTCGAGGCTGAGATTGCTGACGGTGAGAATGCTCTGCCGGTCTTCGGCTTTTTCGTCCATGAAGGTCATAGGGTTCCCCTGCGCGTCTTGCGCGGATCAAGCGCGTCGCTCAGCCGGTCGCCGAGAATGTTCACGGCCAGAACCATCACTGAGAGCAGGGCGCCCGGGTAGGCCATCAATTCGGGATGAATACGAAAATAGGCGCGGGCATCGGCCATCATGCCACCCCAACTGGGCACTTCCGGCGATGTGCCGACGCCGAGAAAACTGAGAACCGCTGATGCAATGATGGCCGAGGCACAGGCATAGGTCGCCTGCACCAGAACCGGCCCCAGTGTATTGGGCAGAATATGCCGCCAGACCATGGCCAGGCCGGACGTCCCGATAGATGTGGCCGCCCGCACATAGGGTTGCTCGCGCACACCCAGCACCACGGATCGCACCAGCCGCACCATGCGTGGAATTTCAGGAATCGTGATGGCGATGATGACAGTCAGCACACCGGCATTCATCAGCGAGGCAAAGGCAATGGCCAGCAGGATGGCGGGAATGGCCATCATGGCGTCATTCAAACGCATGATGATGGCGCCGCCGATGGATGACATGCCCGCATAGATGCCGATGGCAACACCCAACACGGTTGTCAATCCGGCAACCGAAAAGCCGACGAACATCGAGGTACGCGTTCCATAGACGGCACGGGCAAAAACATCGCGGCCCAGATGGTCACGGCCCCACATTGCCTCCGGTGTTGAACCGCTCAGCCGTTCAGCCGGATTGATCTTGATGGGGTCCCCGGCAATCAGCGGCGCGCCGATGGCTACAAGCAGCAGCGAGAGCAGGATGAAAAGACAGATTGCGGTCAGTGGATCGCGTGCAAACCAGCCGGGCAGGTCACGCAGCGTGAACCGTCTTTGAGGCGCATTGGTCGCCTGTGTGTGCGTTGTGGACATCGGCTAGCCTTTCACGCGCGGATCGAACAGCACATAGCTCAGATCGACGAGAAGATTGATCAGGATGAGCAGAGCCGAGAAAAACAGAATAACCCCCTGAACCACCGGATAGTCCCGCCGGGTGATGGCATCGACGGTCAGACGTCCGATGCCGGGTATGTTGAATACCGATTCGGTCACCACCACACCGCCGACCAGCGTGGCAAAGCCGATGCCGATCACGGTTATGACGGGAACACCGGCATATTTGAGCGCATGCACAACCAAAATGCGCAATGACCCCAGACCCTTGGCGCGTGCCGTGCGGGTGAAATTCTCGTTCAGCGCTTCCAGCATGGCAGCGCGTGTCACCCTGGCGATCAGGGCGGCAAAAACCAGAGACAGGGCAATGGATGGCAGCGTTACCGAATGCAATGTTGCAAGCACGCCGTCTTTCAGCGGCTTGTAGCCCTGCACGGGAAACCACTTCAGCTTCACTGCGAAATAATAGACCAGCAGGTAGCCGATCACGAAGACAGGCACCGAAAAGCCGAACACGGCAAAAGCCATGATGGCGCGGTCTATCAGACCATTGGCGCGCCAGGCCGCGATCACGCCGAGCGGCACCGCAATGGCGACGGTGATGATCAATGTCACGATGGCCAGAACCATCGTGGGTTCAATTCTCTGGGCAATCAGTTTTGTCACCGGCTGATTGGAATAGACGGAATCACCCAGATCAAGCCGCAGGGCATTGCCTGCCCAGATGCCGAATTGCACGACCAGGGGTTTATCAAGATGCAGACGCTCGCGGATCTTTTCCACCTGCTGCGGATTGGCATTGTCGCCAGCCAGCAGCACCGCCGGGTCTCCGGGGGTCAGATGTGCCAGCGAGAAAATGAAAATGGCCACCAGCACGAAAATGGGTATCGCTGCCAGCAATCGGCCGAGAATATAAAGGAGCATCCAAACCTCACGCTTCAGGTCCGCCCGGACAGGCCGGGCGGAACTGAATTCAATTGACTATTCGGTGCGTTGCACTTCCCAGAAGAAGGGCACGGGGCTCTGGATAAATCCCTTCAGGTTCGTTGCAATGCCCTGCGAGGGAAAGGCCTGCCCCATAGGAACATAACTCACCAGATCATGGGTTGCGATCTGCATCTGTTCGGCGAGCTGCCTTTTCACCTTCGGATCCATCTCGTCGGCGAATTTCTTGCGCAGTTCCTGAAGCTCTTCAGAACAGGCCCAGCCGAACCAGCCGTCGCCGCAGGCCCCGGCCACATAGACATTGGTCATCGGATTGGATTGGTCGACAAATCCCCAGCCGGTGAAGAACAGGTTCCAGCCGCCATCGGCCACAGGTTCCTTGCTGGCGCGGCGTGTGGCAACGGTTGCCCAATCGGTGATCTGCTCTTCGACGACAAATCCGGCTTCCTCAAGCATGGGTTTGAGCACCGAATAATAGGCGTCATGGGCAGGAATATCCGTCACATGCATCAACAGAACCGGCGTTCCATCATAGCCGCCCTCTTCAAGCAGCGCCTTGGCCTTGGCGATATCGCGTGTCAGGACAGCTTGCGTATTGGCATCCGTTGCATAGGGTGTGTCGCAGAAAAACACCGCAGCGCATTCAAGATAGCGTTCCGTTGAATTGCCATAGGCGGCCTGCAGGAAGGGTGTCTGCTCCAGCGACCACTGAAGGGCCTTGCGGATCTTCGGGTTGTCGAAGGGCGGGTTGAGATGATTGACGACCAGCTGCATGGAATTGCCGGACTGTCGCGCTGCAATGGGCTTGGCGCTATCCACCCCGTCGAAGAAGGCGAGCATGTCGGCTGGCACTTCCTCGATCCAGTCGATCTCGCCGCCAATCAGTGCGTCCACCGCAGTTGCTGTGTCCGGAATATAGATGAGTTCCACCCGGTCAAAATGCGCCACCTTGCCACCAGCTGCCATGTCTGCGGGTTCGGAACGTGGTTGATAGGCCTCGAATTTTTCGAAGACGGCGATGCTCCCCGGCACCCATTCATCGGGCAAAAGACGATAGGGCCCTGAGCCGATGGGTGTCACGACCGGGTCTGTGGGGTCATTGGCAGCCATATTGGCCGGCATGATCACCGGAACATTGGAGGAAATCTTGCCGATGGCCGAGATGACTTGCCCCCAGGGCTCCTTCATCTGCAGCACAATCGTCTTGTCATCGGGCGCTGAAATGGATTCCATTTTTGAAAAAAGCGTCTTGCCCAGCCCGTCGGCCTTGCCCCAGCGTTGCAGTGACGCAACGGCGTCGCCAGCCGTGACCGTGTTGCCATCGTGGAATTTCAGCCCGTCGCGCAGCGTGATCGTATAGGTCAGCTGGTCATCCGACAATGTGAAGCCTTCGGCCATTTGCGGCTGTGCTTCATAGTTGGAATCCAGTGCAAACAAAGTGTCATACATCAGGTATGCTGCGTTGCGGATGGTGAAATTCGTCGTGGCGATCGGGTCCATCGTGTTGATGTCGCCATTCAACCGCAGACGTAAAGTTCCCTCGGCAAAAGCGCCCGGCATTGCGGCGGTCAGCAAGGCGCCTGCTACAGCTGCTGCCACCAGTGACTTGAGTCGTCCCATAATAATCTCCTCCCAGCCGTTCCATGACGGCACAAAACGTTACGTTTCATGAATTCCATGTTCTTCAGCTTGCTGCAAGCGCATGGTTCTCTAAAGCACGAAACGATTTGTGTTTAGACAAATTATTTCGAAACGGCAAGGTGCTGCAGGACATCAGGCCAAAGAAAATTGCTTTCCAACTGCTGGCTTCTTGCCAGAGGCCAACAATTTGTGGCATTCACGTAACGTTTTGCGTAGTCTGCGTCCTGTGGATTGAAAGGGATAATATTTTTGGCAACGATCAAGGACGTGGCGCGTATCGCCAACGTATCGATTACCACGGTGTCGGCCACGATCAACGGCACGGCGCCGGTCAGCAAGGCGCTGCAGCAACGCGTCTGGGATGCCGTGAAGATTGCGGGCTATCATGCCGATCCGATCGCCCGCAATCTGCGCATGGGGGTTTCCAAGACCATCGGCCTCATTGTGCCCGATATTGCCACGCCCTGGGCGGCGCATCTGGCCAAGGCCATGCAAAGAGCGCTTTCGGATGTTGGTTACAATATGCTGTTTGCCAGCAATGATGATGACCCGGAGCGGGAGTTTCGCGAGATTGAACTGTTCAGTTCACACCGCGTCGCCGGCATGGTCATCGCCCCGACGACCCATGGCGAATCCTATGCGGAGCGCCTGGCAGAAGCCGTGCACACACCCACCGTTCTGGTGGATCGCATCGTAGAAAATGCCCGTTTTGATGCGGTGACCGATGACAACCAACTGGGCGCGCAGCTCATCACGCGCTACCTGCTCAAGCTTGGTCACAAGGAGATAGCCTTCCTGGTCGGCCGTCCCGGCATCTCGTCGTCGGACGAGCGTTATGCGGGCTTTCGCGAGACCATGGCCGTGGCTGGCCTGCCGGTGCGCGATGATCTGGTGCGCCGTCCGGTCTTCCGGCGCGAGCACGCCTTTGCAGCGGTGCAGCAACTCATGACCCTGCCGACACCGCCGACGGCCATAGCCTGTATCAATATCGCACAATTGCTCGGCACCATGGCCGGTCTGCAGAATATGGGTTTGAAGGTTCCGGACGATGTCTCCGTCATCAGTTTTGACGGCTTCCATCCGGCCGAAGGCTGGCAACCCGGCATTACGGCACTGACCCAGGATATCACCACAATCAGCATCAAGGCCGCCGAACTGCTGCTGGCGCGTATCGGCGGGGAGGTGGATTATGGTCCGCGTCTGGTGCGCGTTGCGCCAAGCCTGACAGTCAGAACATCCTGCCGCAGCATCCAGTAGCCCATTCCGGCTGACCTTCGTTCCACGCGGACCTGTTCACAGGGCAATCACGATACATTCACGCTGGCTGCTCCAACCTGCGATCGATCGGACCGGCACTGATATCTGTGGCGGCAGACCGAGAGCGCTGGCTGTGTACTGCGGCAAGCGATGGATGAAATGGCTGAAAAAGGTTGTCGGCCCGGTTTCTATCGGTGGGTCCTGTCCTGATTACAGCATGTTGAACAAAGGGATGGGCACCATGACGCGCACAATTATTGGCAGCAGGAAGGCTGACACGATCCACACCGATGACGAAAACCATGTCGTCATCTCCCGCAAGGGCGGCGATGACATTATCACGGGGGCCGGAAATGACGTTATTCTGGCTGGCCACGGCAAAGATACGGTCAATGCCGGTGACGGCAATGACGTGGTTCTTGGCGGCAAGGGCGCTGACGTACTGAATGGCGGGCTTGGCAATGATGTAGTTTCGGGTGGGCGCGGGCGTGATATCCTCGTCCATGAGCTTGTCGAAGGCAGCCAGTCGCATGATGTTTATCAGGGCGGTCGTGGATGTGACACCTTGCGGTTGATGATGACGCAAGCGCAGTTTGCTCTCTATACCGATCAGATCGCGACCTTTGAGGAATGGCTGCTGACAGCAAAAAGCTGGCAGCATTTCACCTTTGATTTTGGTGATTCCACCCTGCAGGTTTCTTCCGTTGAAAAGCTTGAAATCCAGATTGGCGACGACATCGGCGGGGTGCAAATCATCACCGGATCAAAGGAAGACGGGCCGGTCAGTGCCGGTGATTCGGCCAGCACGCAATCGCAGATCATTCTATTTCAGGGCGACGCCGATGCGACGCTGGAAGGTGGTTCGGCCAATGACATCCTGAAAACCGACGAAGGCAATGATACGCTGGACGGTGGTGCTGGCGATGACAACCTTGACGGCGGCGCGGGCGATGATGATCTGCGCGGTGGCGCGGACAATGACACGCTGACGGGCGGCGCAGGCGATGACCATGTGGACGGTGGCGACGGCGACGACACAATCATTGCCGCGAATGGTCAGGGCAATGATTTTTATGATGGCGGCAATGGCAGCGACACGATCAAATTCACCTCGTCGACCGCCGTCAATGATCTGACGATTGACATGCGTGCGGTCGACCGCAGCGGTCAGAGCGTCAATGGTGTCAGCATTGACGCATTGCTGTCGGACAACGGCCAGCCGGTCAATCGCAATGTCGGTATTGCCTATGACAGTGCCAATCCGACCCAAATCGGAGTTGATGTCCTGGTCAATCTTGAAAATGTCATCGGTGGCGACGGCAACGATATCATCTACGGCAACTTCCAGAACAATGAGATCTTTGGTGGCGACGGCAACGATTCCATCTACGGTATCGGCGGTGACAATTATCTCGATGGCGGCAATGGCGATGACCTGTTGCAGGTCAGCTATGGCGCCAATGTGTTGCGCGGCGGTGCGGGCGCCGACCGTTTCTTCATGCTGGACGGCATTTTTGAAGATCGGATCATGGATTTCGAGTTGGGAGTTGATGTGCTTGACCTGTCGCGCACCCACGCCTCAAACCTCAACGAACTCGTCATCGACTTTTCCCAGGATCTCAACAACAATGGCATCAACGATACGATTTTGAATTATACCGATTACAGCACATCGCAAAGGCTCGTCATTGATGACATGTCGGAGGCCGAATGGAATGACCTGAACGCCAATCACACCGGCACCGGACTGATCTATGCCGCCCCCAGTGTCTACTACACCGGCACCAGTGGTGACGATACCGCCGCAATCAATCTTCTGGGCACGGGCAATGACCAGATATTGGCCGGTGCGGGCGATGAGACGATCACCGTCAAGGGCGGGGATTATATCCTTCAGGGCTCAGGCAATGACACCATCGATTATTCCGACACATTTGGCGTCTATTCCATCCTTGATTACAGCTCCAGGTGGGATGGGGGCTTTGGTGAATTCGATGAGGGCATTGTCGTCAATATCAATGTTGGTGAAATTGGCACAGTCAACAATTCGGCCGATGGCACCGTCGACAAGGGCAGCTATGGCGTCGATCAGCTTGTCGATGTTGATATGGTGGTGGCCGCTGCCGGAGACGGCTTTCTTCTGACCGGCACCCATTACGCCGACAGTTTCACGATAGAAATGCCGAGCATTGGCTGGATGAATGTCGTGCCGCTCTATGGAGATGATACGATCGTCTTCAACGGTTCTTCAGCCGGACGGGTGTCCTATGAGGGCTATGACATTGCTGTGTCCTATGGCGGCGGCGGTGTTGGCGGACGCGCAGAATTTGATGGCACAACGCTGACAGCGACGATTGACGGAACGGACACCACCGGCTTTCAGGCGGATTGGACCGACACCGTCACGGCCACAGCCTCTCTGGAGTTTGCCGGCGGCTATGGTGATGATGTGTTCCTGGGTGCCGACACCTATTCGGAGCGGTTCATCGGTGGATCGGGAAACAATTACTTCGATGGCGGGGCCGGGGGCAATGACCGGGTCCGTTATGATCGTGGAAACGATAGTGAGGGCATTCAGGTCGATCTTGAAAACCCCAACATCGACGGCTCCAACACCATCACGCAATGGCTCGGCGATACCTTTCACGACACGTTGATCGATATCGAATGGGTCCGTGGTTCCAACTTCAATGATTCAATCCTGATGTCATCGGCCGACGAGCAGGTTGAGGGACGCAGTGGCGATGACGTTATTGACGGGCGCGGTGGCAATGATTTGCTTCAGGGGCAGAACGGCAACGATCACATTTTCGGTGGAACCGGGGATGATTTCCTCGATGGCGGCTCGGGTGACGACCAGCTCTTCGGCGGAGCCGGCTTCGACACGCTGGAAGGTGGCTCCAATGACGATCTGCTGACCGGCGGATTGCAGGGCGACACCTTTGTTTTCTCCGGCGCCTTTGCCCATGACACGATCACCGATTTTGCCAGCGGCGAGGATTTCATCGATATCTCCGCATCCGGCACAAAATTCGCTGATTGGGATACAAGCGGTGACGGTTTCATCAGCGATGCGGATGCCTTCGCTTCGTTGTCTGCCGGTGATCTCATGCTTGATATCGGTGGCAACACAATAACGCTTTCAGGCATCACCCAGCTTGTCGAAAGCGATCTGGTCTTCTGATCTGAAGACCAGACAGCATCAACGAAGGCCCTGTCAGTCCGGCTCGGACAGGGCCTTTTCGCGTCTTTGCAGGGATTCCTGCGGCCAATGTTCTGATCGGCGATAGTAACCCGGCACTGCTCTGACACCCTCCGGAAGGCGCACCCAGGGCTGTTTGCTCTCGGTGTATATGTGAATATCCGGTGCAAAGGCGTCGGGATTTTCAAGTGTGCCGACGCGCAGAAAAAAGAATCGGGGGCCGGCGCCGTGATAGATGCTCCACACAGCAACCTTGCAATCGGGGCAACGGCTGATCAATTGGCCCTTACCGCTGTCGCTGGGTGTATCGATGATTTCAGGTGCACCGGACAGCAGCGTCACATTGTCAGCCTCGATCAGGGCATTGAGGGCGAATGCCGACCCACTTTCACGCTGACACCGGCGGCAATGGCAGCAATGGACAAAAAGCGGCGGTCGCTTCACCGCGTAACGAATGGTCCCGCAGGTGCAGTGACCCTTTGCGATGATGGTCATGATAGCCGTTCCCTCAATTGTCGTTTTCAGCTCCAAAATAGACGCGGAGCAGCCCTGGTGTAAACACCAGCGGGTAGCCTGGTTGCAACTATCCAGGGTCGCATTGAATGTGCCAGAACAACCGAATTGACGAATGCGCAAGCCGCAATTACCCTGTCATCATGAGTTTTCTGCGGCCGCATGACGTCCGGCGACCATTCATTGCGGATCCTGATCAAGACGCTGATCCGTGGCAGAGAATTCCAACCGATAAATCGGAGGTTCTGCCATGACCATGAAGCAACGCGTTTTCTGGGGTTTCCTTGCCGGTTTGACGATTGTCCTCGTCAAGATTATCGGCCCGGATCAGTCCTATCTTCGGTCTCTTTTCTATCAGATATCGTCGGTGGATCTGGTGTTCTATGTTTTCATCTCGATTGTCACCATTGTGCTGGGGGCCATCTCCGGTCTGTTCAGCAAGGAACACGAACCGGTAAAACTATTGTTGTTTTGCGCCTCGATACCCGCCTTGCTGTCCACATTCACGGGTGAGCGTCGCGAAGCGATACCGCTGCAGGCGCCCGCTGCAACGGAAAATCGCGCCTCGGTCGACGGCATCAACAGGCCATCAATGTTCATTGCCTCCGCCCATGCCCAGACGCTGAATCAGACGCTGAGGCAAAAACACGTCTGCAATGAAGGCAGTTTTACGCAGCGATTCACCCAAAGTGCGCAGCAATATCTGACGGGCAAGAGCAATGCGCGGTTGGCCGATTATTCGGTTGTCGTCTCATCGACACCGGACTTTGACAAAGCAAAGCGGATCGCAACTCAAATATTTGCAAAAGACAGGGCGTGGGCGCCCTATGTCGGATGCCGCAAACCTGGAAACGCCAACTACCCGGTGATTATCGGGCCGCCCACAAGCGAGGTTGAAGCGGCTGAGTGGAAGGGCCGGTTCGAGGAAGCGCAGGTCATGCCCGGTAGCGCCTATCTGTCCTATTATGAGTTCAGAAAGCCGGTTTTCACACCGCGGTAGGTGCTTGCGCCTTGTCCGGCAGGACGCGCAGGCATGTGACATGAAACTTCATTTCCACCCATGCTCATTTCCGTGCCCTCTGAATCGGGTTATGTTGAAAACACCATGGGGATCAATCACAGAGGAGCGCCTGAAAATGCGTCGATTACTATCCGTTATTTTGCTGATATCCGGCACATGGGTTGCTGGTGTCGCATCGGTATCGGCTGCAACAGATGAACAGAAAGCAGCGCTGAAATCCGATTGCCGGAGCGATTTCATCGCCCGTTGCAAGGGTGTAAAACCCGGCGGCATACCGGCCTTTGAATGTCTCGCAAAGAACGTCGACAGCCTGTCATCGTCCTGCCAGGCCGCCGTCAAGGCCGTGGATCCGGAAGCAAAATAGAACCGGTTATGCCGGGTTTGAGACCTTGGATCACAGCGCGGAAATGCGCTGCTGATCCGCCTGTTTGACAAGGAGGATATGAAATGAAAAATCTGTTTCGCATGGCAGTTCTGGCCCAGATTCTGGGCTTCGTCACGCCGTCATTCGCTGCAAGCGAGATTGATAACCTGAAGACCTATTGCAAGCCGGATATCGAACGGCTCTGCCCTGGTGTGCCCATTGCCGGTGGCGCGCTGAAAAAATGTTTGAAAAAACACGAAATGCAAATTTCGGTCGGGTGCGCCAAGACGCTTAAGGCAATGAAAAACGGCTAGAGATGGCGAGGGACGGCTACGCACCGCATGGGGGTGCGCAGCATGTACTTGGCCTGACCATCTCGATTGGGCATAGGTGCGCCACGCAGTCTATGGTTGGCGCCGTCTGCTAACCGGCTTTCGCCATGCGCACTTCAGGCTGAGCGCTGATGTCCTGCGCCATCCGGCCATTCTTGAAGTCAGCGGCCAGTCGGGCAACGCGTTCGCCCAGCAGGGCGGCCGTTTCCCTGTCTGCCTGGGGTGGCGCGAGGTCGGCGCCCTGATCCGTATTGGCCTGGGCCATTGCGCCAATGGATCCGCCAATGCGGTTTAGATCATCGATCGAACTTGTCGATGAATGATTGCCTGGCAACAGTCCGAGGCTGACCCACAGCATGCCATGCTGGGCCGCCAGTGTCGCCAATTGGCTGAGCGTTGCGAATTTGTCGCCAGATTGCGAGCCGGAAACGGTGAAACCCGCCGCCAGCTTGTTTTGCCAGCCGCGCTCCATCCAGATTTTTGACGTCTGGTCCATAAAGGTTTTAAAGGGGCCGGATACGGCTCCCATGTAGGTGGGCGAGCCGAAAATGATGGCGTCGGATTGGGCGAGCTGCGCCCACCCGGCCTCATTGATTTGCGTGACGTCAATCAGATGTGGTTGTGCCGTTGAAAAACGCCTGACACCACCTTCAACAGCTTTCGCCAGTGCTTCAGTGTGGCCGTAGCCGGAATGATAGGCGATTGAAATATTCAAAGTCATCTTGTTCTCCAGTTCTGTCTGGAGGCAACTTAATCTTTCACCGGTAGGGAGATAATTCCTCAATTCATGAAATGATTTTTCACGCAAAATGAATAACAGAATCCTCAGGCCGGTCCGCTGGGCTTTGCGAATGCGTCAATCAGGAAATCCACGAACAGGCGCAGTTTTCGGGATGTCTGCCGATGTGCCGGATAGACAGCATAGAGTGTCTGTTTTTCGCCCTTCCACCCCGGCAAAGCATCAAGAAGTCGCCCGTCCGCATGCGCTGCAAGCGTGTAGAAATCGGGCAGGAATGCAAGTCCCAACCCGGCAATGGCGGCGTCACGGATGGCAAGGGAACTGTTGACGCGATACGTGCCATTGACCGGAACGCTCTCGCGCCTGTCATCCTTCTCCAGGCGCCACACATCCGGCGTTGAGGACCCGGTATAAATCAGGCAGGCATGGCTCGCCAGATCACTGGGGCCGGCGGGAAAGCCCATTTTGTCGAGATAATCCGGAGAGGCGAAAACCTGTCTTTCGATGTCCATCAGCTTGCGGGCTTTCAGGCTGGAATCCTCCAGCCGGCCACCGCGTATGGCCAGATCGAACCCGCCTTCGACCAGGTCGGTAAAGGCATCACTCATGGAAAGATCGATACTGATATCGGGATAGAGTTTGGCAAATTGCGGCAGCAGGACCGACAGCCTGTTCAGGCCAAAGGACATGGGCGCGCTGATCCGCAGATGGCCTCTTGGGTTTTCTGTTGAGGAACGAACAAAATCGTCGGCATCATGCAGATCGTCCAGCAGGTGGCAGACACGGGTGAAATAGGTCTGGCCCACATCGGTCAGATGCAATGAGCGGGTGGTGCGCACTATCAGTTGTGCTCCAAGCTCTGCCTCGAGATCCTTGATCATCTTGCTCACAGCGGCATTTGACAGGCCAAGATCGCGCGCAGCATTGCTGAATCCCTCCAGTTCCACGACGCGCCTGAAGGTATTGAGACAAGAGAACCGATCCATTTTTCACCCGCCGTGAACAGTCATTGCATTTATTTCCTCATTATCATCTCAACTGGAAAGGTCCAAATTTAACGCTTGAAACCGGCCAATCCGTCCGTTTTTGGCCAAGTGCCGGACAAGCAGTGGCCAAGCAGTGGCAAGTGCCGGGGTTACACCATCGCTCTTGTGCTCGCCCGTCCAGCCGGTTACGGCTTTCCCGTCGGGCAGGCATTGCGATCGGACGACACAGACAGGAAACCAACACATGACCAGCCGTACCGACATTCTTCTGACTGCCATTGCCCCGGCCATCTGGGGCAGCACCTATTTTGTCACCGTGGCGTTTCTGCCCGATGGATATCCGCTGACGGTCTCGCTGTTGCGCGCCCTGCCGGCGGGGCTCCTGCTGCTGCTGTTCGTTCGCCGCCTGCCCGCGGCGGGCTGGTATGGCCGCATATTCCTTCTGGGGGCGCTGAATTTCACAATCTTCTGGACGCTGCTGTTTGTTTCCGCCTACAGGCTTCCGGGCGGTGTCGCGGCCACTGTTGCCTCCGTTCAACCGTTGATCGTTATCTTCTTTGCACGCGCTGCGCTGGGCACGCCGATCCGCCTGTTGGCCGTGTTTGCTGCGGCATTGGGCAGTGCAGGTGTCGCGACACTGATCCTCACGCCGCAGGCATCGCTGGATCCGGTTGGCGTGGCGGCTGGCCTGGGTGCGGCCCTGTCGATGGCCGGCGGAACCGTGCTCACACGCAAATGGAAGCCGCCGGTCTCGCTGCTCACCTTCACTGCCTGGCAATTGACTGCAGGCGGCTTGCTCCTGCTGCCGCTCGCCATGCTGCTCGAGCCGCCGCTTCCCGACCTCACCGCGCGTCATATCGGCGGGCTGGTCTATCTCGGCCTGATCGGTGCGGCTTTGACCTATGGCCTGTGGTTTCGCGGCGTCGCCCGCATCGAACCCTCAGCCGTCTCGGTGCTTGGTTTTCTCAGCCCGCTAACAGCTGTTCTGCTCGGGTGGCTCTTGCTGAACCAAACGCTCTCCACCCCGCAGATGATCGGTGCCGTCGCCATCATTGCCAGCGTCTGGATCAGCCAGAACCGGGCAGGCGTGACGAGGGTGGCAAAAGACGGCACAAAAAAAGTCGCCACCAACTGATTTGCAATCAATAGGGCGCGCCACGACCAAAGGCGGCTTGCGCGTATGGTGGGGAGCACCACAATGCTGATCGGCTTATGGGGCAGGGACATCATTCGCGTTCATGCGGCAGTTTGTTCACTGGCCGATTTGCCGATTACCTCTCGTTTTCAATCATCACGCGCATTGCCATCATCAAGGTGATTTCTTGTCGAGGCTTTGTCCCCATTGATCATTTGGCCCGTCGTAACGACATTTTCTGACCGGCAAGCCTCAAGCCAAGGCAGTACCTATTTCGTCACCGTGGCGTTTTTGCCCGATGGAGATTTGCGTGCCGCCTCCCTGCTGCGCGCCCTTTCGGCGGGGCTCTTGCTGCCGCTGTTCGTTGGCAAATGTGCTGTATCAGCTGCCGATACCACTCGGTTCCGACCGGCCTTCTTTGCCCGGAACAATGCTGCGTCAGCAGACTCCAGAGTCAAGCCTGCCGTGACTGTGTGAGGTGCCCGACTTGCGCAGCCGATGCTGGTGGTGACATTGATTTCCACTCCGCTCGCACTTTGGATGCTGGTTTGTGCGATTGTCCTGCGCAGCCGCTCCGCTATAGCCATGGCGCTGTTCTCGCTCGTATCCGGCAGAATGACGACGAACTCTTCGCCCCCATATCGTGCCAATACGTCTCCAGGTCGAATTTCGACTTTCAATGTTCGAGCGACGGTCTGCAAGAGCCGGTCACCGGCTTGGTGCCCGAAGTTGTCGTTTACACGTTTGAAGAAATCCACATCCACCATCAGCAGCGATAGCGGTCGTTCATGACGATCGGCATTCCTGCATTCCTCAGAAAGCCGCGCATCGAAAGCGGCACGATTGAGCACGCCCGTCAGTCCGTCATGGCTTGAACGCTGCTCAAGCTCAAAGTGCAGGCGCTGAATGGTGGAAGCTGCGATGTTGAAGGCCTTTCCGAGTTGTCCCAGTTCGTCCCGTTGGTTGCGGAGCTTCACCCTGTGGGAGAAGTCCTTTCCTGCAAGCTTGTGTGCCGCGTTCTGCAGCTCTGCAATGGGATGGAGAATCGAACGGCCGAGGATGCGTCCCAGTCCGATCAAAATGCCCAAGCCCACCAATATGGCGGCGAAGATCGTATACATGGACCACCGCACGATGGAATGAGCGGTATTCAGGCGATCCTGCAAAATCTGCATCGATAGATCATGCAACTCGGAAATCGTAACGTAGATCGGATCAATGGCCTCGTGAACTTCAGAAACGGCTTCCATGGCTTCTCTTGTCCCAGGCGGTTGCTGTAATACCCTGTCAATGGAACCTTGCGCCTCGCGCCATGCTGTAATCGCATCGTGTTGCAAGAGGGCTGGGCGAGCGAATTCCAGGGATGCGGCATCCAAGCCGCCGCCGGAAAGGCGCCGAATCTCGCTTTCCACCACGGCTGTAGTTTTCTTCAAATGTAAGGGGGCAGACTGATCCTCCCCAATGGCATAGTGATAAACCAAATCATCTGACTCCCGCAACGCTTCGCGAAGGCGCTGCAAAGGCATCATCTGCATATGGGCTTCCGCAATGCTCATCTCATAGGTCTTCAGAAGCATGCGATCCGATACAAATGTAATCATCGTGATTATGGCAAGCCCAAAAGCGGAAAAGCCGAATGCGTATCGAAATCTGACGTGGATTGATCGCTGAAATGGATAGCAAATCATTGGCCAAAGCCGCGCTATCAAACCGCTGTTATGATACGCACAACGTGTGATGAAATTTTTCACAGTATCCCCTGAAGTAATCTTTCGGTAATACTCTAATTTAGAAAAATTAAGAAATTGTCGCACATTTGGTGTTGATTGTTTCTCTCCATAATTTTATCGGAATATGGAGGTGGCGAGGGGTTCTCGGTTTTCCGATCAATTCCTTCATCCGGCTTTTTTCTGCTCAACCTTTTGTAAAATAAGTAATTATCCAGTGAGCCAAAACCCTGCGTGTGGCTGCTGAAAGTCGCATGGCAGCACCGATTTTTATCAGTGCGAACACGATTTTATATTTGACTCCTGGTGGCAAATACATTGGCGCATTCCAATGTTCTGCAGGGATGGCCTTTGCTCAAAGAACCGCCTGTCATCCAGTCGATGATTGCCCCGGTGCCATTCTTGTCAGCGTCTGGATCAGCCAGAACCGGGCAGTCCTGCCAGGAGCGCCAAAAGGCGACACCTCAAGCTGCCGGCTGATTTGGCTCTACCTCTTGCGCGGATGCTTGACCCGCCGTGTTGCCTCTGCTGTGCCGGGATCATCCGGCCACGGGTGCCTTGGATATCGGCCGCGCATGTCGGCGCGCACATCGGCCCAGGAGCCGGCCCAAAAGCCGGGCAGGTCGCGGGTTGTCTGGATGGGGCGTTGGGCCGGTGACAGCAATTCCAGCAGCAAAGGCACCTTGCCCCCGGCCAGCGCGGGATGTCTGGTCAGGCCGAACAATTCCTGCACACGCACCGCCAGCACCGGTTCGTCGCCATCATAGCGGATCGGCAGGTTGGAGCCAGCCGGGGTTTTGAAATGGGTGGGGGCCAGCCGGTCGAGATCGCGCTGCAGGTCATGGGGTACCAGCGCCATCAATCCGTGAATGAGGCTTGCCGGATCGATGCGGCTGAACGCCGTCACGCCGCGCTGGTAGGGTGTGAACCACCTGTCGGCGCATGCGATCAGCGCACTGTCCGAGACATCCGGCCATGGTTCTTTCAATTGCCCATGCAGCCAGCCGATGCGTTCGCGCAACTGGTTGGCGCTGGCCGACCAGGGCAGGGCCGCAAGACCGATCGTGCCCAACCCTGAGGCAAGTGCGCTGGCAACGGCATCGGGGTCGGGCTTTGCCAGCGGTTTTTCATCAAGCACCAGTTTTCCAAGGCGGCGCACGCGGCGCGCCCTGATCGCGCGTGTCGACGTCACAAAAGTGATCACGTCGCTTTCTTCAATCTGCTGTGCCAGTTCGGCCTCGATCAACGCAGGCTCAATGCCGGCGGCAGCGAGAATGCGTTGTGAAGCCGCCCGTCCGGTCAGGTCGGTGACAACCAGAAAGTCTTCGCGCGACAGGCGCTGATGGTCTTCGATAAAGGCTCCGCGCCCATTGGCAAGGCTGTAGCGAACCTGTCCGTTTTCCGCCGCGCCGCGCCGCTTGGCCACCCGGTCGGAAAAACCGTGCAGCAAAAGGGCACCGGCGCCGGGGTATTGCGCGGACGATACTTTCCTGTGCGAACCGGATGCCGATTGCGCAATGCGCTTTGCCAAGGTCTTTGCCTTGGTCGCCCTTGGGCTCCTGTCGCCGCGAAAGCGCCGCCAGCGTTCGTCGAGATCGAGATCATTGCCGCCAAGACCCTGTTCGCTCATCAACACGGCCAGTTCTGCTGCGCCCTGAGCCATGTCAGCGTCTGCGGCGGCAATCACCATGGCGGCTGGGCGCACGGCAAGGCCGATGCCGCGCATGGTCTCGCCGACGGGCGTCAGATGGCCCGAGCCATCCAATGCGCCCAATGTTTGCAACAGCGCGCGCGCCTCGGCCAGGGCCGGTTCTGGTGGCGGATCGATGAAACCCAGCGTGGAAGGCTCGGTGACGCCCCAAGCGGCGCAATCCAGAATCAGGCTGCTCAGAT
>TARA_R110000751_G_scaffold307924_1_pt1 | contig 21766 bp, 7 predicted proteins | sample TARA_R110000751 | Tara Oceans TARA_R110000751 (sample SAMEA4398001) | marine metagenome | biome: Polar Biome; feature: [MES] marine water layer (ENVO:01000295) within the mesopelagic zone...; material: water (ENVO:00002006), including particulate matter (ENVO:01000060) such as...... | reverse complement strand
TTTTGAATATTTTATTTTAGGATTACTTTTCTTAGGGAATTGCCAAATGGGGTCTCCAGCAGAACTGCATATACCCCAGAGGGCAGACCGGAGATATCGAAGGGAATGGTATAGGAAGATTCCCCTCTGGCTTTTTGAGAAGCCATTAGGGCGTTGTTGGTGAAGTTGAAGATTTTGATGCTTATGTTTCCTCTTTCGGATAGGGTTATATCGGCAATGAATTCCCCACTGGTTGGATTGGGGTAAATGATAAAGTCTTCTATAAGTTTTCTAGGATCCACTTCGCCCTCTCCTGAAGTAAAAGCTTCATTTTCTATTACCAGTACTTTTTTGGTCTGTTGAGCCCAACATTCACCAATTTTTGTGATAATTCCAATTTCGTATTCTCCGGCTTCGTTAAATATAAGCTCGGCTTCGTCAGAATCTTGTTTTATAACCGTGCCACCATCTGGTAAAATCCACTCCTGGGTTTCAGGTAGGGGATAACTAATATCCACTGCAATAAGTGGTTCCCCTACAAAAACTTGACTGGAAACTGCGAATTCGGCATTTATTTCATCATCAGTAACATCCACAAAAACATTTCCGGTTGCACTACACCCATTTTGGCTGGAAAGGGTCAATGTATAATTACCGCTTTTATCAACAATAACCATAGGTTCGGAACTGGTAAATCCATTATCCGAAGTCCAGGAATAGGTTGCTGTGGCATTATCTATAGTCCCATCCAGAATTAATTCCTGTCCTGCACATAGGGTCTTATCCTCTCCCAAGTCCACTTCCAAAGGCCTCTGTTCATCAAGCACATAGGTCCTGGTCAAAGGTCCGTCTCCAAATCCAGTTATGGTTATTGTATAATTTCCAGGAGCTAAATCGGATATATGGTTGGATGTGGCGCCAGTGTTCCAAGTGTAAGTATATATTCCGTTACCCTGATTCACTACAATTTCTATACTGCCATCATCTTGGCCTGAACAGCTAGGTTGAGTTATTGTTTCTTCCACAATATCCGGTTCGGTTATGACATAGGTTTCAGTTATATAACATCCATTGGCATCAGTAATGGTAGCTTTGTAGGAGCCCATGGGTAGATTTGTAATTTCCTGGTTATTCCCCAATTCTATGTTGTCCGTGAGACTTAGCCAATTGATAATGTATGGCGTTGTACCTCCATCTATTTGTAGAGAAATACTACCGTCATTCGCCATGTATTGAGAATTATTATTTACCACAGCATTTGCAATTCGTACTGGATCTGTAGCGGGATTAATGTTTACAGAGGTTTCTGCAAAACAGCCATTGTCATCATATACCTCCAAGGTGTATTCTCCCGGTTCCAAGTCAATTAAATTTTGACTGGTGGAGCCATTGCTCCAGAGATAGCTGTATGGGCCAGTGCCACCTAATACGGAAATCGCAATTGCTCCCGTAGGGTTATCTTGGCAAAATACTTGGGTGATATCGTTAACGGTTATTTCCAAATCGTCTGGCTGTGTAATGGTTAAGGGTATGGCATCTGCCGAAACCCCGTTGGTATCAGTAACCTTAACAAAATATTGTCCGGCGGAAAGATTGCCAATAATTTCTGTATCCTCTTCTAAGATAGTATTAGTGTTTGTTACTTGAAACCATTCGTAGGTATATGGCGGGACTCCACCTTGAACGGTAGCAATGATTTCACCAAAATCATCGCCATAGCATTCTAGGAAGACACTTTGGTCTATTGTAATTTGGAGCTCACCCGGTTCGGTAATAGTAATGGGGTTGGACACCAAAATACAACCTGCACCATTGTTGAGGGCATAGTTTTCATCTGTGATAGTAAGGATATAATCCCCTTCTTCCAAATTACTTATATCTTCATTGGAAGAAGTAAATTCTCCCGGGCCATTCCAACTATAGGTTAAATTCCCTGTGCCCCCTGAGGCCGTAATGCTAATTGCTCCATCTCCAGCATTAGCTTGGGAAAGCGAGCGCTGTTCATCAATTGAAAAGTTTAATTGTGCGGGTTGATTCACTAAGGTCTCCATAGTAATTATACAGCCATTATTATCAAGAACATAGATGGTATAATATCCAGCTGATAAATTATTGAAAATATTGGAATTCTGATAATTATTGCCATCCAAGGAATAGGTATAGGGAGCCGTACCTCCTGCCGTGTTTATTTGTAAGCTACCATCGTTGCTCCCGTTGCAGCTCACCTCAGTTGTCAATGGTACGGCTGTCAAAACCTCCAATGGCTGGTTTACAGTAATTGTCTGGGAAACAGGGGGGGTGTCGGTGGCATCATCAACCATTAAGGTGTAGGTTCCAGCAGGGATATTATCCAGTCTTGGAACGCTTGGAACACTTAATATATTTCCACCCAAGGACCAGGTATAATCTATAGGAGCTGTACCTGTAACTGTTGCAGAAATACTTCCTGTTGAGTTTCCATTACAATCTACATCAATAGCATTTAAACTGTTAACGGCCAAAGGTCCCGGTTCCGACACTTCAAAATCTTGGGAAAGAAAACATCCGTTGATATCCCGAATCTCTAGGGAGTAAGTTCCCGCCTCAAGACTTGTGATATCCATTGTTGTATTTGTATACCCGTTTGGTCCGGACCAAGTAAATCCATATGGTTCAGTACCTCCAATTATTGTCAAGGTAATGGCTCCATCATCGCCTCCTGCAACAGAAACTGGTATAATCGAATTGTCAGATATTTGAATTGCAGTTGGTTCAGGAACAAAAACATCAAATGGTACGGATGTACAATTGTTTTCATCTGTTATGGTTATGCTATAGGTGCCAGTTATCAGGTTGTCAAATATTGGACTTGTTTGTTCAGGTAGCCCACTAATATTATAGTTTAGAATTCCTGTACCTCCGGATGCATTGATTGTTATGCGGCCGTCATTACCGCCAAAACAAGAAACTGGACTTATGTCTGCCGTAGCAGTTATAGGTAACGGTGAGGCTATAGTAATTACTTCGCTTTCCAGAGGGTCAATTAAGGATCCGTCGTTTAGGAAAAGTTGATAATCACCTGGTCCAATATCTGATAGGGTATTTTCATCAGTAAGGGTGCGAAATGTGGCACCGTTTAGTCGCCATTCAAAAGTAATTGGGGAGGTCCCGGTTACATTGGCACTGATTATTCCATCCGCGGCTCCTATGCAGGATATTTCTTGTTGAATGGAAATACTATTAATTTCCAATGGACCTGGCTCATCTATTATAATAGGTAGGCTAATAAGTGGAGAACAGCCATTGGCATCGGATATTTGGGCAGTGTATTCACCGGCTTCCAAATCAATAAGATTGGAACTGGTTGATCCGGTAGGAGGTGTAAAGGGTTGACCGTCCTTGTTCCAAGAAATCGCATATGGTTCGGCCGGTGCTGAAAATGGTGTTCCTCCTAATATGTTAAGCGTTATTCCCCCTTCATTTCCCCCGTTTGTAATAGCGTTTTCAGAAGTTGACGTGACGGTAAGTTCATCTGGTTCAGTTACCAATACACCCATTATAGGGTCGGCCTCACAATTATTTTGGTTTCTAAGATAAACATCATAGAATCCGCCATTGGTTATCGGAATTAAACCGTTATTGAGGGGTTTCCATGTATCGAAAAAGTCCAATTTGTATTCGTAGCTTAAACCCCCGGAAGCAATGATTGCTATACTTCCATCTTGCGCTCCAAAGCAGCTAATATTATTTTGGGTCGCAGAATTTATTATAACCTCTTCAGGGATATTCAAAGTGATAGTAGTACTGTCGTAACCTGATGGGTCATTAAAATCGGTAAATCCAGTTGAAGCGACTTTTAAAATATATTCTCCAGGCTCTGATAGGTTGTTTAAAGAAATTGTTTGATTTCCTGTGGTTTGAATGGGGGAAATTACTCCGTTGATTGTCCATTGGTAGTTGTATGGTGTAATTCCCTCAGAAATGTCAAGAATTATAGATCCGTTACTGTCACCTAGACAACCGATTTCAGTTATTTGTTGGGAGTCAATTATTGGTGGGGGCATAGCGACCAATTCTAATGGAGTATTTTCATTTTCCACTTCACAACCATTGTTATCCTTTATTTTTAAAAAATAAAGTCCAATACCTAGGTTGGTAAATTGATGAATTCTAGCAAGTTGTGTTATTGTACTAATTGGATTAACCGGGTCGGAAGCCGAATATAGCTCAAAGGTAAAGTCTTGTGTTCCTCCTGTTACCTCGGCCAATATAATTCCATCACTGGAAGTTGAAGTTGATGGTTGATTAGATATCCCTGTACTTGTAGCTAACAATATTGGATTTATAATATCAGGAATTGACTGGTAAATACTTGAACCACTAACACATTCACTCGCATCCGCAAAAAGAAGTTTAACACCAAAAGTATAGTTGCCACCTGGTTCTAAATCCGTATAAGTAATACTATTAGCCGAGGTAGAAGTCTCCCAGCTGGCTCCAGCATCCTTTGTATATTGATAGATGCCAGTTCGAAATTCTTGACCTCCAGAAACTTCAATTGTTCTTACTCCGAACTCACCGGGACAGGAGGGGTTTTGAATGGTGACCACGTTATCAATTACGACGGGTGAAGGGGTTAGAATCTCAAAATTAACAGGAATACCGAGACCGTTTGGATAATGTGTCCCAGTATTTTCTGGATCGACCCAAGATTGGAACTGAATTTCATAACTGCCTGGAATTAGTCCTTCCGGTATGCTATAAACGTTAGCGAGGTCCAATGAATTTATTTCGTTGTTTGCAAGAGGTATGTTAAAGTTATCAGAAATATTGTTTAATTCTATTAGTAGATACTCGTTTTCTGATTCCCGTAGGCCTCTGTCAAACTGAATATTTACAGAACCAATGCCATCAAAACAATTGGCGTTTACTGGAATCGTTTGGGCTAATGGAGTACAGTCATCAATAACGACCTGCACGCTCTGCGAAAACCTATAAGCACCAAACCCCATATAAAACTCTACCGTACTGCCTATATAATTTCTAGCTTCTATTTCTTCTTCGCCTAGAAGGTCTTGCATAGTGAACGAGGCCAATTTTTTATCGATACTTAGGAAGTCCTCCGGAATATAGCCCCTTAACTCTGGGTTCCCTTGATAAGCTGGAATACGGTATCTCCATGTTCTGGCTTCTATGGGATAATTGTCTGAGTTAAGTAAATCTATAGTTCCTCCTGCACATACCGAAGTTGTGATTGTTGTTATACTCATATTTTCGGGAATTGCATCCACTGAAATATATGCGTCACATTGTGATATTCCCATTCTATTCTGATTGGGCCCTGGAATTAATTCGGAAACGGCATAAGTTTCACCTTTGCCAAAAGTTTCATTGGGGCATGGTAAAGGAAAATACTCTATTCCAAGACTTAATAAGGATAAAGTTTGATTTTGCAAAACTTCTCTAAATTGAACATTTCCTTGGCTAAAATTATTAATTGAAAAATCTATAGAACCACCTCGTGCGGTAAAGGTACCATCACCATAATTTATTTCGCCATTTTGATTACCCGGCGGTAGCCTTCCGTCAATTATCACTTGGTAGGATTGACCTATTAGATTTAGCGATAAAAGAAAAAATACTATTGATAAAATTGATTTCATAACAATATTATAAGTGATTTTTCAAATCCTTAATAGACCACCTTCGTGTTTTGCATCTTTGACCGTATGCCAGATGAGGTAATGGCTATTAGTCCATAGTTGTATTCAGAATTAACTTCCAATTCGTAATCTGAGTAATTGGTTCTTTTTCCATCTATTGTTTTAAAAAGTTTTAGATTTTCACCTTTTATCCCTTTATAAAGTAAATATTCTGATACTTCCATATTTTTAATCTTCCAAGTCAAGGAAATGAAACGTAATTCCCTATTTGTGCTACCGTCAAATTTTGTGATTCCACTATCTATGTAGTTACCAGAATAGTTTATCTGAATTGGATCAGACGGATTACTTTCTAAGCCAAATTTTGTTTTGGCCGTTATTGTATAGCCATATGTACCTCTTGCCTTTTCGTCTACATCTAAGAATAATTGCTCCTTTTCAGGTTCTATTTCTCCAATCAATTCCCATGAAGATTCCAAGTTGTCCAGATTTTTCCTATATAAAGCATGGAGAACAACTTCATCACTCGAACTCGGAATCCAAGCTATTTTAACACTGTCATTTGAAACTTGATAAGTCTTAATTACCGGTGGAGAAGGCTGCACCAATACAGGCAATTCCAATTCTAAAACTTCAGAAAACACTGATGCGTTAAATCGTTGATCCATAGCCTTAATTTTGTAGAACACTTCTTTGTTCAAATTTAATTTTAACGTATCAACAAAGGTATTTTCCTTGTGATCCTCACTTGTTACTTCAGAAAATTCCGAGGCAGGATTATTACTTCTATAGATTCGATAGCCCGAAAGATCATCTTCAATGTTATTGATCCAACTAAGTGTTATAAGGCCTGTGGTGTCAGCAACACCATAAAGACCCTTAGGGGAGCTGGGTGGAGTTGAATCTACAGGCTGAACAATAGTGGCATAAGAAACAGATTCTGTACTGTTTTTCGCTTTCGCGACAACAGTTAAATAATTGATACGTTTTAGATTCTTAAATGTAGCCCTTCTTGTGTTGGGCGGTATATCCGATAGGACTGTTTCATATAACCCATCCGGTTTATTGCTTCGTCGAATTTCGAAGCCATTAATTTTTTCATTAGCTTCCTCAGGAAATTCCCAAAACAAAATTGCCGTATTGTCATCGGGTATCTCTTTTTTATAAATACGAGGGGTAAATTTTACAGCGTCAGATCCAACACCTTCTATTATTTCGGATGGTGGACCAGTTTCACCAAACGATGAGATCCCTCGAACTCTGTAGAAGTATTTTTTATTGTTTACAATGGAATCCGTATAATAAATAGACGGTGCAGATTTTTCATGGTCGCTATCAGCCTTGAACAAGGGTTGACCATTGAGTTGATTGAAATTGTTCTTATCCTCTGACCTTTCAACCAAATAACTGATATAAATATGTTGTAACGAACCAAAATCCCAGTTAAGCAGTACACTTTTGTCATTAAACGCTGCAACCAAACCAATCGGCTTTGGAAGGGATTGGTAATAATCGGGACTGGCATCGGCAGCACCTTCCTTTATAATTATCCCTGAGTTCTCAGGTAATGCTACGGAGATCTTATAAAGATAACTTTCTCCTTTTTTGACCGAGAGATCTTCTAACGCCCAACCTGCTAATTTTGCTGTTTCGAAGCTTTGATCGACGGCAACTAGTGCAAAGGTAAATCGTTGTTCCAATTCCCTGTTTATCGCCATAATTTTTCCTCTTGCAGAACCTGGGACATCTACCTCAAAATATTCGCCATAAAGAGCCTGGGCCACAACAGCGGCATTCTGATTCTTCTTTGCTAGAGTTTCCCATTCCTCTAGGGGTCTAGGTTTCAGAGGTTCTGAAGTAAGTGTTTTCCTCTCCATTGGGATAACGGGCTCTCCATTTCTCGTAATTGTTGTTCTATTTATCAAAAAACCATAAGTGTTTGCCTGCTGCCATTCATATGGTTGGTCTACTGCCCATCTCAGAAGTATTCTATCTTCAAGAGAGCGAGTAATAACCTGGATCTTGGCAGTCTCTTGACAGGCTACTTTGTTAAAAATCAACAAACTCAATAAAACTATTATTAATCTCATTTTAAAACTGAATTTTCTTTAAAAAACACGCTCAAAACGCATTGGTGCACTACTTGTATGAATATTCCCAGGGCTTCTAAAAATTAATTTAGTATCATATGTCTCTTTTTTCAAAGCGGGAAAACGCGTAGTTGTAATTATATGTTTGTACTTATTAAAATATTCGACATTTTCATTTTCTTCATATCTCGATTTCAAGTTTAATTTGGTATGTATGAAATCAGCTCGGTAGACTGAGGGCAAATCGTAAATTAGAGGATATCGATTTGTGATATACACATTATGGGGTTGGTTCATTAAGTAAAATTCATACCAATTAGGAATCGTCATAGCCTTGACTGGAGGTACGCCAAGTATTTCAGGATTTCGATCAAAATAAATTCCATCAATAGGATAACCTTTATAGGTAATTGGGTAAATATCATTTTTATAATATTTATCGTTCAGAACAGCTTCTCCAAAAATCATTGGTATTCCTCCAGTATATTCTGATCCAAGAACTTCCGAAATCTCAAAATTTTCATACTTCTCAAGTTGAAGATGAATAGAATGAACATCCTCGGTAACAATATCGGTAATGAAATTTGTGACGGTTAATGACCTGACCTTGATTTTAAAAGTGCTATGCATACTGGTCTTGAAATTATAATCAATAATGGACTTAGGTTTTCCATTGGTAATAGTTACATTAGTTGCCTTTTTATTTGCTATAACTACATTGCTAGTAACGTTAATGGCTTCGCTGGCTTGCGATTTGGTATCAACATCGTACCAATTAGTGTCTCCAGAATTTCCGTCGTAAGTAATTTCCGTATTCTCTACTATAATTTCCGGTTTAATCTCTTGACCTGGCGGAAAAGCCATAAGATTAATTGTATAGTTGGTGTTCAAAATCATTTCAGGTATATCAAAAACAACTAATTTTTTACCGGCATCATAATTTAAGTTTGTTCTTTTTACGATTCCAGTTCCACTAGCAATTTCTGCTCGCATTTGATAACCGTTATTGAAAAGGTCGGGTCGCCCGCTTTTTAGCTGTATATATCCCTTATTATATTCCTCCGGATAAAAGTTCGATTGCTCCTTAACAGGATATGTAAGCACCACATTACCCCATTCAATATAGTCGGGAGCTTGATCAGTGGTAAAGGTAATTTCTCGTTTTTCTACCACCAGCTTACCATCGTTCATCATAGTCTGGTAAGAAGATCCTATTTTTTCATCGAAGCTAACCTCTACCACTACACTAACATCTTTCTTAGAAGGTAATATATCGAAAGGCACAAAAGTTACAGCATCGAAAGTTTCGTTCCATTGAATGTCCCCAACAATTTCTTTTCCTTCAGAAGTAACCTTAAAATCTTTTAACTGTATCTTATATGTACTACGTTTACCTTCATAATTAACAGTAAAATCTTTATTAATGGCATAATTAAAAACTGCTTGAGGTGCAGAATGTACAGATGCCTTAGAAGTTTTGTCGGCAGGGGTTACATCTGATATAATTGGAACGCCTACTACATTTCCCATATTTTCTAAAATACATTCTTCTCCGACCTCTACCTTTAATCGCATACGGCCTGAAACCAGTCCTCCTAATATTTTATAATACATACCTACATATCCTTGGATATACAAAGGGTTAGGGAATTGGCCCCTCAGATTGGCTGCCACCCCTGCTTCCGCAATTTTGAAATTCCCTTTAATAAAGGCCAGATCAACTTTTACACCAAATTCACCATACAAATAGGCATATACTTGCCCCATAGAGTACCATCCATCATTGCCAACAGGCCCTTGTCTTCCCACACAACTTGCATCCGGGTAATAGGCATGCATTACGTCAAAACCGGCACCCATTTCTACAAACGCGTAAAAAATACCCCAGTCGAAAGTGTATCCGTAGCCAAAGTTCATTCCGAAAGCAAAACCTCTTCCCGCATTCAGTTGATTTCCATTGCGCTCTCCTCGAAGCATATCAGCACCTAAAATTTTTGTGACTATTGGATGTGGACTTATATCAGATGGGGATGGTAGTATTGTACCTGTCATAAAGTAGCCGCCAACTCTTAATTGAACCCCAATCTGAAATAAAAGCTCTATGCGCTGTTGTGGAGTACCAATATAAATGTACCAGTCCTCGGGACCGGTGTGCATTTTGGCATAACCTGCAAGATTGTTTTCGCCTCCGCCTTTTACCCCTTCTAAATCAAGATATAGTTCAAATTCCCCATCAAAGGTCTGATTTACAAAATCTTTTTCTATTCCCACATAAACCCCAACCTTCCCTGAAGCGGCAACATCATGGACTGGGATGGCCTCTTTGGCAAGTCCCATAAAGTTGCCATATTTGGATAGTTGGTCCGCTATACTTTTATTATCTTCAACAAAATCGTTTACCTTTTCAAATGTTTTATTTAACGCCCCAAAATCCGATGAGTCGAGCCCACCACTGGTATTATCACCCATAAAAGCACCCTCTCCCGTAAAGCCAATTCTATTTAATCCACCATGACTATTAAAGGCCATCTCTAAATAGGCCTTACCACTAAATGTATCGGAATTTTGAGTGCTGATATCTACGCCAGCACGCACTCCCAATCCATACTCCGCATTTGGTCGGTAAACGGCTGAGGAGGGGGAAAACCCATCTTCATTGCCTCGAATTTTTTTCATGCGATAAGAGATTCCCCCTACCATGGAATTTATCATGAACTTTGTACTACTCTTTTCATCGTTTTTTGCCCAAACATCAACATTCCAATATCTAAAATCCTTTACTCCAAAAATGGCCTTACCCTCAACTTTTAGGTTGATGTTTTTAATGGTTGCCGCAACATTACCACGAAATCCATCACCATACCAGCTATGGTCCTGCATTATTTCCAGTCCCCCTTTTATGGTAATACCACTTTTTTCATAATCTATTTCTATACCATTGACCTTAACCTGTTCAAATTGCCATTTCTGAATTTTGGCACCATCCTCCAATTTTCCCATTACCTGCATACTAGTAGTGGCATGGGATCCTTCACCGTCCAAATTTATTTTTAAATCGAAAGAAAGTCCAGCCTGGTTGCTGGGCGTTACCAGTTCCAACTTTTCCACAGAGGCCGGAAAATTCATCAGCTTCATTTCACCCTCAAATCCAAAGCTTTTGGCACTGATGGGTTTTTTGCCGGGTTCGGTTTCCAACTTTAGCCCTTCGAAAACAATACCAGGAAAATGAAATCCTTTGCCACTAGTTTTGACCGATTCTGCTGAGGGCGATTCTTCCCCTTCTTTTTGACCAATTTTACCTACAATGGACAATTGTCCCGTTAGGTTTGCCGAAGGATATACATTGCCGTCTTTTATATCTATAGCCACGCTGGAATTGCGTTCCAATTGCATTTCACCCAGAAAGACAGGAGTTTTATAATTACTGTTGATTCCTACTTCAAGGCCATAACCGTTTGCCGCAATGTAGCCTGAATAATCCATGGGTTTCTCAAAAATTGGAATAGCAATATCTCCGGCCAATGATCCACCTACTAAGGAATTTCGGGATAATGAGATACTCACATCTTCTATGGTAAAGGCCCATTTCCCGGCAGCCCCATCCCCCGTCTTCAAAACATTTTCGGCAAAGAAAGTGCCCGAGACCCCCTGACTGTCCAGTATCAAATCCTGTGCGCCGAATTCTACGCGACCCTCGGATTTTTTGGTGTCCTCAATTCCTTTGGGAAGCATCACACTAATTTCCTTGGCATAAAAGCCTCGCCAAAGTTCGCGTTGACCACGGGTCAATACCTCACTATAATCTTTTGGGAATTTTATTCCTGTTGCATTGCGACTGTCGCTTAAGTCCAACACTGTACTTTTTAAATTGAATCCCCAACCCTTTAAGCCCCTAACTTCAAATTGGGGGAGAGATACCTCTGTTAACAAATCGTTCCAGCCATTGGCTTTTACGCTAAAGGATGCGCCTACATAACACTTGTTGTTTACAACATCCGAGTCCTTTAAATATTTGTTATCCGTACTTTCACCACATACATAATTCCCTCCACTGGTTATGGGGAGGAGAATGTTTCTGGAAATGCGGAGGTCAGCTTCCAAACCAATGGACTTTAACCCGGCGCAGTCGAACTCCACGAACGATTGGTCCCCAAAGGCACCATTTTCAAGGTCTATTCCACCTTTAAGGGTAAGTAACCAGTTGTCACCGTTCAGAGGAATGGCCTGATCGCCCAACAAGACCAATTTCATATCGCCCAATAGGGCACCATCATGGGAGAGTTTTATGCCTTCTCCACCAAAATATATTTCCCTACTTGGTTCCCCATTAGGGCCTTTAACGGGAATGATCATTTTGGCCCAGGCCTTGAATTCTGCATATTGAGGTGTAAAATGTACTTGGGTAATGGCTAGTTCTACACGGTTGCCGGAGGTGGAATCTTTTTTGCTTAGTCCCACAGGAAGCTCCAATAATTCTTTGCCTGTAATAATATCGACAAAATTGCCCAATTCCTTTACCGCCTCAAAAGCTCTTATGGCTTGGGCCACAAGGGTGTCCGCTTTGGGGTTTCTGGAAAAATTAGTTGAAATATATTCGGGAGTAAACTCAGGTTTAAGGTTGGCGAAGGAAACATTGAAGTTATTGTTTTCCGCCAGTTTTTGGTCTAGAGAAGGAAAGGAGCGGACGCTTTTTTCTTCTGCTGTAGTTGCTATTGAACTATTGTGCCTTCGGCCACGCTCAGGCTCCGTTGGGATAACGAAAACTGATCTTTCACCAGTATTGCCCATTCTTGCCATGGCCATTTGCTGTAAATTGGCCAAATGTTTTGGGTCTACTTTAGGTATTTTGGTGGTGTCTTTATCTTTTGGGTTTAGGGTGTCTTTGGAGATGGTAATTAATGCTTTTAAGAGACAAACCTCGGCTTCGCTACCCGTACTTAGAATGGACTCAGCACAGTACTCAAGAGGGGAGTTGGTTGGTCCAGCCCATAGTAGGCCGCAACATAGGAATAGGATGATATGTATGTAGTTTTTATTCATAATTCCTGATTATGATTGGTTATTTTAACTGGGCTTACTTTAGTTTCACTTCCTGATAGTTTCTTCCTTTTAAAAGCTCCGCAAAGTCTCCCGACTTTGAGGGCTATTACTATTCATTTCTATTAAATGACGATGGTCGTAAAACATTTATAACCGCTGGCGCGAGCGTCACGCTCGTGCCCAGAATATGCATCTGAATTTTTATCCTTTTCCTCATAATTCCAACAAACCTAAATGAATGCCCTCATTATCTATTTTTAAAACCGAGTCATCATCCCCATAGTTCCTTGCACTGCTATATTTCCAATCTACTGGGTCCGTAACAAATCCTTGTTCAACGGGGTTGTTGTGTATATAGTCTATTTTTTGTTTGATAACTTTTCCACTCCACAGTTCAATAGGCTTATTATGCTGTTGCCAAAATTGTCTTTTACTTATATTGCTATTTTTCTTGCCAGCCCGTTCCATCATCCATAGCAGCCATTCTTTTCTGCTTTCTTGTGGATTTTCTTCGATAGCTTTAATCATTTTTTTTGCGGTAAAACCTTTAAAATCCCTTAAAAGTCCCGAAGGATGATCATTCCCGGACCTAAAAACTAAATGAACGTGGCTTGGCATAAAACAAAAGGCAAAGACTTCCATGCCCTTTTTTGCCCTGCAATGGTCTATTGCTTCATGCAATATTGAAAAATATGTTTGCCTTGTAAATACATCTATCCAATATACGGTCGCGAAGCTTACGAAGTAGGCCGCGGTTGGGTTTTGGAATTTGTATTTTCTGCTCATCCTTTTTTATTAACTACCATTTTTTACTTATTCATTCTCTGTGCTTTTCACTGTTGACGGCACGAGCGTGACGCTCGCGCTAGCGGGGAATTATCTTAATCGGCTAGTTCCAAAAACATCTGATAGAGTTCTTCAATTTTTTGATTTACTTCTGGTTGTTTATAAACTTTTAAACTCGGTATTTTGTTAGGTTGTATCATTTCTATGTAACTCCTAAATGCCTCATTAATTTCTGACTTAGTAGGAAATATAATTTTCTTCTTATATGGAGATGCATCAATTATCTCCAATTGATTTTCGCAAAATAGGAGTAGATCTTCTGTGAGGTGTTTTTGCTCATTGTTGATTTTATAACTCGCAGCTTGGATATATGGGATTACTTCTCTTATCTTTGAGTATAAATTAATTTCGCGTAATGGCTGGGAGACGTCAAAACTTTCTTCACGATATTTAGATATTTGAAGAATTCGATTTGATTGTTTGTTATCTTCCTCGGCCAATCCCCAATCAAAAGCTCTCCTGATTTCCTGCACAATTTCAAGTCTCATTTCCATTTTTTCCTTTTCTCTTGCATTTGTAATTTCCATTTCTTTTCTTAAATGTTTTTTTAAATTGCTGATAATAGAGTCGATATACTTTAATATTTGTTTATCTTTCATTAGTCTATTAGTTTTAGTGTTATTTTTGTAAAGGGATTTTTTTGAGAGAATGACGGATCATTAATAAGAAAATCGTCAACAATATTGATTACCTTAAAGTTTTGACCACTCAACAATAATACTTCCATTTCGCCCGGAAGACAGGATATTTTGCATATGTTAGAGCCATTTGCATTTATTATTTCCAAAACAACATCATACCCATAGCGATAGCTGAACCTATATGCTGCAATTTCAATGCTTGTTGAAGTAGATTTAAAATCTTTAAAAATTATATTATCCCCTATTTTCCAGTTGTTAATGTTTTTAACTTCTTCTCCTGTAATGCCCCTAAACACTTGATTATGAAAACTGTTGGAAAGTTTAGATAATCCTGAACTTAATAGTTCATTTAATGCCTTGTAATAATCGTCCAACTTACCATCTCTTAACTGAGAATTTAGTTCGTAATGAATCTTAACTCCCTTTCTCGACATATCACTTGTATATACTTTAATAGCAGTCAATTCGTCGATTGACAGGTTTGGGAACTTAGAGGTTAGTTCACTGGATATAACCTCTGTTCTTTGTGTAATAACAAAAGTATCATTTAGAAATATTGATAAGTTGGAACTGGGATTATCCAATATTTCAGCCCATTTGGAATATCCTCCAGAATGCATAATTTCTTGGGCTATATCATCTATACTCTTTCCCAGGTTATAATCAAGATATTTGCTCAGCAGTTTGAGTTCTCCGTTTTTTCCAATTCTAATGGCGCCATCCACATTGACCCTTCTCAATACTTCCCAAGCCTCTAGTAATTTGGGATTATTGGCAACAGCCTTTGCAAAGTCAATATTGGCTAAGTCCGTATCTAGAACTTTAAATACTGTTTCATCAAATTCTAATTTTTTTATGATTTCTCCTATTTGTTTGGTCGCTTTGTCGGAGAATTTCAATAACGAATAGTTTCCAGTATCAATTTTTATTATTTTACCAATGTTTTTAACGCTTGTGACATATACAAAAGGTAAGGTGGATGCAAAAGAGATAGCAGCATTTTGCCCGTCGCCTTCCCATGTGTACCATGCACCGTTTATGGCATCAAATAGTTCACCTGCTACTGGTGTCATGCCTGCTGTATCCAATAATAAATGTCCAGCTTCGGAAGAATAAAGCATACCGAAGAGATATTTAAGGTCTTCGGTGGTATTCACATCATAAAAGGGTTCTTTTGTCAATTGCCATAATCCATTGCCCTTGTTATACTGATATGTTTGAACTTGACCATTTTCACCATCAGCAATAGTGTATATATATACCAAATCTCCATTTGTAGATTGTGACAATCTTAAAAACCCGCCACTTCCGTAATAATTATAATAACCAAAAATGTACTCTGTAAATGAGGAATAATCAATTTTGCGAAGGCATGTTTCGTAGTTTTGATCTTGTATTTTTAAAAGATTTGCAGGCCCATCAAAATCCCATTTGGTAACAAGAGGCCCAGTACCCGTTTTATTAATATCAATGGGAATAAATTTACCTTCAAACAATAAGTGGGAGCAGCCCAAGCCACTATCTATAGATCTTACTAATATATTGTTATTGTCCGGAAGTTCCGGAAACTGATATGGCTCATCTTCCTTTGCCCTTTTATATCCAGTAAAATCAGATTCTCGATTGTATCCAAGATAAATTCCTTTAGCAGGCCCATCTGGAATTGAGAAACTGGCTAAAACTCCATAAGCTGTTATAGGTTTGCTTTTAACTTTATAAAATGCAGGAATTGCCTCCTTGGGCAATGCAACAGGTATGCCAGCAGGGGAAACATATACAAAAGAACTATTTTTATTTGAAACATTATCGATTTGTATTAAATCGGTGTGTTCGAAAGCTATATCTGAGGAGGAAATCTCCCCATCCTCCTCATCTTGAAACACATAAAATTTTAAGGCAGGGTCGTGAATCTGGGCCCAATGCATATGGGGTAGTATAGTCCCACCATTATAGTCCATTAGCCAGTCGGTCTTCTCACGAATGTCCTCACCATATTGGCCGAATGGGTGTTGTAAGGCGAAAATACCATGCCCGAGTTCGTGGGCGAGTACCTTGCCCTTATCGCCACCCTTGCCTTCTTCATCTGCACTGCCACTAAATACAAAGCCCATTTGCCGTTGTAAGGGCATAAAGCCTGCAATGGAGCGGGAAGGGGTAATATCACCAAAGACCAGAATATAATAGGTGTCGCTTTTATACCCAGGAAGTTTTTTTACAGCACTTACCAGTTGTTTTTGTTCATCGTTATAGGCCGCAGCCCATGCGCTTTCACCTACATCCAATCCGTTAGTGCCGAAGATATCTTTATCAAAACTTAACGCCAGTGTTTCTTGAAAATCAATTTTGGCTACACCTTGATTAAAGATGTTGGTGACCGTATTTTCAATATCACCTAGAGAGGCATTATTTACCGATACCAAGGCTACTTTTACTGCCCTTTCGGTCAAATGCCAAAGGGTAAAGGCCCCGGCGGTCAGCTGTTTGGTCCTGTCCGTCATGGAGGGCACTACGGCATAGATGATTTCATTCTCGAAAGTGTAACGACCTTTGAGGGTTAGCCGAATAGTATTATTGCCTCTAATTTCAACAGGGATTTTTTCACCCTGTTTTGTTTTAAACACAATACTATCCAATGCATATTGGTTGCTGCCTGTTTGTTCTATTATGGCATCAACATAAGCTGTCTGGCCATTTTCAACGGCCTGATGAGCCAAAGTGTAATCATTACCATCTGCATCTAGTATGGTGGTGTATACCTTTTTTATACTGGCATTTGTGGTATTAGGTATCTCGTCAAAACTAAAATCGCCTGGCACCTCTTTGAATGTTATCTGGATATCCTTTGCTGTCAAGCGTTCCAGTTGCCCGTTCGTGGATATGCCTTCCACATTATTGGAGGTTACGGCACCTCCCGAATCAATATTCCCACCTTCTGTAACATTGCCCCCAGCATCAATATGATACACTTTTTTATCTTTATCGATAACTACTTTGTCATCACCGAGTGGTTCAGATACTGTAGCGTCATTTGCGGGGTTGGTGATAATCAATATTCCATCAACAACCTTGATATCTTTTTTGGGATCCAAGGACCAGTTGATTCTGATTTCATCAAGGTCATTGTCACCTTCAAAGGGTTCTGATACCAAATCGCTTACCGTATCTACCGTATCCACCACCTCATCCACATCCAAAATACTTGCTAAGTTGGGGTCATAGACCGTAACCACGGTGCCCTCGGACATTTGTTTATCCGTATTGATCTGCACATTGGTGAATTCTACACCAACTTTTATATTGTTCAAATAGGGAATAGTGACATAGCCTTTGCCTGTAAACCGGCCATTGCTACCACTTACCTCCAAGACATGTATAGGAAAATCCCCGGCTACAAAACTTTCGCCTGTACTTAATTTGGGAAGGGGTTCTTTATTCGTGAGGCTAAAATTGGGCGTAATACCACATTGATATACACTTGCTTCATTATCGGCTAAAAAGGTGGTGAACTGTTTGGCCATGCTCCAGTCGCTACCGGTAACCACGCATTTTTTCTGCAACTGATATTCGTAAGTAGTACCGGCCTTGAGATCCCAAAGTGTAAGTTGATTTGTATTGGTCTTGCTTAAAAACCACTCGTTTGTATTGCCTTTTTGTCTATAGCGTATGGTATATTCGGGAACATCTGTAGTAAAATCATCCCAAAAAATATTGGCATTGGTGCTTCCTTTTACCTCATGGTTTATACCGAATGGCAAGTCGCATGACCCGGCATAGCTAAAGGAGAATATCTCGCTATAGCCATGATTTTTAAATAGTCCAATTTCTTCCGCACCCTGTTTCGCTTTTGCCTGTATTCGCCATGCGTAATTTTTACCCGATAGCAATAGAGGGTCTGCTGGTCCATATACATATGTGGTCGAAGTAGTGATGGTCTGAAATATTGGAGGGGAGCTCAAAAAGGCAGCTTGGGGATCTATTTGGGTGTCCCAAATTTCCACTAGGCTTAATTCATATTCTACGTTGCTAACGTTAATACTCCTAGGTGTCCATTGGAAAATTATATTCTGAGGGTTGTTCTCGGCTACTAGGGTTTTGTTCCTTGGGGATATTAAAAACGGAGGTTCGTTCTGGAAGACTACACTTACGGCACAGCTTTTTTGGGAAAGGCGGTTGCCGGTAAGAACATCATAAACCTCATAACAAAACTGATATGCCCCTTCGGGTATGGCTTGTCCATAGACATTGGGTGAAATGCCCGTTATATTTTCATAGCGGAAATAAGGTGCCAGCTCTGCATTGGTCAGAACCAACGGGATACCACCTTCCAAGAACAAGGGACTTGCACCAACTACTACATCATTACTCTGAAATGAAATTCCGTGGCCTTGAAAATAGGCCTTCAGCCGTATTTCACGATTACTGATTTCTAAATCGTTCAGTATTATTTGAAGCCGAAGTGGACTGTTTGTGGTGCTGGCATCGGCATATTGTGTAAAGTAAATGGGTGGTGGTGGGCTAACCTGTGGAATTAATTGTACGGGAAAGGATTGAGCACTTACAAACAAGCAGTTTATTGTTATCAGAAGCCAAAGGAACCCTTTCACTAAACCACCAATCTTGAACATCTTAGTACCGTGGGATTCGGTGGAATCCCAATTGCTAATAACAGAACTTTCCTGTTCCCATATGTTTGCGCACAACCAATTAAAGGGGTAAATCCCTTTAAATTTGGTAAATATTAAAACATATAAGTGTAAAATTTTTGCCATACAATATTTATATCCACTCGGATAATAAAATTATTGGCCAATAGGGGGGTAGGGCCTTAATTCTTGTTAATATATCTCAATTCAAAATCATCAGGATTTACAAGGCCCAAGGATTTTTTGTAATAAAAATCAATAATCCCGTTTTCTAAATAATCTTTCAATTCATCTACATCTTGACTTTGGTCATAAATTTCGAATGATCTTATGGAGGCCTGTCTTTTATAATCCTTTAGATATCCATCAGGTTCCTGAACAATATCAATAGAATTGAATTCTGTGAAAATCCTTTGCATCCAACGGTGGCCTACCAATTTTTGCAATCGCTCTTGCCGCTCTTCCAAAAGTGCCTTAAAAGTCGACTTTTCTTCTTCGGATGCCTCAATTTCCCCATCTTTTTTATTCAAGGGGTGTTCGTCTACCTTCACCTTGGTCTCCACAAAACTATTTTCCAAGGTCAGGTCTATTTTGCGCATATCGAACTTAATCTTTTGTATAACAGCATATAGGGCATCATTGTAGGTGGTCAAGAAATCTTGAAAGGAGTAAAGTTCCTTTAAAAATGTAATGGCATTTTCCTTATAGGCTTGCTCTTGATTTTGTTCTTTTACCAAGGCTAATAAAATGGTCAGTTCGTTTTTTTTGAATTGTGGAATATCCGCAAATTGGGAACTGTGGAATACATTGGATAATTGTCGGTTTAATTCGGGCATGGTGCCACTGTAGGTGACATTCCTGTAGCGGAAGCTAAGGGTATTTTCGCTAATACCTAGAGGGTTTGCCCGTGGCGAGCGTGCTCCAGGATCCAAATTTAGTTTGAAGTTATCAAATGCATAACTGTACCCTAAGGTAATGGTGAGGTCTCGACCTGTGTTTAGAGTAGAATTTCGAAAAAGTGCCAAGAAATTTAGGCTAAGGTTGTGCTTTTTCAGCAGGGCGTAATTACTACCCAATCTAAAATTATATATGTTGTTCTGTTGCTGGCCGTTGGCATAGGATATGTTGTATGAGGTAGAGAGATGGGTACGGAGTTGTTTCTCAAAAAATTGCTTGCCTATTGCCAAGGTCGGACCCAAGGTAAGGCTGTTGTCGGCAGCACCTATCGTATTATAAGAGGTGTTTGCGGCTAAGGTAACAGTTAAGTTCTGTTTGGGGTAACCTAGGGTGTAGCCTGCCATACTGTTATAAAAGGTGTTATTTCCTCCTTCAATACTTTGGCCTTCCTGCTGATTGTTGGAATTTTGGTACACCAAATTAAGGTTGGTATTATGTTGTTTGTTTTCGGTCTTCTTAATTATATAGTTCATTCCTAGGTTGGCATTCTGTGAGATTTGCCTATAATTCAGGGTATCTATATTATCGAATTCACCTACTTGGTTGATATAGTCGAATTGGTCCCGAATATTGGTATAGGATTGAAAGTTGGAATATCCAGCATTGATTCCCAAACGTTCCGATGCTGTATAATTGAGGGTAACAGCACTCACTATACGTTGTTGATCGGAGGTTTTGGCATTGTCAAGATTGTCCTGTTGAAGCCCTGCGTTCACACTAAGGTTTACTTTGTTGTTAAACAAGGTCTGACTCGCATTTAGGGTAATATTTTCTAGGTCATTATTAAAGTAGTAGGCACCCAAAGTCTTGTATTCAGGGTCTATGCGCTCGTAACCTGCGCCCACGGTGCCATTACCTGCAGGATAGCTAAAAGAGGCATTTAAAGCATTGTAATAATTGGTGCTGATATTCTCTTTGAGCAAAAAAGAAAGTAGCCCGTTCGATGCCGGGGCTTCGGTTAGCCTTGTATCTTCCGTAACTCCAGAAATGGCGTATTCAATTCTTATTTGGGCCTTGTCCAATAATCGGAATTCCGATTCAAATGAAAGTACGGCATTATCTTTAGGGGTAAGTCCCAGTTCTACAGGGAAAGGATTTCCCAAGGAATTTTCATCATCGTTTGCCTTAAAAAGGATAACACCCAATTTCATAAAATCGAAATCATAGGCCGTTTTCATTCCGTAGCCAATACGCTTATAGGCAGTAAGTGCTCTTGGTTCCTCGGGATTGTATTCCGTTGCTTTAAGAAAGCGACCGTACATGGCACTGATCTGGAATTTCCCTTCGGGATTTAACTCGATTCCGCCTCCAGTAAACTGGTGTCCGCTTAGGGTATATGGGGAGAAGGTCATGCTTACATCTCCGATGTGTGCGGTGGCCCATTTGTATGATGGGTGAAGGCTTAAGCGATTAAATTTAAAGGGATTGGGGAAGTTAAAATCTTGATTGGAGTAGGTAAAGGAAAGTGGAACATTATATAGTCCTGCCAGATTGAAGTTGAGGTTACCTGTGAGATAATAGGTGAAATCCTGTCTGTTGGCATTACCATCGTAATAGACGGCATTTGCAGAAATCCCTCCATTGTACCGCACCCACTTTTCCTTGCCCAATTGGTCAAAATTGATACTCTGGGAAAAACCAAACGTACAGCACATAACAAAAGGGCATATAAGTTTGAACAATGGCGTGTTCTTAGAGTTTTAAAAATAAGTTAAAATTTTAATTTTAACATAATTTTTTCGACGAACTACCTCATGTTATTTGTAGGACTCCTATTTTTTATTTAACAGATTATTCTTGTTAGGGGTTATTTATATGGCAGCTCGATAAATTTTGAGAGTGGAAATAGGTAGTGGAATTTTATTGTGATTTAGTGAAATGAGGGGGATTATGATTGAAGTTTATAGGAGGGAATTATAATACTATTA
>TARA_R110000751_G_scaffold285080_1_pt1 | contig 21781 bp, 19 predicted proteins | sample TARA_R110000751 | Tara Oceans TARA_R110000751 (sample SAMEA4398001) | marine metagenome | biome: Polar Biome; feature: [MES] marine water layer (ENVO:01000295) within the mesopelagic zone...; material: water (ENVO:00002006), including particulate matter (ENVO:01000060) such... | reverse complement strand
GGATGAAGACAGGAGCAGCTTGACCACCAGGACCCCAATCAGAGAGGGCTCTCAGCTTCGTCCACATTGCGGGCTCCACCTCGATCTCGAATACCGAAAACTGCACCCGCTGGCCGTGATCCTGGCAAGCCCGGGCGATCTGGCGCAGGCGACGGCGGCCCTCGGCGTCGGTCGTGCTCACGTCGTAGGTCACCAGCACCATCATCGCTCAGCTCCAGAACCAGGGCGGATAGGCGTCGAGATCGCCACGAAGGTGGCGGGCGAGGAGCTGGGCCTGCAGGTGGGGAACGAGGCCAAAGGGCGCGCGCTCCTGCACGAACGGGTGCAGGCGCTCCTCCTTGCGGCGCTCCTGCCACGCGGTCAGGACCGTGCGACGCGCCTCGTCGGTCAGGAGCGTCGCGCCGCCGTCCATGCGGCGGAAATCGGCTGCGCGGAGCTGGCGGCGGTTGATCAGCGACAGGGCCAGGCGGTCGGCGAGCGGCGCGCGCAGCTCCTCCATCAGGTCAAGCGCGAGGCTCGGGCGGCCGGGACGGTCGCGATGCAGGAAGCCCACCGCAGGGTCGAGCCCGACGCCTTCGCAGGCGGAGCGGCAGTCGTGCACCAGCAGGGTGTAGAGGAACGACAGCAGCGCGTTGACCGGGTCGAGCGGCGGGCGACGCGAACGTCCGGTCCAGGCGAGCTCGGGGTCGGGGGAGCGAATCAGGTGGTCGAACACCGCGAAATAGCGGTTGGCGGCCTCGCCCTCCGAGCCGCGAAGCGCCTCTATGGAGGCATCGGCGAGCTGCGCCCGGCGCAGGATCGCGGCGAGGCGCGCGGCGGCGTCCTCGATGGCGGCGCGGTCCGAGGCCGCCATCTCGGCGCCGTGGTCGCGCAGCGCGCGGCGCAGGACGGCGCGCTGGTTGGCGACCTTGCCCATGACGAAGGAGCGCACGATCTCCACGCCCTCGGGACCGTCGGCGGCGCGATATTGCGCGCGACGCAGCAGAACGTTGCCGGAGACGGGTCCCTCAACCCGCGCCTGGAAGCGGCCGGCGCGGTCGAGCAGGACGATCGCGATTCCGGCCCCGGAGCACGCGCCAATCAGCGCGGGCGAAATCAGGATCGGTCCGAAGGCGACGACCGCGCCCAGCATGTGCAGAGGGATGCGGGTCTTCTCCGCCCCCTCGATCTCGGCGACCAGGGTCTCGCCGTCCTTCTTGAGCGCGGCGCCCTCGGTCGTCACGTAGACGGTGTTCAGCAGCTTTTTCATGCCGAACCGTCCTCCAGCAAGCGGGCGGCCATCCGGTCGCGCCAGGCGAGGGCGGAGCGCGAAACGGCATCCGGGCGGCAAAGTTCGACAAGAGAGCAGGCGCGGCAGCGAGCGCGATGCGGTGTGGGCGGCGGCGTGACGCCGCCGGCGAGAATTCCGGCGAGCTCCCGGACGGCCGATTCGGTCAGGGCGCGGAGATCTTCATCGAAGGTCACGCGCAGGCGTCTCTTCGTCTGCGCGTAGAACAGCGCGCCGTCGGAGACGGACGCCCCGGTCATTTCCTCGAGGCAAAGGGCCTGGGCGCAGAGCTGGACCTCGTCGGCCCGGTGCAGCTTGGGCTTGCCGCGCTTGTATTCCACCGGCAGCGCCGTCTCCCGCCCGTCGGGGCCGGGGGAGAACTCCACCAGGTCCGCGACGCCGGCGAGGTTCAAGCGGGCGCTGCGCAGCGGCAACGCATGGACCCGCCGCAGACCCTTCGCCCGGCGCGTCGCGCCCTTGTCGGAGACCGCGTGGAGAACGTCGCCCTCGGCGGTGAAGCGGTTCTCGGCCCAGAGCCGCTCCAGATGGATCAGCGCCGCCTGGCGCGGGCAGTATACGACGTGCTGGAGGGCCGAGATCGGCATCGGCTCCTCCTGCCGCCCTCGTGCGCCGGGCGGCGGCATCAGACCATCTCGAGGATCTCGACCCCCGACGGCAGGTCGTCCCGGTCGATCTCGATCGAGTAGTCGGAGAAGCGACGTGCGGGCGGCAGGTTGTCGAGGCGCGCGTCGATCTCGCGGAATGCGCCATCTACGCGGCGGCCGATGCGAACCCGTTCGAAAAGGCGATGGGCGGGCGCATTGCCGAGCGCGCTGTCGTGGCGAAAGACGATGAGGCCGCGGGTCGACATCTCGCCGCGCGCAGCGGAGCGATCATGCTCGAACATGTTGACTAGGGACTCGAACAGAAGCTCGAGGTCCGCGTCTGAAAAACCGGTTCGCTCGGCGAACTTGGCGGAGACGAAGCCGTGGGCCGCGTAGAGACCGTAAGGAACGATGTGCTTGCGGCCCATGGTGCGGTTGTCGGTGCGCGCGTCGCCGTCGTCGCCCTCGGCCCGCTGCTTCTTCTCAGCCTCGTTGGTCGCGGCCATACGGGTGATCGAGATCTCGGCCGGCAGGATCGGTTCGACCGAACTTGCGAAGGTCATCTGCACCGGGCCCTTGACCTGACCACAGTTGACCCCGGTCGACATCACGGCGCCAAAGGTGCGCACGTCGAAGAAGTTGGCGCACATGAAGTCGCACAGTTCGCGCGCCTCTGTATCGTCCTTGGGGTTCAGCTTGGCCTTCGAGTCCTCTACCTTCTTGTCGTCGGGGCGGAGCGCCCGGTAGGCTTGTCGGTGCTTTTCGTTTAGGATCGCGCCTTCTTCGACATAGATGTGAAACCCGTCCTGTCCGCCGCGGGCGAGATCCACGTAGTTGCGGATCTTGCGCTTCAGGCTGACGTCGGTGACGAGGCCATGGTTCGTCTCCGGGTCGAGGCGGGGCAGGTTGCCCGCGTCGGGGTCCCCGTTCGGGTTGCCGTTGGTCACGTCGAACAGCAGCACGAAGTCGTGTCGGCGGGCGAGGGCGGTCATGCGACGGTCTCCTGAGGCTCGGGTTCGGCCCCGGCTTCGGGCCGCTTGCGGAAGAAGTCGCTGCGCTGATGGTAGTAGCCGAGGCCGAACAGCGCCTGCTCGGCCATGGGCAGCGAGACGGGATAGGGCGTGGCGCCGGGCGACATGCGCTCCATGATCGCGGCGAGCTGCTTCTCGAGGTTCACCGATCGGCCCGGGTTCAGCTTGCGCAGCTTCTGCAGGTGGTTGGCCGAGCCGCGGTCCAGCAGGCTGAACACTTTCTGGGGCGTCGCGGAGGCGGAGCCGTAGAACTTGTCGCGGATCGTCGCGTTCACCTGGCCGCCCAGCGCGGCGCGCTGGATTTCCTCGTAGACGGCGAAGAGCCGCCCGAGCAGATAGCCCCTGTCGTCGCAGTCCGGGTCGAGCGCCACGGGAACCTCCCTGTTGAAATTGCGGACCAGCACCGCGCGCATCATGCCTGCGCGCAGGGCGTCGAGACGGCCGTCGGCCCGGATGCGCACGAGCGCGAGCGTCAGAAGCGTCAGCGGGTAGGGCGTGCCGGCCAGGATCGACCGCATCCAGTCGCCGGCAAGCGTCGGGGGCACGTTCTCCCGCTTGCCCTGCGCGGCGAGTTCCAGCAGCCAGCGCCAGAGCGGCGGGAACCCGTCTCGCGGCGGCGGCGAGACGTGGGTGTCGGCGAGGAACCGCTGGTAGTTCGCGGTCAGTCGGCCGAAATCGTCCGCCCAAGCGAAGCGGATCGAGAGGCGGGCGGCGTTGGGCGCGAAGCCGATCACATGGAAGCGGACGCCCGGCAGATGCGGCGCGACCTCGTCCAGCCGCCGGCCCTCACGGATCCGCTTCAACTGCACGCCGATGCGGCGGGCGGCGGCGGCGTCCTCCGCCGCGGAGGCGGCGGCGGGGTCGAGAAAGGCCGCGAAAAGCGTCTCCGCCTCCGCCTCGGCGGCGGGTTCAGAAGCCTCCGCCCAGAACACGGTCGAAGCGTCGCCGATCTGGATGCGGTGGCCGGAGTCGCGCTCGAGGAACCGGTTCAGCGCGGTGGTGTAGGCGAAGGCGGCGGCCTCGGACACGGGGGCGTTCTCGCCTTGCTCATGGCCGTAGGAGGCGAAGGCGTCGAGGTTGAAGGAGACGAGGCTGGCGCCGGAGGACTGCGCGCCCCAGACTCCTTTCACCGAGGGGTGCAGCCGCGCGACCGGACTGGGATCGCCGGTGACGAGGCAGATGCGCGCCTCCGCCGCGCCTTCGGCCTTCAGGCGCTCCCAAAGGGCGCGGGCGGCGGGTCGGTCGTGCAGGAACCGCTCGCGCCGTTCGGAGGCGAGGGCGAAGACGAGGTTCTGGTCGAGCAGATCCTCCGGCCAGAGAGGCGGCGCGAAGGCCTCGGGCGTCCACGCCGACAGGAAGCGCAGGAGGGCGAGCAGCCCGTCGTCGTCCGTCCCCGCCAGCCGCTCCTCGTGAAAGCGACGGAACTCGGCATGCTCCTGGGCCGTCCGTTTGCCCTCGCCCGCGGTCACGCCGAGCACATACGCGCTCTTGTCCCAAAGGAAGTTCGGGGAGATGCCCGCGGTGCGCTTCACCGCCTGCGGGACCATCAAGGCCCTCGGGCTGCGCTTGCGGTCCGTGTCCCTCAGATCGATCGGCTTTTCCGCCACCATGCCGTCGGAATTCAAGACGATGCAGAAACCGATCTTCTCGGTGGAGAAGCCGAAGGGCGGGGCATCCGGCAGCCGCGCGCAGGCGCGGGCGAGGGCGGCGAGGACGCTCATCTCAGCACCTGGGGCGAGCCGGGCGGGGGGACCTCCATCACGCCGTCGACGAGCCCTGCGCGAAAGAACATCGACGGCCGGCCGGGGGCGGCGTGGTCGATGTCCCACAGCATCAGCCCCAGATCGCGGGGGACGCCGAAGCCGAGCTCATGGGTCTCGGCCTCCGGTGTCCGGGGCGGGAGCGGCGCGTCGGGCTCGACCAGCGCGAAGTCGGCGGCGAACTCCCGCGTGCCGAGGCAGGGCTGGTGGAAGCACTGGCCGCGGGCGGCGCGGCGGTTGAACATGTCGAGATGCTTGCCCTCGCTGTCGTCGCGACCGGCCTTGGGGGTCAGTTCGAAATGGGCCTCGATCACGTAGGCGGGGTCGACGAGCACGGTCGACGCGCGCTGCTGGCGATCCTCGTCGACCAGGAGCTGCAGGCCCTCCAGGTCCCCGCGCTTCATCGCGCGCTTCGCGCTCGACGCGGGGATCTTGTGGCCGACCTCGTTGCGGCGGATCGACTGGAAGCGGATCGGCGAGAGCACATGGATGCGGTCGATCACCCAGCGGATGGCAGGCTTCCAGTGGATCGCCTCTAGCACGCCGCGGGCGGCCGAGGGGGTCATCACGTCGTAGCTGACCCGTTCCACCTTCATCTCCGGCCGGGTGAACAGGGCGTGGCGGCCACGGACGTGCAGACGAATCCCATAGGTCATTGCAAATCTCCCTACCGTGATGATGTCTCAAACATGAACAAACGCAAGCGAGTTCCCGAGACGGCCCGCCCACTATGGTTGATCAGATCATCGTCTGCTCCGCTGCCAGATACTCCGCATCCTCCCAGATCAGGCCGGCCTCCGGCCGGTAGAGCGATCGGGTCTGGAGGACGCAGAACTGGTCCCCCCGGACCTGCGGAGCCGCGAAGGCGGCGTGGCCCGCCGAAATCAGGCGCTCCCTCGCCTGGGGCGGAACCAGGACCACATGGCGCTGGAGCGCCCGTGCAAGGGCGCCGGATGGGATCTCGGGGACGTGCAGGCGCTCCAACGTCCGTTCGGCCTCTGCGCCCCAAGGGGTCACGACAGGAAGCATCGTCGTCTCGATCATCCGGAATGCCTCCGCCGCATCGCGGAAGGCGAAGTCCGTCCCGCGGGGCGAAACTTTGAAGCGCCCGTAGATGCCCTTGCGATCCAGCAAAGCGCCCTTGCGCCAGTAGACGTCCGCGAACCAGTCCTCGATGGCGTCGAGGGAAAGCTGGCCCTGGGCCCGGTCGAGGGCGCTGCGCATCGCCTGCGCGAGCGCACGCACCTCGGCGGAGCCCGGATGATCGGGCGCCGCGAACACCGTCACGATGCTGTCCTCGAGAGGGCGCCGCCCCTCCCGGTTGCAGCGCCCGGCGGCCTGCACGACGGCGTCCAGGCCCGCCTCCGCACGCCAGACCTTCGGAAAGTCGAGGTCCACCCCGGCTTCGACGAGGCTCGTCGCGATCAGGCGGCAGGGTTTCGGGTCGTCGGGATGCAGGCGCTCTCGGACCTGCGCTAGGATCTCCTGACGGTGGGCCGCGCATTGCCGCGTGGTGAGGTGGATCAGGCCATCCAACCCCTTCCGCTCCGCGGCCCGATAGAGCTCCAGCGCATGGGCGCGGGTGTTGACGATGACCAGCGCCTGTTCGGTCGCCGCCAAGGCCTCGACGAGCTCGGGATCCGCCATCGGCCCCTCCAGCCGCACCCGGGCGCGACGCAGCCGGCGGGCGAGGGCGACCGGGTCGGGCGCTAGCTCGCGCCCCTCCAGCTCCAGCCCGTGCTCCTTCAATTGGCGGCTGTCGAAGGCCGGCTGGGTCGCGGTGCACAGGACGATGCTGCACCCGTAGCGCCGGGCGAGCGCGTCCAGCATCCGCAGGCAGGGGATCAGCAGGTCGCGCGGCAGGGCCTGCGCCTCGTCGAGCACGATCACCGAGCCCGCTATGTTGTGGAGCTTCCGCGCCCGCGACGGCCGGGCTGCGAACAGGCTCTCGAACAGCTGCACGTTGGTCGTCACGACCACCGGCGCCGCCCAGTCCTCCATGGCCAGGCGCAGCTTGTCGCGGCCCTGGCGCGGCTCTCCTCGCCGGTCGCGGTCCTCCTCGTCGATGGCGGAATGATGCTCAAGCACGACGTCGCCGCCGAACATGTCGCGGAAGATCGCGGCGGTCTGGTCGATAATCGACGTGAAGGGGATCGCGTAGATGATCCGGCGCAGCCCATGCGCCCGCGAATGGTCCAGCGCGAAGGCGAGCGAGGCGAGCGTCTTGCCCCCGCCCGTGGGCACGCTGAGGGTGAAGAGCCCCGGCTCGCGCTGGACCTGATCCCGGACGTGGGCGAGGACGCCGCGCCGTAGAGCGTTCAGCTCTCCGTCCTGCGACAGGCTGGCGAGCTTCGCCTCCAGCGCCTGGGTCAGACGGGGCGCGAGCGTCTGAAGGTCCGGCCAGTCGCGGTCGGGAACCCGTCCCTCCCGGGCCGCGTAGAACGCCTCCGTATCGCGGAAGTCGGCGTCGACGAGGCAGGAGAAGACCATACGCGCCGCCAGGGAGAGCTCGAAGGCCGCATGCGGCTTGTCCGCCTTCGCGAATAGCTCCGCGGTGGCGCCGGCGAGTTCGACCGTCAGTTCCGCCCGCCAGACCGGGTCGAGTCGATCCACGAACTTCTCCAGCCGCCGGTCCACGCAGGCGTCCGTCTCGTCGAGCCGGTTCGACAGGCCCGCGTGGTGGCCGAGGATCGCATAGGCGAGCAGATCGGCAGCCGGACCTTCCGCCCGCCCAGCCAGTTCGCCCAGCAGGGCCGCTCCGGCGGTGGAGTGATCGACGCGCTCGGCGCCGCCGGCGAGACGCCGGCCGAACGCGGGATCGTATTTTCCGAGGTCGTGAAGCAGTCCGGCGATCGACGCGGCGCGGGCAAGGCCTAGCGGCCGCCCCCGCTCCTGAGCCAGCGCCGCAACCTGAATCAGGTGCTCGGGAAGTGGCTGCCAGTCGCTCTGATCGCGGGTGGGGGTGGAGTGGGCATAGTGCATTTCAATCAACTCGGGAGGAGACAATGGCGAGCGTCTCGCTCATCGATACTGGTTGCGCTACTCCGATCAAGCTCGCGCTCCAGGGTCTCCCAGACTTCCGGCATATGCTCCTGAACGACGAGGCGAGTGAATGCGGCCGGGTCCGCCCCACAGGCACGTGCAAGCGCCGGAGCCCGTTCTATCGGAACCTCCATCTCGCCCGTCTTCATCATCGAGATGACGTTCCGGCGTTCCAGGCCGACCTCCTCCGCGATGGCTTTCTGCGTCTTGCCGCTCTTCTCGAGCATGGCGGCGAAGGCGGCCTGGACGGTGGGAGGGGCTGCGCTGGTCATGACTGACTCCAACTGCTGATCAAGTTGGCTTAAGTATAGCCAGTGCTAAATTATCCTCGAAACATCAGATGATTAACCTGCCCCTGCGGTGGCTGACATGGGCGGACGGACCACCTGCCAGCGGAACCTCGATGCCGGCCCCCTCCGGCGCGGCGCGCTGTTGGTCACCCCGATCTCCATATGGAGAGCAACCACCTGGACCGGATTTTTTCGGAGGGACGGCTCAATGCAAGACAGTGCGGATCTCTAGGACTTCGCATCCACGGGAGCCAGAGCGGGGAGCGCGGGTGGGAGCGGCTCGCATTCGCCGCGGTCACAGGAACAGCGAGAGCGTCATCTGGGGTGGCGTCCTGGCGACTGCTTAAACCGCGGGCGGTATACGGACCCGTCCACGGCCTTTCCCTGTGGCGCCCAGCCCATGGCGTCGGGGCGCCGGGTGCGAGTCCGCGCGGCAGGTCCGCCTCCCGGCCCGAACCCGCGGAGATCCTGTGTTGACCGCGCGTCTTGCTCCAGATCCGCCTAGCAGGCTATTGGCGCGCTGAAGCGTCCGTGAGCGCCGCTTGCGGGTTCGGCGCCCCCGGGGCCCGGAAAACTCATGGCGGGGCTGCCAGCCCCTTCTCCGGCGCGCTACGGGGTCATGGCGTAGCCACCCCGCGATGGATTACCTGCCGGCGAATTTGATCACCTCGCCTGCGGAGGCGGCGCAGGTCCCAGGGTTCATCATCGCGTCGCGCTCTATCGGGTGGACGACTTGTCAGCGACGGACCGGGGTCGTGATCATGGTCGCCGCCCTCGCGGCCGCTTTTCGCAGCAGGAGCAGGGGCGATGGACGCCACGATGCCGACAAGTCATGAGGGCGTTGCTCGCCGCACGCCGCGACGCGGAGGCCGACGCGCGAGGCTTCGCCACATCGATGCGGCCTGTCCGCCAAACGTCTGCGCCCTTACTCGGCTTGGCGTCGAGAACAGGCGCCCCTAGGTTGATAGGCGACTGGAGAGCGTCGCGAGCTTCGCCGCGAACCGCCATCGCGACCAGGTAGGCGACAGGCGACGAACTCGACCATGAATTCCGGCAGGTCGGGCCTGACCGACACGAGGATCTCGTGACCGAGAGGTCAGGCTCGCTTGATCTCGACGCGCACGGCGACGGCGGTCGCGCCAACTGCTCCCCTCTCGAAATCCAACGGTTTCGAGACGGCCGCCGCGAAGGGCGGAAAGCGGCCGCTCGCGGCGTCCTGGACTAACAGCAGCGAAGCGCAGGAAGCGGCCGCCGCAAATTACTGCCATAGGATGCCGAGGATGTGCATGATCGGCCGTTTCCTGTCGGTCACGCTAGGAACGGGGGAGGTCCATATGGTATCCTAAGCTGTCGCTCAAGCAAGATGCGGCGCCCCGTCGGGAAGCCATCGCTCGTGGATAGAGTTGAGCCCGGCGTTTTTAGGAGCCACCCCCATCAGGAGATGAGAAGTTATCGACCTCGACGCGGCCATCCCCTATGATCATGAGGCCCCAAGACTAAACGCAACCTGTTCATCATAGCAGGACACACAAAGTGAAAGCAGAAGACCTCAGGCACAGCAACTTTTCTGACGTTTTGGAGAAGCACTACTCAGGGCGTGCGTCAGACTTTTCTAAGCGATTCCTGAAATGGTTCCTTGAGAACATTTTCAGGCTTGATGAATTTATGGCAGATGACGCCTGCGTCGACGCTAAGCACGATAAGGGCGTAGACGCAATTTACGTCGACAATATCTCTGAAATTGTTTACGTTATGCAAGCCAAGACGAAAACGAGTGATAAAGCCACGCTTGGGGACACTGAACTGAAGGACTTTTTCGGAACGCTGGTTCAGTTTAGCAGCAAGGAGAATATCGAAGATCTTGCTGGAGAAACAAAAAATGAACGCCTTAGGCAGGCGATAACGAGGAATGAGGTAGCTGAGAAAGTCGCTGCTGGTTATGATGTGCAAGGCATTTTCATAACTAATGTTCCAGCAAATAATGATGCTCACACTTACATTAAAAAAGTGGACATCATCGACTTATATGATGCCGCGGAGATTGCCTCGGACTATGTAGATTTGGATGTCGATGGCGGCATCTCTGAAAAATTTAAATTTGACGTTTCCGACAGTGACGTCATCGAGTATGACGCTGGAGGGGCCTCCGCTCGAATTTTTCTTGCACCCGCACTGAACCTCACAAAGATGGAAGGAATATCGGACGGCGCTCTTTTCGAGCAAAATGTGCGACTTTCCCTTGGAAACACCAAGGTCAATAAGAGCATTAAGGCAAGTATTCGAGAAAAATCAGAGCACGGAAATTTCCCTCTTTATCACAACGGCATTAATGTTCTTTGCCGGGAGATAATTGACGAGAGCGACCAATTTATAACCGTTGAGGACTATGTGGTAGTCAACGGTGCACAAAGCCTTACCTCACTGCTTTCTGAAAGGGCTAAGATCACTGATGACCTCAAGATCCTTGTCAAACTAATTGAGGTCAAAGGCGACGTTTCTCTATCCCAAAAAATCACTCGAAACAGCAACAACCAGAACGCGATCAAAGCTCGCGATATGAAGTCCAACCACAACTTGCAGAAACGCCTCAAAGCTGAGGTAGAGAAAGTAAGCGGGGGCAAAATTGCATACGAGATAAAGCAGGGAGAGAACAACAAAGGAAAGGAGGTAATTTCCAACGAAGCGGCGGGCTTGGTGTTGCTGGCTGCCGACCTTGAGCAGCCTTGGAGTTGCCACCAAAAATACAAGATAATGGATGACCTACATTCAGAGATCTTCGGGCGTCCAAGTGTTACCGGCGCAAGGGTCGTTGCGCTATGGAAGTGCTTTCAAGCGACACCTGATGCCTTGAATGAGTTGGAAAATAGATCCTTCGCGAATTACACGCTTACTAAATTCTTTCTGTTTTTTTCCGTGATTGCAATCATAAAGGATAGCGCAGAGGGTTTAGAAATTCTAAGCTCTCTTGATCAAATTGCGAAGGATGGTCGACTTGATGAGCTTGCCGATGGCTTTGCAACTTTAGCTGAAAATGCGGCCATCGACTTAAACGCCGAAGTCGCGCCAGAAGACGACGAATACTTCGACTACAAGAATGATTTGAAAAGTCAAAAATGGTGTAGGGCAATGTCAGCGAAACTGCTCGCTCAGCACAAGAAGGATGTCAAGCGCGACAAGGCTGAATCGGTTGCAGGAGCCTTCGACCATTTACTTGAATAGCAGAATTGCTTAACTCGGTAGTGGTGTTGCGAATGCAGTCGTTTTCATTGAGAGGCCATGCTCTCGCCGTAAGCTTTACCGCTTCACACGTTGATCTGGCCCACCCAAAAAGAGGGCTGCGTTGATGGCGCGACCATCGCACTATGGACGATCGCGCCAAGCGCTGTGAATGGCCGCTTCCCGCCATTCGTGCGTTGAGCCCTGACTCATTCCGCACTACGCGCGAATGTCCGAGAAGGGCTGACACCGGTCATGCGCAGCTCCAGGCGCGAATGTGCTGAAAGGGCCGTTTGCGCCGTTCCGCCTCGGCGAAGATCGCCGGCGAGAAATCAGCCGCATCCACGTCCGATTGCTCAGCAAGGGAGGCGACGCACGGCTCTGCAGCCATTGCGCCGCGGGCCTCTTGCTAAGGAGGTGCGCTCTCCACCGCGCTCGTAGGGGTCCATCAGGACCCGCAGCATGTCCGCGTAGGTGCGCTGCTCCCCCTTGCACAGCGCCTTGAACTCGTCCGCGATCCGGCGCGGGCCGCGGATGCTGAACTGGAATCTCGTCGCGCGGCAGGCTGGCTGGTCTGGGCGGACCTCCCAGGGCGACGCTCTCGCCAAGGAGGTCGAGCGCCTCGCGGGCGAACGCCTCGACGGTTTCGATCTCTTTTCGGCCCTCCTCGCCTTCGCGCCCGGCCCGCGCATGGAGATCCTCGCACGTGGAGAGAAGCGATGCGAAGATTGCCATTTCGTCGAGCCCGGCGCCGAGCAGGCGCACGCCCTCCATCGTGGCGAGCTTCCTGGCGATCTCCGGACGGCGTGGACCGCGGGGAGGTCGCGACGGTGCGAGAGCGGCGCCGCGTGGGGTATCTCGCGTTCCGCGACTTCTCCGGCGCCGCGGAGCGTGGCCATGGCCAAGGGCATGGAGGCGATGTCGTCGAACCGTTCGCTCGGCGGAATGACGACCAGGCCGCTCGCGGCCAGGGTGGTCACGGCGGCAGGCGCCTTCATGGCGCCGCGGTCGATGATCACGTGTCGGGCGCGGGCGGAGGCGATATCTTCCTTGGTCAGGTCCGCTACCTGAATGTGCTTCCTCGTGGTCGCGGGCGGCAGGGCCCGAGGCGCTCCCAGGCGGTCAGCGACCCGGTCCCGCCGGGGTCGATGATCTCGACCAAGCCGATGCGGGCAAGCTCAAACGCGAGAAAGAGCGCGACGATGACCTTGCCGATCCCGATCAAATTCTGATCGCGGGGCAACGACGTGCAGTAGCGAGGCGGCTCGGCGACCGAGTTGCTCGGACGCGGGCGCGAAGGTGAGCTCAGTCCGTCTTGCGCTATTCGTTCCGACCTCGGACGGTATACGGACCCGTCCGCGGCCTTTCCCATCGGCGAGCGCCGCGCGCGATCTGGGCCGAGACAGCGCGCCGACGCGGGCGGGTCGGCCGAACGCAAATCGCGCCGCCGCCGCCCCAATCGACAGAAGGCCCCCAGGGGCGTCCGAGAGCGCTGTCAGCGCACTCCGCAGACCTGATACCTGAAACTCACTCCCGGGGCTGCAGACCCCCTTCCAGGCGTTCTGCAGAGGCGCTGGGTGAGCCGTGGTGATAAATGCAACGCTGTGCGACGATCCGAGCGCATCTCGCTGCGTCGCGGCGCGCCGGACACTGCCGTTCGTCTTCTTGATCCTGGCCCTGCAGGTGCTGGGAGTCAGGCGCTGGACGAGCTGTTCTTGCAGGCCTCCATCAGTATGCGAAGCATGTCCGCATAGGTTCGGCGATCGACCTTGCAGTGGGCCCGGAAGTCGTCCGCGACCCACTTGGGGCCGCGCACGGCGAACCGAACGGCAGTCTCGTCGCGCTGCGGGAGGGTCGGCCGAGACGTCGCTGGCGTCGGTGCGGCCTTGCCTGAGACGACCCCTCCACGAAGCGAGAACACCTCGCGCATCAACGCGTCGACGGCCGCCATCGCCTCCGCATCGACTTCGCCGTCCCGATCGAGCAGCGCGCAAGGATCAGCGCCGGTCGACAGCTTGTTCGCCAAGACCTCCCTCTCGTCGAGCATGGCGTCCAGTAGGCGGCCGCCCTCCATTCTGTGCAGCTTCGCAAAAAGGGTCAGCGGCACTCGCGCGCTTGATCGCGCGCACCGCACCGCGCACCGGAGTGATGTCGTGCGGACGCCACAAAGTTGGAGCAACCAAGAGCCAAGCAGCGCGCGAGAAGGGCAACGTCGAGCCGCCCCTCGAACTTAAAGACGATTAGAAGAAACTCCTACCCAATCTTCATCAATCGTGCCCAACGCCCATAGGCGGGCGACCCCCGCGGGCCGCGGAGAGTAGTTCTTGGGGAGCGCGCCGCGCGATGGCCCGGTTCACGGCCGGCGGCAAGGTTCAATCGTTCTCGCCGCTCGCCAGCCGGGCTTCGTCTTCCGTCCGCCGGCTTGCTTGCTCCATGGCGGCTCGTTGCCCGACGGTGCGCTCCAGCGCCTCCGGGGCCATCTCGCCCGTGATGCGCGATCCTTCGGGCGAGAGGGCCCCGACGACGGACGTCTTGGCCGCCGGCTTGGCGGAGCACTGCCCCGCGGCGACGGCCAAGTCATAGCGGTAGCGCAGCACCCGCGCGTAGATCACTCCGCCGATCATGAAGGCCAGCGGGATGGCGCCGATCAGAAAGTCGGTGAGGGTCATGTCATTTCTCCTCGACCATCAGAGGCATGTAGTGGGCGAAAATGCACCCCGCCAGCGCGACGACGCCCCGCCTGATCGACCTGACCTCGATCGCCGTCCCTTTCGTGACCGGATCTAGCAGGATCGCCGCGATGATCCCCAGAGAGAGGGTCTGACATCCGCTCGCAAGAAATTTCATGTGTTCGCTAAAGGTCTTGGGGCGCGTCTTGCGCACCGTCTTAGTGTCGCTCACCGCCCCGCCCTATTCGCTGTCCTCGCCTTACGCGCGCTGCATCAGCACCCGCAGCATGTCGGAATGGGTGCGGCGCTCGCGGGCGCAAAGATCGCGAAAGCCGTCCGCGATCCAGCGCGGCACGCGCACCGAGGACTGCACGATGGCGTTCGCGGGGTCTTCATGCCGGGGTTCGCGCGACGTCGCCCAGGGGTCGCTGGGAACGGGTCCGGGCTTGGCCCGCGGGATGACGTGGCTTCCGGCCGGCGGAGCAACGTCCCGCCCGACTTCGGCGGCCGGAGCGCCCTGCCCTGCCCCGCGCGGCGCGAAGTCGTCCAGGCCATCGGCTAGGTTAGAGGCGCCCAAGCCCTTGCGGCCCATCATTTTCTCGCCTCTTTGAGCAGCGCGACGACCTCTCTGGCAAACGCGACGGCGTTGAGGATCGCCTTGTCGATCCCGCGCACTTCGTTCGGATCCAGCTGGCGCAGCCCGCCGCCCGAGGAGAACAGCGCCGAGAAGGCGTCGCGCTCGTTGAGCTCCACGTTCATCACCCGCACGCCCTCGATGCCGCGCAGCTGGGCGGCGATGAAGCGGGCGGTGCGGCTCTTCACGGCGGCCTTGGTGCGCGTGAGCAGCACGGCGGCGGGGATGTCGCGCCGCCCTGTCCTGCCCGCCCGCTTAACGGCTCCGAGGGTGTCTACGGCCGCCTGGGCGTCCTGGTGCTGCTCCTGCGCCGGCACGAGAACCAGGTCACTCTCGGACATGGCGAAGGTCGCCAGCTGCGAGGCCATGCCCTCCAGGTCGACGATGACGAAGGGCGCTTTGCGGGCCGCGACGTCGATCTCGTCCTGAATCTCGCGCTCGCCCTTCGAGGAAACCACGGAGAGGCGCGCTGGCGGCGGCGCCATGGTGGACCAGGCGACGAGGGGCTGGTGCGGGTCAGCGTCGATTAGGATCACGTCCGCGCCCTCGGCCAGCTCGCAGGCCAGCACCAAGGCGGAGGTCGACTTGCCGGAGCCGCCCTTGCAGCTCGCGAAGGAGATGACCGGCATGGGAGCTCCCTATCGAAGTTCGCAGCGCATTAGGCAGACGATCCTGCGGATGCGTTCGCTTGAGAAAGAGGACGTTGCACGCCGAGGACGCCGTGGGCGTTTCGCGCATCGCCCTCGGACGGTTGCCGCGTGCTGGGGCGGAAGAACCTGGCCAGACCGCCGCCGCGCGCTTGGGCCTTGCGAGGGTGAAGCCCCTCATTTCGACCCTATAGCCTGTCGCCGCCGGCCCTCGCCGCCGCCCCCGGGCGGGGAACGATGTCGATCCAGCGGCCGCATCGTCTTCTCGAAGTCGCGGTGCAGTCGACGACCCAGCCAGATGACCGCGACCGCGCCGATGATGGCGCCGATCACCGGCATCACGGCGAGCAGCAGGTGTGTATCGGAGGCAGGCCAGGACCAAGCGAGATCGATCTTGGAGGGGCATAGGCAGAACGGGGCGATGCGGGAGAAGACCTCGCCGCCCTCGTGGACATCGGCAATTTTCGCCGCACGAAGGGCCGCGAGCGATGCAACCTGCGCCATGATCACGGCCATCCTTCCCCGGACCGCATCAATTCCGTCTCCGCTGCGCGAGGCCGAAGCAGATCAGGCCGCCCGCTCCGAGTAGGGCCGATGTCCAGCCCGCAGATGTTGCTTTCTGGACGAGAGGCAGGGCGGCGGCCATGAGCCCCATCAGCGGGATGCCTGGCCGGTCTAGCCTATGCGCGATGAAGCAAGCTTCCCCGCTCCACACCGAGCTCGGCGTCGCGCCCTGCACTCCGACACTTCTCGAAACGCCAATTCGCATACCAAGACCTGACGATGATTGCTGCTGCGAGACGCACCAATCTGGCAGAATAGGTCTATACTTAAAATGATTCTTTTATTGACCATCGCCGCGGAGAGTCATTAATGAGTTACTATTGGGCGCGTTCGCGACACATGGGCGCTGTGCAGGCGAATTGCGGGTTCAAGCCAATTGTTCGATCCTCGCAGAAAGCGGGTGGAGAGACGTTTGCCGTCGCACCTGTCATTCAAGCCATGAGCACCTATTTGGCGCCGCCATCGGCAAGCACGACTGGTCCACCGGGGTCGACGCGCTGGCGAGCCGCACCGCCAGGGTGGACTTGCCGGCGCTGCGTCTCGGGCTGGTGATAGCGATGAGAGCCATGGGGGATCTCTTCTTCGCCTGCTGCGTGACACATCCGACCGACGCCGGATCCGCCCGAGCCTACGAGCGTCGCGGGCTTGATGTCGTGGCGAATGGCAGAAGACCCCCGTGTGAACCGTGCGCCTAGCCGTCAACCCGAGAAAGAACGACGGAGCGGGCCCTTGCTGGTCGAGGGCCAGAACAACGGGCAGGCGCGTCGGCGGCCCCGTGTCGTAGGCGTCAGCGGTGACGCGCGGTGGACTGGAGCTGAAGAACGGGAAGAGCCCACATTGGCTGGCGCCTTGTGATCCGAGGTCTCGCAGCTCCAGCCCCAAGGACTGTCGTCACCGGCCTCGTCGTCGATCAGGTGCAGGGAGGAGGACGTCGGCTGCTCGGTCGATCACGCGAAATATTCAACACGAAACTTCTGATAATTCAGACTGAATGGCGACATCGTCGGGAAATCATCGCAACGGCGATGGCTATCCAGCCCGGCTTCCAATTGGTCAGCATAGCAAGCGAAGTTCTGACGTGCGGATCTGACATCCACCTCCTCAAGTGCCCCCAGGAGCCACGGAGGCGCTCCGTGGCGGCCGCTAGCTGATTTTCCCACCCAAACCATAGCCCGGCCCGACCGGCCGCCACGGGCCGCCTCAGAGAGCCTGTTGTGCGCGGAGAGCTGAGACGATTTTTTCACATCACGCGTGAAATCATGGCGTCACGCATCTTGATGGAGGAGGGTGCGGCCCACATCTACGCATTCGTGCTATCACAACATCACGGATGAACAGATGCCCGATCCGGATCGAATGCTCGCCGAGCACGCTGCCATCGAAGCCGCCGCCGACGAGATCCCCGACGTGATCGCCGATGCGGGGGACGACCTGCGCGAGACGATCGTCGCCGCGCACGCGTTCCATGAGAAGCTCGGCGGCGAGGAGATCGCGGAGGCCGCCGCGGAGACGACGGTCCGCCGCCTTCTCCCCCACCGATCGGACCTCCCGTGGCGTGATGCGCTGGAGATCGGCCGCCTGGAGCTGGTCAGCGAGACCCGCATCGGCCAGCTCCTGGAGGCGGCCGCCGTCTACGGCGAGAACGGCGCGCTGATCGCCCGCGGGCTCGACGTGGAGGCGAGGGCGGCGCGCATCCGGGAGATGATCGAGGAGGTCGTGGCCTTCGACGCGGCGCTTCCCCGCGCGGCCTGGGGCATCGAGGCGACCGGGATCGCCTACATCGCGCGACAGGCGAGGGGCCGCTGGGCGCTGGACCACGGGGAGCCAGTCGAGGCCGGCGCGCTCGCCGCCTTCGGGGGCGTCACGGAGCGGCGCATCCGCAACATGATGTCGAAGGGCGAGGCCGGGTTCGTGGTCGACGAGGGCCGCGTGACCGCCGCCTCCGCGCTCGCCTGGCTGAAGGATCGCGAGAGCTTCCGCCCGTCGGTCTGGCGCGACGACGCCCGCTTCGAGGCGCTGCCCCGAGCTGAACCGCTGGACCGGGACGAGCTGCGCTTCGTTCCCGTCACCGACAGGGGAGAGGTCTTCCATCCCGGACTGACGCGGGACGGCGCCTACGAGATCGTCGATGGCGACGCAGACCTGCGCGTGGAGGGCTACGAGAAGGCCCTCGCCCTCCTGCAGACACTCCAGCCGCCCAGTTGGCGTCGTCCGGGCCCGGGCGGCCGCTGGACGCGCGTGCGGGGCGTGAGGTGGGAGCGGATGACGATCACGGATCTCCGCGAACTCGCCGTTGAGCACCGCGGGGGCAGCCAATGATGACGACGCTGGGCCGCGGCGAGATCGCGGCGTCTCGCAGGTCTGTTCGAGACGGAGAAATACTCTCGAACCCCCGCTTTGCCCGAGCGATAGGCAACGCGCGCCGACGCGCCCGCCATAGCCGTTGGAGAAAACGGTTCGAAGCGTTGCACCCGGGCGGATTCGCGGAGGCGGTCGAGACGATCGCTCTGTGCGGTGATCTGGAGAAGTGCGACCTGTCGGAGATGCGAGCCGGCCTGGAAGACTTCGTCGACTGGCTGGACCGCGAGCATCACCAGCGCCGCAGGGGTCGTCCCCTTGAGCGAACGGAGCTCGTCCGCCTCTGGTTCGCCGTGGAGGGGGCGGCGAGAGCGATGCGCAAGCGCAGCGGGACGAACCTTCGGGAGTGCCGTGAGAAGGTCCGCTCGCCGGTTGTCGAGCGGGCCTGGTTCATTGCGCTTGGAGAACATCCCCCAAGGGCGGAGACCTTCCGCAAGCGGCTTCTCCGCGCGCGCAACGGTCCGCTGGCGCGGTTCGCGGCGTCGCGCCGTTCAAAGGGCCGCCTCGCTTGAAGACGGCGGCCTCCACTAAACAGTCCACCACGACGAGAAATGAAATGCCGAATTCAACGATCGAAGCCGACGTGCAGCTGACGCATGTCGGCGTCGCCGCTGCGGTGGACGGCACGCCGCTGCGGCTTATCTACGACCTGACACCCCACGGAGGGTCCCAGGGCCGCGTCCGCGGGAGACTGGTCGCCACCCCGCGGCTGAACCTGTCCGACTACAAGGTGAGCGCCTGCGTCGACTGGATCGACCTGAAGTTCAGGACGATTGACGCCTCGCAGAACCAGCACGTCTCGAAAAAGCTGCAAGCCTTTTCGCCGCGCACGCCGTTCGTGACCGATTGGAGCAGGCGCGAGGGCGCGGACGCCGGGACGCATAAGCAGTTCATCGTGCGGCTGCAGGAGCCCGGCGTCGATGTGCTCGGGATTGCGGACGCCATCGACAAGCGCTGGGGGCTGGACGGTCACGTAAAGATCGCGGGCCTCGAGGTCTCGCTGGATATTTTCCCCAAGGATGGGTCCGACGAGAAGCGCTGGTTGATGACCACGATGCTGGCCCGGTCCTACGTGCCGCTCACGGACTTCATGGGGCCGGGCCTCGACCAGATGCGGTGCTTCACGACCGGGCCGAGGGGCGAGACCGTGCCCAACATCATGATCCGGGGCGGCTCCGGGAGCGGCCTGGACGGGCTGGCCGGCGATCCCGCGAACCACCACCCGCCCATGGCGGACGGCACGACCTGCTTCGGCGCGAAGGGTGGCCCGGTGATGGTGAGCATCCAGAACAAGATCAGCGACCGCCGGATGGGGAGGACGGCCACGTCGCTTCCGCCGGAGCAGAGACGCACGCGCGTGGAGGTGCGGCTCCTGGGGGCGGGCCTGGAAGCGCTCGGTCTTCATGTCCTCGGCGATCTGGACCCCGCGCATCGCGTCACCAACTTCGCGCACCTGCGCCCCGACATCTTCAGTTTCCGGCTCCCGACTTTCGACCCGGCAGATCCGCGCGATGGGAAGCGACGGGAGATCTTCTCCAAGACCGGCGTCTACGGGCTGGAACGACACGAACTACCGGAGCGAGATGCCCGCCGGTGCGGTGCAGGAACCACGATCGCGTTCAGCGCCCTGAATGACCGACTTCAGCAGGCGCTGACCCGGCTCGACGATCGTTCGCGACGCGGTATCACAAGAGCGGCGTGAACGTCGTGGCCCAGCGCGGGTCCGAACCAGGACCCGCAGTTGTCCCGAAGACCGTCTCGCCGGCGTCGCCGTTCATCCGCCTCAAGGCCAAGTGCTCGATGGACCATTGGCTCTGTGGAGGGCTGTGGGCTCTCATGTTGTCCATCACTTAGTTGAGTCATTAGAGCAGGGCGCAGCGCACGACCAAGTTGCAGGAGAGCCGGCACGGGATTACGCCAGTAGACAAAGGAAGCGCCGGACTTCTGGAGCGTATCCAGGAAGAGCCGCGGCCGCTGGCTTCGACGCTGGAATGTCTGCGCTGATTGCTACGCAGGGAAGCTTGGTGGGACATAATACCTGCTCCTTCGACCACCGAGACTGGTCTCGAACCAGATCCAGCGGCGCGTCAACGCGCCGCAAGGCTACCAAGTCCCCATGGCGCAGATCGCCAGGCCGCCCGCTAGCATAGGGACCACCACCCCACTGGCATGAGCAAGCCGATCAAGGGCAGCGCGTTCGCGCGGCCGATCGGCTTGTGCACGATCGGCCGCCCGGGCGCCGCTCGCCCCAGTCATGGAGAGCGACGTGAGAACGATCAGCGGCGAGCCAGCGCCGGCCTATCCCCCACAAACTGACCGCCAGATACACGAGTCACGCCCCGAACTGCCCCGCCTCTACACTCTGGAGGAAGCTGCCGCCGCGTTGCACGCGAAGGTAACGGTCTCCTCTCTCCGCAGGGCCATCCACGCGGGGCGGCTCGCCGCCACGAAGATCGGCAGCCGCTTCTACGTCTCGACCAAAGCGATGAAGGAGTTCATCGAATGCCCCGTCCCCGTGGCCCAGCCCGTCTCCATCAACGCAAGGACGATGGCGCCTGGGTCATCGTCGACGGCGGCAAACAACAACGCACGGGCTATGGTCGAGGCCAGCATGCGGAAGCTCAGAGAGCGCTCGCGGACTACCTCGCCCAACAACGACCCGCACGGCACGGCCCTGCAGCGGCATCGGAAGTGACGGTCGGAGAGCTCCTGTCGGACTACCTCGATGAACGCGGGCCCGCCGTCGCGGATCCCGGCCGGCTGTGCGACGCGGTCTCGGCCCTCTCGCCATTCTGGGCGGAGCTGACGGTCGACAAGGTCACCCGCAGGGTCTGCCGCGACTACGTGAAGTGGCGCACCACCACGCCCAGAGAGATCGTCGACAAGGCAGGACGGACCCGCACCTGGCCTCCGGCGGCTGCTTCAACGGCACGCCGGGAGTTGGGGGCGTTGCAGTCGGCGCTGAACTGGGCCCACGCCGACCAGGTGCTCGCGCACCCGGTGAAGGTGACACTCCCGGAGAAGCCGCCGCCCCGTAACCGCTGGTTGACCCGCAAGGAGGCCGCGGCGCTGCTGCGGGCCGCCAGCCCGCACCTGAGACGGTTCATCCTGATCGCGCTCTACACCGGGCGGCGCCGCGACGCGATCCTCCGCCTGCGCTGGACCGAGGCGGTCGACGCCGGCTCGGTGGACCTTGCGAATGGCGTGATCCACTTCGAGGGCGCGCAAGAGCGTCGGACGAAGAAGCGCCGAGGATCCGCCAGGACGCCGCGCCAGTTGCAGGCCCACCTTCAGCGATGGCGGGCCGCCGACGGCGAGGCCGCGACCCACGTGATCGAATGGAACGGCAAGCCGATCTCGAGCATCAAGCGCGCATGGCGGGAGGCCCGCGAGCGGGCCGGTCTGGGCCCGGAGGTCACGCCGCACACGCTCAAGCACACGGCGGTCACGTGGGCCTTCCAGAGGGGCATCTCGCTGGAGGACGCGGCCGACTACTTCGGCACCACCGCGGCGACGCTGGAGGGGGTCTACCGGCAGCACAGCCCTGACCACCAGCAGCGGGCGGTCGCGATCATGGAGAGGAGAGCGGGGTGATTGGGGCGGTTTCGTTGCGCGTTTCGTTGCGCCTCGGTCCGGGAAAACCAGCTAAGTGCTGGTCGGAGTGAGAGGATTCGAACCTCCGACCCCTGCCTCCCGAA
>TARA_R110000751_G_scaffold152166_1_pt1 | contig 21890 bp, 20 predicted proteins | sample TARA_R110000751 | Tara Oceans TARA_R110000751 (sample SAMEA4398001) | marine metagenome | biome: Polar Biome; feature: [MES] marine water layer (ENVO:01000295) within the mesopelagic zone...; material: water (ENVO:00002006), including particulate matter (ENVO:01000060) such... | reverse complement strand
ACAGATAGGCTGCATGCCGTTGGGGGCATGTGGCCCGCCGCGTCTCTCTCATATTTCGTGTGGGCGTGCAAATGACATTCTTGCATCACCTTCGCGCGAATGGTTCACTCGGGCCATGAGCATGACCATCCAGCCCCTTACCGGCACCCTCGGCGCAGAAATCCACGGCGTGGACCTGACACAAGACCTGTCGAATTCCGAGTTCGACGCCGTCCACCAGGCCTTCCTCGATTTCAAGGTCATCGTCCTGCGCGGCCAGCACGGCATGACGCCGGACCAGCACAAGGCCTTCGCCCGCCGCTTCGGCACGCTGAACATCCACCCCTACGTGAAGGGCATGGACGGCCACCCGGAACTCCTCGAGATCATCAAGGAACCGGAGGAAAAGACCAATTTCGGCGGTGGCTGGCATTCCGACATGAGTTTCCTGGAAGAGCCCGCGCTTGGCTCCATCCTGCATGCGCTCGAAGTGCCTCCCTATGGCGGGGACACGCTGTTCGCCGACCAGCAGGCGGCCTATGACCGTCTCTCCCCCGGCTTGAAGAAAACACTGGGCGGCATGACCGCCGTGCATACCGCGAGCAAGGAATACGGCGCTGATGGCTATTCCGCCGCCGTCCGCCAGTCGATGGATGCCACCGCTGCACCGGACGCCCCGGAATATGAGCACCCCGTCGTGCGCACCCATCCGGAAACCGGCCGCAAGGGCCTCTTCATCAATCCCGCCTTCACGCTGCGCTTTGCCGGCTGGAGCCGGAAAGAGAGCCGTCCGCTGCTGAACTACTTGTTCGACCTGTCAAAGGAAGAACGCAACACCTGCCGCGTGCGCTGGCAGGCGGGCGACGTCACGATGTGGGACAATCGGTGCGTCTGGCACTATGCCCTCAATGATTATCATGGCCACCGCCGGCACATGCGCCGCGCCACGGTTGACGGCGACCGGCCGCGTTAGGCCAGCGCGTTCAACATGCCCCAGGCAATCAGGGCCTGCCCGCCGAAATAGAGCGTCCAGACGGCCAGAGACGAGACGGTACCGGCTGGCTGGTCTGCCGGCTTGCGGAACAATTGCAGCGACAGGATCATGTCGGAGGCGATGAACATGATCGCGCCCAATGTGACCGGCCAGTAAACCGGATCAAGGCGCAGGGCCGCCGCGCCCATCATCAGGATTACCGCTGTATAGGCAAAGACCGGCCAGCGCATTTCGCCCAGCCACGGCGACAACCAGCGCGCAAATCCTGCACCGGCAAACACGAGGACAACCTGCGCGGACGTATTCAGGATATCGCGCGGCGCCGCCTCCAGCCCCCAGAACAGGGCGACATAGGCGACATGCGCAAGGAAGAAGGCCGCCATGCCGGGCTTCAGCCAGCGCTCGCCCTCAAGCGCGAGAAAGGCATCCCCTGCGGAGCTGAGAGCCAGCGCGGCCACCAGCAGCACCGGGCCGCCAGCCAGATAGGCCCATAGCGCCAGCAGGGCCGTTGACCCTGTCTTGACCAGCAGGGCGACAAGCCCCTTCCCGCGATAGCAGAAGGCCGCGCCGTAAACCAAGCCGAGCGCCAGCGCGCCGAAAAGTGAGATGTGTGCCCCGTCCATATGCCTATGCCTGATCCTTGACCGGTTCGGGCAAGCGCAGCAGGCGCCGGGCCATACGCCGGTGGCGCTCTTTCACATACATGCCGACCACGCCGAGCGCTGTGGCCAGAACGGTGGCGTCATCGGTGAACCCCAGCCCGACAATCATGTCCGGCAGCAAATCGGCGGGCATCACGAAATAGGCAACAGCGGCATACAGCACGGCCTTCGCCTTCATCGGCGTCAGCGGATCGCGCGCCGCATACCAGGCGGCGACCAGATCATCGGCGAACGGGACCCGGCCGATGACCCGCATCAGCTTGGGCACGAGGCCGCGCGACACGCGCGCATTGCGCTCGATACTCTTGGGCAGGTACGTGCCATCCTTGCCGCGAACCGTATTTATAATTTCCGCTGCGTCAGTCATTGCGAACTCCTCAGACCATTATAGACACAGGGCCAGTCTCACGAAAACCAGGGAGGGCAGTGCCCCATGAAAATCGATTCCAGCATATCCGCCGTCATTACGGGCGGCGCGTCCGGCCTCGGCGCAGCCACCGCGCGCAAGCTTGCCGGCATGGGCGCGAAAGTCGCCTTGTTCGACCTCAATGCCGAAAAGGGCGAAGCGCTCGCCAAGGAACTCGGCGGCGTCTTCTGCGAAGTCAACGTGACCGACGACGCGTCGGTCGATGCCGGCTTTGCCAAGTCCCGCGCGGCCATCGGCCAGGAACGCATCCTGATCAACTGCGCCGGCACAGGCAACGCGATCAAGACCGCCAGCCGTGACAAGAAGACGGGCGAGATCACCCACTTCCCGCTCGACAAGTTCAACATGATTATCCAGATCAACCTGGTCGGCACGTTCCGCTGCATCGCCAAATCGGCCGCAGGCATGATGACGCTCGACCCGGTCGATGGCGAGCGCGGCGCGATCGTCAACACGGCCTCCGTGGCCGCTGAAGACGGCCAGATCGGCCAGGCCTCCTATTCCGCCTCGAAGGGCGGCGTCGTCGGCATGACCCTGCCAATCGCGCGCGATCTCAGCCGTGAACTGATCCGGGTCAACACGATCCTGCCCGGCATCTTCGATACGCCCCTGCTGGCCGGTGCCCCCGAGCCCGTTCGCCAGGCGCTTGGCGCGCAGGTGCCGCACCCGGCCCGTCTCGGCAACCCGGACGAATACGCCTCCCTGGCCGTGGAAATGTGCCGCAACGGTTACTTCAACGGTGAAGACGTCCGCCTCGACGGCGCGATCCGCATGGCGCCGCGCTGAGCCCAGCTGCAGCGAAAACGTCAAAGCCCGTCCGGAGCAATCCGGGCGGGCTTTTCTCTTCAGGACGGGTGACGGGAAGGGAGGGCCGCCCCGAAGCCGGTTACTGCCCGGTGCGGTCTTTCACGCCTTCTTCATCGGCGGCAGCGCGGTCAGCATCGTCAAACACGATCTCAGCCTCTTCGCCCTTGCCATAGGCGCGGGATTTCTTGGCCAGTGCAGACATGGAATCCTGCATGCGGCCCTGGCCGACAGCCATTGTCTTCGAGGCGCTCATCCCGACCGCGTCGGCATCGCCGAAATTGGCGAATTCAGCGCCTAGGAAAACGACTTCCCAGCCATTGGCCTTGGCCCGATCCAGCGCAGCCTTGGCGCCGTCTCGGGTGATTTCCCTGGACGAGTTTTCATGGCCGTCGGTCATGATGACGATGACGGCCTTTTCCGGCTTGTCCGCTTCGGCGAGTGACACGATCCGGCCGATGGCATCGAACAGGGGCGTCATGCCGCGCGGACTGGCTTCGTCATTGGTGACGTCGATCCACGTCTCTGACGTGACGTCCTTGCGCAGCACGTCAAACTGCAGCGATTCCTGGTAGTCGAACACGGCGAGCGTCACCGCCGTCTTGATGTCGGCGCCTTCGATCTCGCCTTCATCGGCCTCGCCGACACTGGCGGCATAGGCGTTCACCGAGCCGAGCGCCTCGTCCCAGATGTCGCTCATCGAGCCGGTGCGGTCGAGCAGGATGTAGGAGTGTACCGAGCCTGCAGTCGGAGTGGGGTCCGGGGCCGGCTTGGCGGCGGCAGGCAGGACCATGGCGAGGCTGAGGCCGGTCATGGCGAGTGTCAGGAGTGTGGATTTCATCGGGGCGTCCCTTCCCATTTGTTTCGGCTCCCCAGCCTTGGATGCAGGCGAGGATTGCCGAAGATTGGGGCGCACCTGTGGCCGACCTGTGCCGAAGCCAAGAAAAAGCCCGCCTTTTGAAAGGCGGGCTGGTTCATCTGGAATTCAGAAAACGATCAGGCGAATTGCGGCGCGATCTTCAGGTTCTTCACCCAGCCGATTTTTTCAAAGGCAAGCAGGATGGTGCCGTTATAGTCCACGATCCGGTTCCAGACGCCCTTGCGCGGGCGATGCAGGGCGCTTTGGGGCGCGTCATGATGGTGGTCGTGGAAGGCTTCGCCGCCGGTCAGCAGGGCCATCAGGTGGTCTGCCCAGATCGGCGTCTTGAGGTGGCCGAGCACATTGATGCCGTAGACCGTGGCGTGGAACTGGATGGCCCGGCCGATGACGACGCTGGCATGGATGATCGCGGTGAGCACGAGCGACCCGCCAGCGGCCCAGACGATGAGATAGATCGCAGCCGGAATGACAAGGTGCACGACAAGGCTCAGCTCGTTGTAGAACCGGTCCATCCAGACGATCACGGGCTGGTCCTTCAGCCACATGGCGATCGGGCGGTCGGTATCCTGCTTGTCGCGCCAGAGAATCCAGCCGACCCAGGCCCAACGCTTGGACTCGAAGGGATTGTGCGGGTCGCCGGGCGCGTCGGCAAAACGGTGGTGCTGGGAGTGATAATTGACCCAGTCCTTCACATTGCCCTGCATGGCCAGCATCAGGTTCATCATGGTCAGGAATTGCGCAGGCGCCTTCAGTTCACCGGCGCGGTGCTGGAGGATGCGGTGCAGCGGCCCGATGCCGAGATTGCACATGAAGACGGAGAGGGCGACGACGCCGAAGGCCAGCGGGAAATACCACCAGTGCAGCGTTAGTTCGCTGAGCACGATGCCCAGCACGACCATGGTGGTGAACAGGGCAATGCCGAGAGCCGGATATCCAAAGGCGGAAAAGAAACTTGCCCCATTGAACGTCTTCCACGTCTTCGGGATGGCCAGCGAACGAGGTATCATATGTGTTGTCTCCCAATCGGCCGGCGGGCCAGTGCGTTCTGCAAGGCATTCTCGGGCCGGGCCGATTAACACTTACTTAAGGCCCGTCCGGCCTTCGCGAAAGGCATAATTCTCAGCCCTGACACAGGTGTGATGCGCGGGGGTGACGGGCGTGCAAAGTTTCGGGTAAATGCAGGCAACGGTGGGTCTGGGCCTCAGGATCGGGGAAACAAGCACGATGCAGGAAGAACGCCGCCTGAAGGCGATTGAGCGCCTCGTCTCGCTCGGGCTCGACCCGGAGGCGAGCCAGGATGAAACCGCCCTCAGGATTCCCTGCCCGATAACGCGTGATTGCGTCGAGTCAGGCGACTACAGCCTTTCGGTCAACTTACATGCCGGGCGATTCAAATGCTCGAGTTGCAAGACCGAGGGCAATCTCGAAGACCTGATCATGGCGTTGGAATCATCCGGGCTTCCAGCCGCCGTGATGGTGCAGGACGCCGAATACACGGAAGTGATCAAGGCAGAGCCGCACGCCCTTCAACCGACCATGCGGCCCAAGGTGCTGCCCCTCCGCCCCGAGGACCGCGTCCCCCCACCTCCTCCGCCCCCTCCCCGCCCCCACCGCAACCTCGGTGAGCGCATCATCATCACCCTCCTCGCCCTCGTGTTCCTCGGCGCGGGCCTCAGTGCGGCGGCCCTGTCCGGTTTTGCCAACTACCAGGCCTTTTCCAGTTCGGTGACCGATCCGCTGCAGGCCGGGATCTGGGGCTGGACCGGGGTGATTGCGGCGGTGATCTCGTTTGGCGGCTTCACCTTCTTCTACTGGCATACGGCCAACAAGCGCATGAAAGAGGGCGTCCGCGCCCTGCTCTTCGCGCTCGCCGGCGCCGGCACCAGCATTCTCGGTACGCAGATGTATATCGCGGCCAATAACCAGGCCTCCGAGGCCGAGATCACCACGGCAGGCTCAAATCGCGCCTTGCTGGAACAGCAACTTGGCGACTGGCGCGTGCAGCTGGCCGGCATCCCGCCGGAGACGCGCTCGGTCGAAGGGCTGGAAGCCTATATATCGGAAGTCGAACGCGTCGGGCGTACCGAACAGAAGCCCTATCGCGACGCGCAGAACGAGCTGGGCCTTGCCCGCCGCCGTGACGACCTGCAGGCCAAGATCGAAGCGGCCAATGCCGAACTGCTTGGTAAGGGCGACGGCGATATCCTGATCGAAGCGCAGGCGCGTGCCGCGATCCCGAGCTGGTTCTTCGCCGGCATGCTGGAACTTTTCTCCAGCCAGGGCACGAGCATCGGGCTGGTCGCGCTGCTGATCCTGTATACGAAACGGCGCGACGCAGACCCGGTCTGACGCCTAGTCCGTCAGGTCGATCAGGAGCCGCCAGTCACAACCTGATCGGCCCCAAATCCTCAGATATGTGACAGGCGGCCTGTCGGCTGCAGGCAGCGGACCCTGCCCGGCCGTCATTCCATAGTCCCTCGATACCGCCTCGCGCACGATGCGGGTCTGAAGGTAAGCCTGACCGATTCCAAGCCCCACCGGTGAGCCGGCCGACAACACGCTGAGCCTGTCGCCGCGCAGGAGGACCGGCATGCCTGCCTGCCCGGTGCCCGCATTGAGGGCGGTGTCTGCGTCTTCCAGCGTGGATGTGCATGCCGCTGCCGGGCCGGTCACGCCTGCCAAAGCCTCCGCATAGGCTTTGGAAAATGCCGCATGCTGGGGCCCGACAAGGTCGGCGGGCAAGCTGATGCCGTGATCGGCGAGCAGGCGGATCGCGCCGTCGTCCTGCCGCTGCCAGACCGACAGGTATTGCCCGAACCCCCGGTCTTCTCCATCAGCCGCAACGACAAAGGGCCCTGTTGAAAAATACAGGTCGCCCGAACTGGCGCCGCCGCCCTCCGACGGCCACCACATGAGGCTGAATTGGCTTTCCGGCGCATTCGTGTAGCGCTCAATCCCGGACACGATCCCGGCCTGGCCGAAGACAATCGAGTCGTCGGCCAGGACCGACAGGAACCCCTGCCTCACACCTTCGGTCTGGGCGGTCACGGCGAAGGCGCGCTCGGCCTCGAACACAAGGGTCCGCGCATCGGTGCCCGCCGGCCCGGAATCCGCCAGCGACGCGCAGGCTGACAGGACCGCGAGGCCCGCAGCGGCCATGCCATTTGAAAGCCTCACCATGCTGCATTCCTCCCTGGGTCGCTCAGCCCGCCGTTTCCGCCTGGTTCAATCGCGCCTCGCGCAGCGCCTTGCGGCGCACCTTGCCGGCATCGTCGCGCAGCGGGTCGCGCACCCATTCGATCGAGCGCGGAATCTTGTAGCGCACCAGGCGATCGGCGAGGTGGGCGAGCAGGGCCGCCTCATCGGGCGCGCCTTCCGGGAAATCGACAATCGCATGCAGGCGCGCGCCGAGGTCTTCATCCGGCAGGCCGATCACGGCAGACGAGCGCACGCCGGGAAAGGCATCCAGCGCCGCTTCGACTTCCGCCGGATAGATGTTCGCGCCGCCGGACAGGACCATGTCTGACAGGCGGTCGGAGAGATAGAGGAAGCCGTCGGCGTCCATCCAGCCTAGGTCGCCGAGGCTTTCCCACCCGCCCTCAATGATCTTGGCTTCGGCGCCAAGGTATTCATAGGTCGTGCCCGGCCCCGCATGCGGGCGCATATAGACTTCGCCGACCTCGCCGGGCGGCAACGTCTCGCCATTCTCGCCGACGATCTTCATTTCGCAGGTCTCGACCGGCCTCCCGACCGAACCGCGATGGGTGAGCCAGTCGGTGCCCTGGATCGTGGTCGATCCCTGACCTTCCGTGCCGCCATAGAGTTCCCAGATCACGTCAGCGCCGAGCCAGTCGATAAAGGCTTCTTTCAGCCAGGCCGGGCAGGGCGCCGCGAGGTGCCAGACCGCCCGCAGGCTGGACACGTCATATTTCGTGCGCACCTCTTCGGGCAGGGCCCAGATGCGCCGCATCATGGTAGGCACGAGATAGACGATATCGACGCCCATCGTCTCGATCCGTTCGAGCACCTGTTCGGCATCGAACCGCGTGGTGATGACAATCGTGCAGCCCTTGAACAGGGCGATCATGGCCCAGAGGAAGGGGCCGTTATGATAGAGCGGGCCGGGGATCAGCATGGTCCCCTGGGTTGTGATCTCCAGGTAGGGTTCGTCGGGGTCCCAGGCCGCCGGCATCTTCGAGACGATCAGTTTCGGCCGCCCCGTCGAGCCGCCCGATGTCATCGCCTTGAAGGATTTGGCCGTGCATTCCGGCAAGGGAGCATCCGACAGGCTGGCATCCGGAACGAAGTCCTTTTGCAGGCAGGGTGTCGGGGCATATTCTCCTGCGTCGACGCCGACCACGAGCGTGGGCTTGCCCAGTTCAATGATCTGGTCGCGTTCGAACTTGGGCAGTTTAGCCGAGATCGGCTGCGGCGAGGCGCCGAGTTTCCACGTGGCGAGGCACGCTTCGACAAATTCGCAGCCATTCGGCAGGGCGATGGTGACAAAGTCGTCGGCCTTGACCCCCAGCGCCTGATAGGCGCGGGCCAGCCGGTTGGTGCGGGCCTCAAGTTCGGCCCATGTGCGCCGGTCGCCGAGATGGTCGAGCGCGACCCGGTCCGGCTGTTGCTGCGCCCAATGCGCCACGATGCGTGAAAGGGAAATTGCCGTCATGTGAACCCTGCCCTGATGCCGAAACCTGCCGTTCCGGCTGCCATTTTGACAAACGTGCCATATGCGCCCCGGCGCGTCATCAGGAACCTGATGCGACGGAACGGTGTCCCATATGGGTGGTTTCACAACTTCCGCGGAACTTTCGCGACGCTATTCATGAAGCGCGGTTTCGAAGACCGCGACATTGACGAAATAATGGGCTGGGAAACTGGTAAATCAGCGCGCATTCGCAGTCGTTACATTTCACGGCGCGCTGTCGTGATCGCGGCGGTTGAGCGTTTTCGTTCGACGTAGGATGCGCCTGTTCGCTTTGCTTTTGGAGCTATGAAGAAATTCGCCGAGTGCACCAATTGGCAGTTCAAGACGGAATTCCATTTCGCCCGGGGTTCATCCCATCCAAAAAGCGCTTTGCTATTCGTACGTCGTCCGCGCTGGAATTTTCACTGTCTGCCACCAGTCTCATTTCCGCCTCTACGATGTCCAGGTCAATGAATGGACCAACAATATGCCTCGGCACATCTGGAAAGTTACCCACGGCGGAGCTCCAGCTTGTGTATGTGAGCAAATCTGCGACTTGTGTGCGGCGACTTGGCTCAGCCCACATCTTCGACATCCAATCTGCGAAGAAATCGTCACCCCTTAGGGTCCGCCAGCGATAGAATAGTGAGATGCGGTGGTTCGGTGTCGTCCAAATCCTATCGTCGGCAACAAACGCCTCTAAACTACACAGCCAAATCTCTTGCAACGCCGAAAGCGCATCTTCTGATATCAATGCGTCGTCAATGTTCGAATGGTCGCCTTGCTCCAAAAATTTTCCGAAGGGTCTTCCCAACAAAAACAAAATAAATCCTGTAACCGCCAATCCGTTCGACTCGCGAAATGCTTCGACGACAAGTGAATCTCGTCTTTTCGAAGGAACCCTTTTAAGAAGGCCCACGATCGTCCAAGCTAAGACGTAATCAATTCCGGGTCGCATTGTGTCATTTGGATTTTCCGCAGCGCTCTGCAAAATATCGCCATCCACCAAGAGTGCGCGACAAAGTTTTTCTGCGTCACTTTCTGATAGATTCGGTGTCCGGCTTTGAAATTCCTCAAGCATAGAGTTAGCTTTTGAGCGGCCGTCGGATCGTATCGAGTTTACTAACTTCAAGAAGTGTGCTGCCAAGTTTCCGACCTTCTCCAGTTCCGCTAGGCAATCCTTCCAATCACATTCAGCGTATGTATCGAGATCCACTCCAAACTGAAAATATGTTCGAAAGTGAGCTGGATCGCATATCCGTTTCTCGCCCTTCCTTGATGACATTCCGCTGAAGGTGCTTCGCGCCGTTGCATATCGTGGGAACATTATCTCCAACGTCTTTTCCGCATAGGCTTTTTGTGAATCCGGCAGAACACTAAGAACATCGGAAGCAATCTTATCTTCCATTTTGCCCGACGACATAACTGGACGTTGTGTGAGCCAATTGTTTCGCTCGAGAATTATCGAATACAAATCCTTCCGAAATATCCGCAATGCCTCAATGGCAATAAAATCAGTGAGGTCCACATCGCTTCCGATGTACGCCCACGCCGACCTGATCCCATTTATCAGCTGGTTTACACGCCTCGGTGTTGTCAGATTCGGCTTCACAATCTCGTTCCAAGTCCGGAACCAGCCATAATCATCTGCTGGGGAGGTATTTTTGATTAACTCATTCAGTTGAGAGAAAAAGAAGTCATCCAAACGTGCTTGTGAAGGCATGGGCAAACTGAACGGTACTTGGACTATCTTTTCTAAGTACGCACCGTCTTTGAATTCAGGGCGCTGATCGAGCGCTCTGTTGGATAACTTGTCATCAAAAACGAGTAGATAAATGATGTTAGGGAGATCAGCTACAGACTTTACCAACTTAAAAATCTGCAATTGCTCATCGGCGGTAAGCCGGTCTATGTCGTCGATCACGACTAGCGTCTTTTTCGAACTGGCTTGGAGTGCTTCGGAAACGTCCTGCTTCAGCTGAGTAATGGACTTTTCGTTTGAAAGCTCCTCAGCACCAACTCCGACGGCATCCAAAAATGCGTCATGGATACCTTCGGGAAGGTCTTTGACGAAGGGGACCAGATTCAAAGCCACTTTTGCACCTGAGCGGAATCCAGCCAACCTCCTCGAGAAAGCACGAACGGCATTCTCTGCGTCGTCAGAGATGGTTCGTCCGATAGTACCAGTGACTTCATCAAAGAAAATCTTCGTGAGGTCTTCTTGCCCCGAGAACCACCATGGATTGAACTGGATCACATCCGGAGCATCTGTACGCTTGTTCAGCTCGTGAATGATAAAATTGACGGCGGTTGTTTTGCCTGAGCCCCAAACGCCGTTGACTGCGAAGACGAAGCCTTTCGGTTTACTAACCGAGCTGATTGACGCGGCAACAGCTTCCGCAAATGGAGCGTAACCCAGCCTATCGTCATTTGGGTCGTCGAGTGCAGCATCGTCCCGTAAGGTCAATTGCATAGCTCCATCGTTACAGAAGCAACAGTATCGCACTTCGATCCGAAGCGAACGTTCAAAGTAAAAACGCTGTAAAAATTCAAAGCCGCGTTTCGCGAATGCCTTGATATCCTTGGTGCACCCGGAGCGATTCGAACGCCCGACCCCCAGATTCGTAGTCTGGTGCTCTATCCAGCTGAGCTACGGGTGCCTACCCAAAGAAGGCGGACACATACAGGCAGGTTTCCGCCCTTGCAAGCCTGTCTGACACGGGATTTCGGGGAAAACTGCTCTCAGGGCGGCGGGGCTGTGGCCTCAGCGTCGACCGTACTGCGAATCCAGCCCGTGAAGGCAGCGACTCGCGTATAGATTCCGGGGCTTTCGGCCCGGCCACAGCCAAGGCCCCAGCTGACGATTCCGACCTGGACAGGCTGGCCGGTGCTGCCATAGCGGACCAATGGACCACCGCTGTCGCCCTGGCAGGAATCGATGAAGCCGTCTCCGGCGCAGATCTGGGTGCCGGGATGGATCGTGACGTCGCGATAATCGTCTTCAAGGCCATACTCGCTGATCAGGTGGGCAATCTGGGCCTTGCAGGCCGTGCCACTCACGGCGGGCACCCGGCCCTCCTGCAAGCGCATCCGGGGCGCGCTGAGGTGACGGCCGGTGCGGCTGACGGCCCGTTCGCCGGGGCCGTCTTCTTCGGTGTTGCCATAGCCGGCGACATAGAACGCGCTATTCTCCTCGCCGGCATCCGGCACGGCCTGAAGCGTGGCGACGGGGCCGGTCCAGAACCCGGCGATGCGCAGGAGGGCGATGTCATTGCCAGCTTCGGGGCGTCCGGACTGATAATCGGGATGGACGACGATCCGGCTGACCGGGAAGACCGATCCGGCCGCCATGCGTCGCAGGTCGCCATTGCCAACGACGAGAATGATCGGCCCGAACCGGACGAGGTTGCCCTCGGCATCGGGCACGTATTGCACCGCGCGGCCAACCGCCTCGACCCTCGCCGTCTCGACGCAATGGGCGGCCGTCAGGGCCCAGCTTTCGGAAATCATCGTGGCGCCGCACTCATGATAACGCCCGCTGCCCTGGATCGACTGCAGGGAGGCGATGCCGGGCCAGTCCTCGGCATGGGCATCGACGCCGCCGACCACCTGCTGCGCGGCGGCGGGCGCAGAGAGCAGCCCTAAGGTGCAGGCGGCCAGCATGACCGACTTGAGGATTGCTGATGCGCGCAGGCCGACCTGTTGCATGATCTTTTGTCCCTCAAGGCGCGATCATAACCCGGGTTGGGCCGTGCGCCAATTCTGGCCGCGTCAGGGTGCCGCCGGAGCCTGCTCCCGGGCGATTCCGGTGGTGGCGGATATCCAGTCGGCATAGGCCGAAACGCGCATGTAGACGCCGGGGCTTTCAGCCCGCCCGCAGCCGAGGCCCCAGCTGACCACACCGACCTGGACCGGTTCGGCGCCGGTGCCGCGCTGGACCAGCGGCCCGCCGCTGTCGCCCTGGCAGGAATCCGAATAGCCGGTGCCGGCGCAGAGCTGCCATTCGGGCGAGACGGTGACGCCGGCATAGTCTGCGCCATAATTGTATTCCGCGATCAGGCCTTCGATCTGGGCCTTGCAGGTCTCGGCATCGACCGGGGGCACGAAGCCTTCCTGCAGGACCATCATGGGGGCGCTGAGATGGCGGCCGGTGCGGCTGAAGGCTTCCTGCTCGGCGGCGTTCTCGCCGGGCTTGCCATAGCCGGCGACGACGAGGTCGGACCAGGGCTCGGCCATGGCGGCGACATCGCCTGTCAGGCCCTCGAGCCGGGAGACGGGGCCGGTCCAGCGGCCATCTATGTGGAGGAGGGCGAGGTCATGGCCGCGCTCGGCCTTGCCGCGCCTGTAATCCGGGTGGACGGTGATGCCCTTGACGAGGAAGACCGTGCCTTTCTGGACGCGGCGCAGGTCCCCTGCCCCCACGGTGACCGTGATCGGGCCGAAGCGGACGAGATTGCCGTTTTCATCCGGCACGTACTGGATGGCGCGGCGGCCGTTTTCGATGCGGGCGGTCTCGACGCAATGGGCGGCAGTCAGGGCCCAGCTTTCGGAAATCATCGTAGCGCCGCACTCATGGTAGATGTCGCGGCCCTGAACGGACTGCATCGAGGCCATGCCGGGCCAGTCGGCAGGGTCTGCGTCGCGGCCGGCCACGACACAGGCCGAGGTGAGGGCCAGCGTGCCGAGCGCAAGGCCCCATTTGGCGAATGGTGTCATGATGTCCCTCCCTTTGTCTTGCCGGCAGTATACACGCCCCGTGCGATGGCGCGCGCCAATGTGCTGGCCGCGAGTTCGCCGATGCGGGCGATGGCGGCGGGGGCCGGATCGGGCAGCGCCCGCTTGCCGGTCGCCAGGACGAAGACCGCATCGCCGTCAAACGGCGCGAAGACGGGCCTGATGGCGCGCGAAAAGCCGGACAGGGCCATCTGGGCGACGCGCTTGGCCTGATCGGACGTCAGGATGGCGTCGGTTGCGATACAGGCAATGGTCGTGTTCTGGCCGAGGCCGGGATTCATTTTCGCGGCGCCCCAGTCTTCCGGGTCCATGGCGAAATCGGCGGGCGGGCGGGCGCCACCGAATTCGCCGTCGATCTCATAGGGCCAGGCCCAGAAGGCGTCCGTGCCGGGCATGTAGACCGAGCCATAGCAATTGACCGCTGCGAGGGCGCCAATCGTGATCTTGTCTTTCGTGACGATACTGGCCGATCCCGTGCCGCCGAGATGGGCCCCTGCAGCGGCGCCGAAGCCCGCCCCCGCCCGGCCCAGCGCGAATGTTCCGGAAACCGCGTCATAGGCCTTGCGGCCGAGCGCGGCATAGGGAGAGACGTCGCCCCAGTCCTTGTCGCCGCCATTGGCGAGATCATACAGGATGGCCGAGGGCACAATGGGAGATTTCGGCACGCTGGGCAGGTCGATCAGGCTGAAGCCGCGCCCGGCCTGCTTGAGTCCTGACGCCACGCCGTCGGCAGCGGCGAGGCCGAACGCGCTGCCCCCGGCGAGGACAATCGCGTCCACGGCATCGACCAGCGTGCCGCCGGCCAGCAGGTCTGTTTCGCGCGTTCCGGGCCCACCGCCGGCGACGCACACAGCCGCCACGACCGGATCATCAGGCAGGATCACCGTGGCACCCGTGCGCACGGACACATCCTCTGCCTGCCCGACCTTGATGCCCGGGACATCCGTGATCAGGTTCTTCGCACCGGGTTTGGCCATCATGTCTGCCTTTGTCTTTTCATTCCTGCACCCATCTCATAAGGTCAGCCGGACACTGCGCCAAGCAAAGGGTTTTTCATGTTTCGCCGTTCCCCCACTTCCGCCCGTTCCGTGGCGCTGCCATTCCTTGCCCTTGCGGGTCTTGCGCTGGCCGCCTGCGCGCCGGCCAAAGACAATGTGACATCCACGGCAGAGGCTGCCCGCAAGGCGGCCGAGACTGCCGAAACGCTGAGCCCGCCTTTGGGCGACCTGAGCTGGACCAAGGGCGCCATGGTCGCGGCGGCCAATCCGCTGGCCGTCGAGGCCGGGCTGGAAGTGATGCGCAATGGCGGCAATGCGATTGATGCGGCGATTGCCGTTCATGCCGTGCTGGGCCTCGTCGAACCGGAAAGCTCCGGCCTCGGCGGCGGCGCCTTCATGGTCTATTACGACCGCGCGAAGGACGAGATTACCGTATTCGATGGCCGCGAAATGGCGCCGGCCTCCACCACGCCCGAACATTTCATCAAGGACGGCGAAGTGATGGGCTTCATCGAGGCCTGGCAATCGGGCCGCTCTGTCGGCGTGCCGGGACAGGTCGCGCTGTACAAGACAGCACACGACGCGGCCGGCTCCGGCGACTGGGCCGCGAATTTCGCGCCGGCCATCAAGCTTGCTGAAGAGGGCTTCGAGGTCGGAACGAAGCTGCACGAGGCACTGGCATCCGAGCGCTTGCGCTCATTCATCAACCTGGACGACAACCCTGTCACCGCCGCCTATTTCTATCCGGATGGCGCGCCCCTGGCCGTCGGCTTTGTCCGCGATAACCCCGATTATGCCGCCACGCTGAAGGCCATCGCAGCCGAAGGCCCCAGCGCCTTCTACAAGGGCGACATTGCGGCTGGCATTGTTGAGGCCACGAATGCGGGACCCGAAGGGGGCAACATGACGCTGGAAGACTTGTCCAATTACACGGTCAAGACACGCCCCGCCGTCTGCGGCACGCTGCCGACCGGCTACAGGATATGCTCGGCGCCGCCGCCGAGCTCCGGCGGGATCGCCCAGAACGAGATCATGGGCCTTTATGACCAGATGAAGCCCGGCCCGAACATGCGTGTGTCGGAAGACTATTTCCTCAGGATATTCGTCGATGCCCAGCGCCTCGCCTATGCCGACCGCGACTATTATGTCGCCGATGCCGACAAGGTGACCGTGCCGACCGCCGACCTGATCAATCCGGACTACCTGAAAGTGCGCGCAAAAGAGGCCTTCGCTCCTGACGCTCATGCGACGCCGGGCGATCCGGGCGTGGCCCTGGGCCGCGACCCGATGATCGGCATGTGGGGCCAGGACAAGACCGAGCACGCGCCGGGCACGACGCATATCTCGATCATTGATACCGACGGCAATGCCGTGTCGATGACGGCGACGGTGGAAGCGGCATTCGGTTCGTCGCGCATGACGCACGGCTTCCTGCTGAACAACCAGCTGACCGACTTCTCGCGCGCACCGACGGCGGGCGGGCAGCCAGTGGCGAACGCGCCGGCGGCCGGCAAGCGTCCGCGCAGCTCCATGTCGCCGACAATTGTGTTCGATGAAGGCGGCGACCTGTTCATGGTCACCGGCTCGCCGGGCGGCAATTCGATCATCGCCTATGTCGCCAAGACGCTTGTCGGCGTGCTGGAATGGGGCCTGACGGCGCAGGAATCGATCGACCTGCCAAACATCATCGCGCGCGGTGATACGGTTGGGGTCGAAGTCGACCGGGCCGGTGGACCGGAGAATGCCGAGACGCTGCGCCAGATGGGGTACACGGTCGAAGAGCGGACCGGCGAGAATTCCGGGCTGCACGTGATCGTGGTGCGCGACAACGGTCTCGAAGGCGGCGCCGACCCGCGCCGTGAGGGCATTGCGAAGAAGCTGGAATAGGCCGGGATCAATTGCCTTGCACGCGCTCGCCCTTCGACTTCGCTCAGGGTGAGCGCTCCGGACACAGCGTGACAGGTTAGACCATGGCCAAGCTCTATTTTTCCTATGCTGCAATGAATGCCGGCAAGTCGACGATCCTGCTGCAGGCGGCGCACAATTACCGCGAGCGCGGCATGGACGTCCTGTTGCTGACCTCGGCGCTTTATCGCGAGGACAGCGACGGGCATATTTCCTCGCGGATCGGGATCAGTTCCGAGGCAACGCTCTATTCCGACACGGTCGACCTGTTCGCCCTCGTGCAGGACGTCATGGCCAAGGGACGGCTCGACGCGATCTTCGTCGACGAGGCGCAATTCCTGACCAAGCAACAGGTCTGGCAACTGGCCCGGGTGACGGACTATTTGCACGTGCCGGTGCTGGCCTATGGATTGCGGACCGATTTCCAGGGCGAGCTGTTCGAGGGGTCTTCAGCGCTGCTGGCAATTGCCGACAATCTGCGTGAGATCCGGACGATCTGCGAATGCGGCAGCAAGGCAACCATGGTCGTGCGCCTCGGTCCGGACGGCAAGGCGCTGACGGAAGGCGACCAGGTCTCGATCGAGAAAACGACCTACCTGTCGCTGTGCCGGCGCCACTGGGAAGAGCGCATGGGCCGCTTCCCAGTGGGCTGAGGCGGGCGTCCTAGGCGCTGGCCGCCTTTCCCGAAACCGGCATGCCGGGAATGAGGCCGGGGGTCGTGCGGCGATAGGCGTCGTACTCTTCACCAAGATCAGCGACCAGTGTCTTTTCCTCGAAATAGACGCCGACCAGAACATAGACCGTCATGGCCAGCGTGAAGACGAGGCGGCTGATTGTCAGTTCGGGAATGGCCCAGAGCGAGATCAGCACGCCGGTCATCATCGGATGGCGCACCAGCTTGTAGAAAAGCGGTGTACGGAACGTGACATCCTTCGATTGCGTGCGGTCAACCTGCTGCCAGGCCTGTTGCAGGCCGAACAGGTGGAAATGGTTGATCAGGAATGTGGACACCAGGACCACGACCCAGCCGAGGAAATAGACACCAAGGACAATGTTGCCGGGCATTGTGCCGGATATATCCCAAAGCGTGCCAGGGATGGGCACCCAGAACAGGACGAGGCCGGCCGTCATGATCGCGACGAAGACGAGATAGGTGCTGCGCTCAATCGCGGCCGGCATGTATTGCGTCCACCAGGCCTTGAAACCGGGACTGGCCATGAAGGTGTGCTGGACGCCCCAGAGCGCGACGAGCGCGACATTCCAGACGATCGCCACCGGACCCGTCAGATGCGGCGCGAAGGGGGATGCGGTATTGAGCGTGACGGGCAGGACCATGTCAGCCACGAAAAGGATGAGGCCGACAAGCGCCGCAACGCCAATGGCGTAGCAGACGAGGCTGTAGAGCACGGTGATGAAACGAACCATCGATAGTTCTCCCTGTATGATTGCTGCCGGACGATCCGGCGATGACGGGACATCCCATTCGAGCGGAGATTTCGATAGTTCGGGAACTGAAGTGTTGCGCTTCACATTCTGAAGTCATGCACTTCAGATTGCCGGGGCAGAGGCTGGTGCCGGATTGCAACACCCCCTGCAATGCCGCTTCTTCATCCCCATTCCTGCCTTATTTGCGCGCGAGGATTCCGGTCACAGGGAAACAAGAAGGAGATGTCCCGTGGGCGCGAAGCGGAATGCCATTCTGGGAATCATCACGATTGCCGCCTTTGTCGGTTGCGGCCTGCTGGCGAGCGCCGAGGCGCAGGACGCCGATACCCTACCCGAAGCGTTCATCGACTATGACGGCTTTGTCGGCCTGAGCGGGGAGCTTGCCGCCTATCGCCAGACGCGGCTTGTCGACCTGGAGACATTCAATGCGATGAAAGCCGAGCCCGGCACGATCCTGCTGGATACGCGCAGTTCCGAGGCCTTCCATATGGGCCATATCGAAGGCGCAGTTAACCTCAACTTCTCCGACTTCGCGGACGACAAGCTGGCCAAGGTGCTGGGCGACAAGGACACGCGCATCCTGATCTATTGCAACAACAATTTTACCGACAATGTTGCCCCGGTGATGGTGAAACGCATCCAGCTGGCCCTGAATGTGCCGACCTTCATCAATCTCTACGGCTATGGATACGAGAATATCTATGAGCTGAAAGACGCCCATTCGATCAGGGATGCCGACATTCACTGGGTGTCTCACTGGCCCGAAATGGCGGCCTCTGCGACCGTTCAGGAAAACTAAACTGCCCATCTGCTACCTTGCTTTTGCGGGTGCGAGGCTTCATTTGCGGCGCTGTACCTGAATAGCAGACCCCGTGAAGAGGCCCGCCCATGACCGCCAATGCATCCGCAGCTGCTGCTGCCGCGCCGAAAGTGAACCCGAACGCGCCAACCGAGGAAACCGTCCTCAGCGTCGAGCATTATACCGACCGGCTGTTCCGCTTCCGCATCACGCGCCCCCAGAGCTTTCGCTTCCGCACCGGCGAATTCGTGATGATCGGCCTGCCCCGGGAAGACGGCAAGCCGCTGCTGCGCGCCTATTCCATTGCGTCGCCAGCCTGGGACGAGGAACTGGAATTCTATTCGATCAAGGTGCCTGACGGCCCGCTGACATCGCGCCTGCAATCGATCCAGCCGGGCGACAAGGTGCTGCTGGGCAAGAAACCGACCGGTACGCTGGTGCTGGACGCGCTGACCCCCGGCAAGCGGCTTTACATGTTCTCGACCGGCACGGGCTTTGCGCCGTTCGCCAGCCTGGTGCGCGACCCTGAGACCTATGAGCGCTATGACGAGGTGATCGTCACGCATACGTGCCGCGACGTGGCTGAACTGACCTATTCGAAGAACCTCGTGAACGACCTGGTCAACGACCCGCTGGTCGGCGAAATGGTCGAGGGCAAGTTGCGCCTGTATACGAGCACGACGCGCGAGACCTCCGACTGCATGGGCCGCATCACCACGCTGATCGAGAACGGCAAGCTGTTTGCGGATCTCGGCGTGCCGAAACTGAACCCCGAGACCGACCGGGCGATGATCTGCGGCTCGATGGAGATGATCCAGGACGTGAAGGCACTGATGATTGCCAACGGCCTGACCGAAGGCTCGAACGCAGCGCCGGCCGAGTTCGTGATCGAGAAGGCCTTCGCCGGCTGATCCAAGCCAACAATCGCCGTTGCCCGGTTGCTCCGGTGGGTGCACACTCGTTCCAGGCTTGAACTGCCAACGGGAACGTTTCGATGGCCAATCTGGACGCACTGACAGGCCTGGGCACGGGCGATCTCGCGACGATTGCGATTTCTGCGATCGCCCTGATCGCGGCTGTGATCGCGAACATTTCCGCATCCGCTTCCAAGGCCAACGACAACAAGGTCCAGGCCCGCAATACCGTGAACGGCCTTTGCGTGAGGATCGCCGAACTCAGCACGCAGATACAGGTGTTCCGGGTCGAGCAGCAAGGCACGTCAAACCTCGCTTTGTACAATACGAAGATCAATGCGACGGTGCGCCAGGTCGTGGCGCTGGCAACGCTGGCAAGGGATGTTCTGGCCAAATCCGGAATCAAGGCGGCCGCTGTGGAATATGCCCTGATTGCCGATGCGATCGCGATGAGCGGCGACCCAAGCGCCGACGCCCTGTGGGCACAAGCAGTGGGCACCGCGCGCACGCGCCATGATCGAATCGACCTGATGCAGCGCTTTGCCGAATACCTCTATTCGGTGGGCAAGGAGGCACGCGGCGCCGCGGCCTATGGCGATGCGCGGGCGGCCATGGGGCCGGAGGCGACGCCGTTCGAAATCGGACGGAACCTGCAGATGGAGGCGACGGCGAGCGCCAATGCCGGCCACCTGGACTCCGCCCGGACCCTGTTCGACGAGGCCCGCGAACACTACGCGCAGATGGCGGACGGCGCGACCCGGACCTATGCACTCAATTCGCTGGCGAGCGCGCGCAAGGGTGCGGTTGGCGAAACCTGACACCGACGTCATGTATTGACATCGCCCGCCTGCCCCGTGTCCACTCCCCGTCAAAACGAGGGGAGACGGTATGGCGGTTTCACGCAGGACAATGCTTCTGGCAGGCGGTGCGGTTGTGGCCGGCGGGGTCGCCATCCCGACAGGACAGCACCTGGCCTGGGGCGGACGGGACTTCACGCGGCCTGATTACAATCCGGACTATCCCGACGCTCCAGCGGGCGAGGAAAGCTGGATGAACTGGTCCGGCGTGGAGCGGGCGACGCCGCAGGCGATCAACCTGCCCACGAGCGAGGACGAGCTCAGCGCCCTGATTGCCGGAACGAATGGGCGCGTGCGCCCGTTCGGCAGCGGGCATTCCTTTTCAGGCCTTGTGCCGAGCGAAGGCATGATGGTGGATGTCAGCCGTCTGACCGGCCTGCAATCGATTGATGCGGAGACAGGCATTGCCGTGTTCGGCGCGGGCACCCGCCTGTTCCAGATGGCGACGGAACTGGCCGGGGTCGGTCGGGCGCTGCCGAACCTGCCGGATATCGACGTGCAGACACTGGCCGGATCCTTTTCCACGGCGACACATGGCACCGGCGAAACGCTGACGGCGCTGCATGATCATATCCTGGGCTTCCGGATGGTGACGGCGAATGGCGACGTGCTGGACGTGACGCCGGAAAGGCATGCCGACCTGTTTGCAGCCGGGCGCGTATCGCTCGGCGCGCTGGGCGTGATGACGCAATACACGCTGCGCACGGCGCCCGCGTTCAACCTGCGCCGGACAGTCTGGGTCGAGCGGATCGAGACGCTGATGGAGCGAGCCGAGGACCTCGCCCAGCAGCACCGCAATTTCGAATTCTACTATTTCCCGCACACCGGCTATGCCGCCGGGATCAGCCACGACCTGCACGAGGGCCCGATCACGGGCAAGGGTGAGACCGAAGATGATTCCACGCTGGAAGAGCTGAAAGCCCTGCGCAACACGGTCGGCTGGTCGCCCTGGCTGCGGCGCAAGATCATCGGCGCGGCCCTGCCCAAGGGCGTGGTCGAGGATGTCAGCGACAATTCCTACAAGCTGCTGGCGACGACACGGCCGATCAAGTTCAACGAGATGGAATACCACCTGCCCCGCGCCAACGGGCTGAAAGGCCTGAAGGAAGTGATCGCGAAACTCGAACAGCGCAAGGACGTGTTCTTCCCGATGGAAGTGCGCTTCATCGCGCCGGACGATGCCTGGCTGAGCCCGTTCAATGACGGGCCGCGCGTGTCGATCGCCATCCATGCGGCGGTGGACGAACCGTATGATTATTTCTTCTCCGATATCGAACCGATCCACCGCGCCAATGGCGGGCGCCCGCATTGGGGCAAGCATCATTCGCTGGGGCGCGACGAACTCGCCGCCCTCTATCCGAAGTTCGGGGACTTCATGGCCCTGCGCCGCGAGATGGACCCTTCGGGCAAGTTCCTGAACCCGCACCTTGCCAGATTGTTCGGGGAGCCGTTCGATGCTTGAATTTTCCCGTCGTAACCTGATCCTGGGCGGCGCCGCCCTAGCTGGAGTAACCGCGCTGATGATGAAACCCGGAGACAAGAGCGGGCCGCGCGATGCCTATTTCCTGGACGTGCAGAAGGCGCTGATCGCGGCCGGAATCGCGATGCCGACCATGGTGGTGGACCGGACGCGCCTCAACGCGAATATCGACACGCTGAAAGGCTTCCTGCCACCGGGCATGGGTTACCGGATCGTGGCCAAGTCCCTTCCCTCGCTGGGCCTGATCGACCACATCCGTAAACGGACGGGCACCGGCCGGCTGATGACGTTCAACCTGCCCATGCTGCTGGAGATTTCGCA